>Ga0247740_1001236_pt1 | contig 11179 bp, 14 predicted proteins | sample UWRJL148409B2_FD_180942 | JGI IMG/M metagenome (GOLD analysis project Ga0247740, IMG submission 180942) | Plant litter microbial communities from Arlington Agricultural Research Station in Wisconsin, United States - UWRJ-L148-409B-2 | ecosystem: Environmental > Terrestrial > Plant litter >...
AACTCGGGGTTGGAGTGCACAGCCCCCACCAGTGGTACGTCGACTTCGAAGCCGACCGCACCCGCGACCTCGCCACCACCACGGATCCCCGCGGGTTGCTCAACCCCGGAAAACTGACGGCCGGCATTGTTGTCGCCGGAATGGGAAAACTCTCCTCATGACCTCCACACGCAAACTCGCCGAACTCTCCGGTACCGCCGCGACCGCGGCCCTGTCGGCCGAGTCGATCATTGTGATCCCGACCGGTGCGATCGAGCACCACGGACCGCACCTTCCCCTCTCCACCGACGCGCTGCTCGCCGAAACCTACGCCACTGCAGCCGTCGAACGCGCCGCGGCCGCTGGCCTTGACGTCTGGCTGCTGCCGACCCTCACCTACACGAAGTCCGACGAGCACCACTGGGCGCCGGGCACCATCTGGCTGTCGTGGGAAACCCTGATGGCGACCCTCGTCGACATCGGGCGCTCCGTCGCGGCGACCCCCGCACGCAAACTGGTGTTTATGAACGGGCACGGCGGCAACGGCGCGCTGCTGCAGGTCGCCAACCGCGAACTGCGCCGCCGGTTCGGACTCTCGACCTTCACGATGTCCGCGGGCATCCAGACCGCTGGGTCAGGGGGAGACAACGGAGCCGACGAACTCGGCCTCGGCATCCACGCGGGCCACGGTGAGACCTCGCTGGTGCTCCACGTGCGCCCCGATCTTGTGGACATGTCGCTCGCGGAGCGCAACATTCCCGAGCACATCGCGGGTATGGAGTACATCGGATTCAACGGCACACCCGTCTCGTTCGGGTGGCTAAGCAATGACTTCGGACCGAGTGGTGTGATCGGTGACCCGACCGGCGCGAGCGCCGAAGCGGGAGCGGTGATCTTCGAGCAGTCGGTCACCCGTTCCGTCGCGGCGCTGCAGGAGATCGGTCGCTTCAGCCACGCGGGTCCCTCCGATGTCTAGATCGACTGGACTCGCGTATGTCTGACGCGCGCAGCTCTGACGCGTCCAGCTCTGACGCGGCGCACTCTGACGCGCCCGGCTCTGACGCGGCGCACTCTGACGCGCCCGGCTCTGAATCGGTCGACCCGCTCGCACTGGCCGCCGACTGGCTGCCGGCCAACAGTGACCCCGACCGGCCGCGAATGACGCTCGGTACCACGGGCGCCGACGGTTTCCCCGCCGCGCGCACCGTGCTGCTGACCGCGATGACTGCCGACGGTTTTTCATTCAACACGGACTCCCGCTCGCAAAAGGTCGCCGACATCGGTGCCGACCCCCGCGTCAGCCTGGTGTTTGTCTGGCCGGGGTTCTCCCGGCAGCTGGTGGTGCAGGGCATCGCGAGCGCCCAGCCCGATACCGAGCGGGTCGCGGCATACACACGTCGGTCGCCGTACCTCAAACTGCTCGCCTGGGTGAACTCCGCCTCGTTCGCACGCCGATCCCTCGAGGAACGTCGTGCGGAGTGGGCGCGCACCGAAGCGCGGTATCCCGAGGGACCTACTGAGGTGGCGCCGTCGTGGGACGGCTACGTGGTTCGTCCGACGCGGTTGCTCTTCTGGGAGGCCGCGGCCGATACCGCAAGCCGTCGCACGGAGTACCACCTGACGCCGGACGGCTGGCAGGTCGACAACCTCCCGGGCTAAGCCAGTTCTCCACCTAAATATGTCAGGCTGAGATCATGTTTGAGATCGCCGATCGGTTGCTCGCCGCGCTGGACGCCACCGGGCGCCCCATCGCCGTCGCCACCGCCGTCTCGATCACCGGCAGCGCACCCCGCACGGTCGGCACGTCGATGGCCTACACGGGCGATGTGGTCATCGGGTCGATCGCCGGTGGGTGCGTCGAGGGCGCCGTGGTGGGGGTCTGTGAAGACGTCTTGGCGGATGCTTCGGCTCGCACCGTCGAATACGGCGTGAGTGATGACACCGCCTACAGCGTGGGTCTCACCTGCGGCGGTCAGCTGCGGATCCACGTGCAGCTTGTTGCTCCCGACTCGGACATCGCCCGCCAGGTCCGTGCCGCCGTGGCCGGGGAGACCGCAGGGATCGCGAGTGTCGTCAGCGACAGCCTGGTAGTGACCGACGGCAGCAGTATCACGGACGACGGCAGTAGTCGTGGAGGGGTTGAGGTTGCGGACGGAAGCGCTGCACGCCCAAGCATCCCGAGTCCGACCCGTGCCGCGGACCGCTTCGCGCACCGTGTCGCCGCCGAACTCGAAGCTCGGATACTGCTCGGCGAGACCGCGCTGGGCACGATCAACTGCGAGGGCGAGATGCTCGAGACCTTTTTCGAGGTCTCGTCGGCGCCCGCGCGCATGATTATTTTTGGGGCGATGGAGTTTTCGTCCGCACTGAGTCAGGCTGCGGGCGTGCTCGGCTACCGGGTGACGGTCTGCGACCCCCGCACGCTGTTTGCGACGGCGGAACGTTTTCCGACCGCGGAGGTGGTGGTGGCCTGGCCGCCGCACTACCTGGCTTCGACCGCGATCGATGAGCGCACCGTGATCTGTGTGCTCAGCCACGACGACCGGTTTGACACTGAACTGGTCGCCCTCGCGCTGGCGAGCCCCGCGGCGTATGTCGGGGCGATGGGGTCGCGCCGCACGTCCGACCGACGCTTCGACGAGTTGCGCACACTCGGTGTGGCCGAGGAGTCGCTCGACCGGCTTCGGTCGCCCATCGGACTCGATGTGGGGGCCAGCACTCCGGAGGAAACCGCGGTGTCGATCCTTGCGGAGGTTCTCGCCGCCCGAACCGCGAAGCCGGGTGTTCCGCTCGCGGCCACCCGGGGGTCGATTCACCGCAGCACGCTGTAGCGCGTTCGTCCGATTGGTAGATTTGAGGGACTAGTTCGGACGGTTCCGGAGGCTGACATGGCACCGAATTCTGACAAACGTGTGGACCTGCTTCTTGCGCTCTCGGCATCGCTCGAGCCGGAGCATCCGGTGACCATTGGCACCATGTTTCGGAGCCCGGCGATTCGATCGGGGAACAAGGTGGTGGCCTTCTTGGGGCACGGCGAGACGCTCATCGTGAAGGTGCCGGCTGAGCGCGCGGAGGCACTCGTCGCCGAGGGCAGTGCGGAGCGGGTCACCATGGGCTCCCGCACCATGCGCGAGTGGATTGTGTTGCCCGCGGCAGAGAACGACACAAAAACACTCGCGCAGTGGATACCGCGGACGCAAGAGGCGCTGCGCTACGTGTCCGCGGGGTGAAGGTGTCAGTGCGATAAAGGTGTCAGCGTGGTGAAGGTGTCAGTGTGGTGAATTACCGCGGCCGCGACGCACCGAGATGACGAGAGTCCTCGCACTGCAGGTCAACACTGTGTTTTTGCGATGAGCCGGACGAGGTTGGCCACGAGATCGTCCGGGCTGGTGTGCCACATCTGTGGCGAGAGGTGCCCGCTCGCGCTCATGCTGGCGATGCCATGCGCACTGGTCAGCAGCATCGCGCCGTACAGGTGCGCCTGCTCATCGCCGACGACGCTTGAGACGATGCGGAGGAACTCGTTCTGGGCTCGGCCTGCCGCCTGGATCGACGGCTCCGGATCCGTTGTTGGCATGGTGAACATCATCTTGAACACCTGCGGCTCGTGTCGTCCCACCGTGATGATGGTGCTGAGTGCTGACAGAAGAAGGTCTGCTCCGTCCGTCCCTGGGCCGGGGTGAAGCTCGGTCAGCTCGTCTGCGATCTGCTCCCAGCTCTCCGTGCCAACTGCGGCCACGAGGCTCTCCTTGTCGGCGAAGTGCCGGTAGGCGGCTCCGCGCGAGACCGCCGCCCGCGCACCGACCTCTCGTAGCGTCACCGCCTGGGGGCCACCCTCGTTGAGGAGTTCACGAGCGGCATTGAGAAGTGAGCGGCGAGTTGCTGCAGTGGATTCCAATCGGCTGACCATTTTCTCATCCTACAGTTGACGCCGTCCACTGATTATTTTGAATACAGTTGACATCGTCCACTGAAATGTTATGGTTTTGAGATGACATCGTCCACTGAAACAAACGCTCTTTTCGTCGTCACCGGCGCCTCCACCGGAATGGGTGCGGCTACTGTCCGTGAACTCGCCTCCCGTGGTTATCACGTATTTGCTGGTGTCCGCCGCGAAGAGGATGGCCGCGCCTTCGATTCGCCACGCATCCGCCCCGTAATCCTCGACATCACTAAGCCGGCGCAGATCGCCGACCTTGTCGCGCGGATTGACGCCGACGGTCGCCCTCTTCGCGGCCTCATCAACAACGCCGGGATTGCAGTCAACGCGCCTGTAGAGGTGCTTCCCATGGAGGAATGGCGACGGCAGTTCGACGTCAACTTCTTTGGTCATATCGAAGTGACACAAGCGCTTCTTCCTGCGCTGTTCAGAAGTGGCGGCAGGGTTGTCATGATGAGCTCGGTCGGCGGGCGGCTCGCACAGCCGACCTACGGTGCCTACTCCGGCTCGAAATTCGCCCTGGAAGCAGTCAGCGATTCTCTGCGTCGAGAGCTCGCTCCGCACGGGGTGAAGGTTGTGATTGTTGAGCCCGGAGCGGTTCGGACCGAGATGGTCGGACGGGGCGGTGTGACCGCGAGAAAGCTTGCCGCCGAGATGACTCCTGACCAGGATCGCCGCTATGGGGGTCTCATCCACGCAATCCTGGCGCAGTCGGACGGGTTTCTCCGTGATGGCGTTGATGCCGCGACAGCCGCCACGATCATCGCGGGTGCAGCCACGACCCCTAAGCCGAGAACTCGTTACACGATCGGTCGCGACGCCGCCCTGTTGACCCGGCTCGCGCGGATTCTTCCTGACCGAGCTCTCGACCGTGTGCTCGCCTCCGCCCTGCGTCCGCTGTTCCCCCAATCCCGCTGATCGTGAGGGCGCAGAACCTCACTGGTTCACTCGCTGCGCGAATTGTTCACCCCACAATTTCGCGTCACAACGTCACACAACAATTTAAGGAAATGTTATGACTTCACTCACTAACGCCGTTGTCCTCGTTACCGGAGCCAATGGAGGTATCGGTACCGAATTTGTGTATGCGGCGCTCGCTCGCGGTGCGGCAAAGGTGTACGCCTCGGCACGCAACCCGAGGGAATGGGGCGATGACCGTATCGTCCCGCTTGCCCTCGACGTTACGGACGCGGCGTCCATCGCTGCCGCGGTAAACACGGCTTCCGATGTCACCGTGCTGATCAACAACGCCGGCGGCTTGCCCCAGACCGCAAGCATCCTCGACATCGACGAAGATGATCTCCGTCACACCATGGAGATCAACTTCTTTGCCCCAGTGCTTGTTGCGCGCGCGTTCGCCCCACACCTCCGTGCTGCGTCGAATGCGGTACTCATCGATATCCATTCGGTGGCGAGTTGGCACGCTTCCGCTGGTGGGTACAGCGCGTCGAAAGCAGCCCTGTGGTCCGCAACAAATTCCCTTCGGATCGAGCTTGCACCGCACGGAGTCCTCGTCACCGGGGTGCACGTCGGATACGTAGACACGGCAATGGCCGCCTTCACTGATGACCCCAAAATGACGCCCGGCGACCTCGTCTCCGCTGTATTCGACGGCGTGGAGAAGGGTGAATTCGAAATTGTCGCTGACGACATCACCGCCATGGTCAAGGCGGGGCTCGCAGGCCCGATCGAAGGCTTGTACCCCGAGGTGATTAGTTCGTAACGCTTGACTTAATAACTGAGTGCCCTCACAATTGAGCTTGATCAGAAAAAACGGAAAGGCACCACAATGGTCGAGCAGACGAGCGATGAGAACCGCAGAGATATCGCGACTCACAAACTTGCTGTGGGTGCGGTCAACATCGTCTACCGCGAAACAGGCGCTTCGCGCGGAGTCCCGATCGTGGCATTGACGCATCTGGGAGCCAACCTCGACGATTGGGATCCTCGAATCGTTGACGGCCTCGCGAAGGGTCGCCGGGTCATCTTGTTGGGATATCACGGCGTCGGCCGGTCGAGTGGTTCGGTGCGCACCTCAATCGAGCAGATGGCCGAGGACGCAATCCTGGCGATCCGTGCTCTCGGCCTCACCCGAATCGACTTATTCGGTCTGTCGATGGGTGGCATGGTCGCCCAGGAGGTTGCGCACCGCGCGCCAGGTCTAATCGATCGACTTATCCTCGCCAGCAGCGGTCCCGCCGGGGGGCCCGGACTATCCGGAATGACGCGCGTGATGGTTACGGGGACGGTGCGTGCGCTCATCACGTTCAGGGATCCGCGGTCGTCGCTGTTCTTCACCCGGACGGTCGCTGGACGGACCGCCGCTCGTGCGTATCGGAAGCGCCTTGGTGAGCGAACGCGTGACCGGGACTCTGCGGTCAGCATTGGCGTGATTCGAGCACAGCTTGCCGCCGTCAAGCTGTGGGGTTCTCGTCCTCCGACCGAACGGTCACCGTTTGATGGTCCCGTGCTCCTTGTGCACGGTGACAGCGACCGGATGGTCCCCGCTGCCAACGCCGCTGCGCTTGAACAGATTTTCCGAGCGCCGTCGCTGACGGTCTATGCCGACGCCGGCCACGGCGCCGTCTCCCAGTATCACGACCAATTCATCGCGGCCGCCGTCGCGTTCCTGCGCCGCTAACGCCGTCGCATTCCCCCGCCCCACTTCATTCCAATAAATAATCAGGAGCACACCACCAATGAGAGCTTTTATCCTCTCCAAGTACAAAACCGCCCTCCACGAGGCGGACATGCCGGAGCCCGTGGTTGGTGATCGCGACGTTCTTGTGCGGGTCCACGCTGCGGGGCTCAACCAGCTCGACGAGAAGATTCGAATCGGAGAGTTCAAACAGATTCTCCCGTACAAGCTGCCGATCATCCTCGGCCACGACCTCGCCGGTACCGTCATTCGTGTCGGAGCGAAAGTTCGCACGTTCAAGCCTGGCGATGAAGTGTACGGTCGCCCCGGCACCGACCACATCGGTACCTTTGCGGAGCGAATCGCCGTTCCCTATACGGATCTCGCCCTGAAGCCCGTCTCGATCACCATGGACGAAGCAGGGGCGCTACCCCTCGTCGCGCTAACGGCATGGCAAGCCCTTGTTGTGCTTGGCCGCGTAACGCCCGGGCAGAAGGTTCTCATTCACGCGGGCGCTGGCGGTGTGGGCTCCATCGCCATCCAGCTCGCGAAACACCTGGGAGCGGAGGTCGCCACAACGGCCAGTGCAGCCAACGCCGATTTCGTCCGTCAACTCGGCGCCGACCACGTGATCGACTACCGATCCGAGGACTTTGAACAGAAGCTCAGCGGATACGACTTTGTGCTCGACAGCCTCGGTGGGGAGAACCTCGAGAAGTCCCTCCGCATTCTCAAGCGCGGCGGCAAGGCCATCGGTATCTCCGGTCCGCCGACACCGGAGTTCGCGAAAAATTCCGGCCTCAACCCGGTGCTGCGCCTCGCGATTGCAGTCCTCAGCAGCAAGATCCGCACGCAGGCAAAAAAGCTCGGTGTGCAGTACCGGTTCCTCTTTATGGAGGCCAGCGGTGACCAACTCCGGGAGATCACCGCACTCATTGACGGCGGCATCATCCGTCCCATCGTTGGGCGAGTGTTCCCCTTCGATGACACCGTTCGAGCTCTGGAGTCCCTCGCCGCCGGTGGCGCACGGGGTAAGACGGTCATCACTGTCTCCTGAGCGCCGCACCCACCCCTCAACCGTTAGGAAACCGTGTAATGAATACCAGATCGAATGAACCGACCATTACCTCCTACGCACAAGCGCCGACCAAAACCATCACCGCGGGGGGGAGTGACCTACGCGTACCGTGAGCTCGGGCCGAAAGGCGGAATTCCTGTCGTCTTTTTTGTTCACCTCGCCGCGACGCTCGACAATTGGGACCCTCGCTTGATCGATCCCATCGCCGAGAACCGCCACGTGATTACGTTCGACCAGCAGGGTGTTGGTGCATCGACGGGAAAGGTGCCGGACACGATCGAGGTCGCCGCCGACGACGCGTACACCTTCATTTCCGCGCTCGGCCACACCGCGATCGATGTGTTTGCGTTCTCAATGGGCGGCATGATCGCCCAGGACCTTGTTATGGCGCATCCCCAACTCGTCCGTCGACTCGTGCTCACGGGAACTGGACCGCGCGGAGGAAAGGATATGGACAAGGTCGTCACGACCACCTACTGGGACATCCTCCGTGCCACCCTGACGCGCTCTGACCCCAAAGAATTCCTTTTCTTCAACCGGGACCGGGCGGGCAAAAAGGCAGGAAAAGCTTTTGTTCAACGTCTCGCTGAACGGACTGCCGACCGTGACAAATCGATCTCGACGAAGGCATTCCAGACACAGCTCAAGGCCATCCAACGTTTCGGACGCGCAGCGCCATCTGACCTGTCGACGATCTCTCAGCCAACCCTCATCGCGAACGGCGATAACGACCGCATGGTGCCCTCCATCCTCTCGGACGACTTGCGTCGCCGGATTGCCGGATCGGAACTCATCATCTACCCGAACTCGGGCCACGGAGGCATCTTCCAGTATCACCAGGAGTTCGTCCCGATCGCAGTAAAGTTTCTGACTGCGTAGCGGCTACGAACCTTCCGCACACTCTGCCAGTCTTGAGCGGCACGTGGCACGAGATGTCGCCCGACGGGCGCGGCAGCCGCCCTCACAACTAATCCGAAGGACACCAATGGCCGTTGATTCGATCCCTCTGGGCCGACGCGAGCGCAACAAGCTCGACAAGCTCGCACGTATCACGAAGGCGGCAGGGGAATTGTTCGAGGCGCGTGGTGTTGACGAAGTCACCACGCAAGAGATCGCGGAACGGGCGGACATCGGCACTGGGACGCTCTTCCTCTATGCCAAATCAAAAGGTGACCTGCTCCTGCTTGTCCAGAACGTGATGTACGCCGACGCTCTCGAACAGGGCCGCGTCGACGCGCTGGCGACCGAGAGTGTGCTTGACGGGATCATGGCTGTTATCCGGCCGGTCGTCGAGTGCAACAGGAAGCAGGTCGACAACGGACGCACCTACCTCCGCGAAATTGTCTTTGGTGACCCCGAGGAGCCGCACCACCTCCAGGCCCTGACCCTCACCATCCAAACCGAAGAACTTATCTCGGAGGTCATCGGACGCCACGAGGGCACTACTGCCGAGATCGCGCGTACGCTCGCCCGGGTGGCCTCGGCCATCGTTTTTATCAGCATGGCTGCCACGATCAATGCGAAGCACACCGTCGACGAGGTCATCACTGACATTCAGGAGCAGATTCAGGCGATATTGCCACCCGCTGTCGCGCCGAACAGGTCATCCTGAGATTGAGTTCATGGCTGTACTCGACGTGAGGTATCTCGATCCATGTCAAGTATTTCTTGACAGACTGTGGTGTCAAGAATATGTTGACAGTATGAAAAGCATCTTTTCGCAGGGTCCGGGACCACTGCCCACAACGTTTTACCTCCCGGTGATCGTCGCGCTTGTGCTCCTGATGGGCGCGTTTGTTCTGCCCGATGGCGGAGTTGCGAGTTTTCTGCGGGGGATGTTCTCCAGCATTTTTGTGGTGTTTCTCGTCGCCACCATTGTTGGCGCCACAACCGTGCGCCGGCGCCAGAGTTGGCGTGAGCAGACCCAGACCCTCGACGAACTCGAGCCGCTCAGTGAGACGTCGTTTGACCCGATCGAACGGGACCGGCCGTGAGCCGCACAAGAGATCCACTCAATGCGGAGGAGACCGAGGCCATCCGTTCGGCCATCACCGAGGCGGTGATCGGAGTGCCCGAGGGACTGCGCGGGGGACTGGAGACCAACCCCGACGAGTTCCTCCGACTCATCGCGGCCAGCAGGGTGGCGGCGGAAACAACGTCGCAACTGCTGCGCGAATCGATTGGTGGAGCCCGCGCATCCGGCCACAGCTGGGACACCGTCGGAACCCTGCTCGGGGTGAGTCGCCAAGCCGCCCAGCAGCGCTTCGCCGCGCCAAGTTCAGAGACCGATGTCGAGTCCCGCTCCACGGAAGCACTCGGCCACGGTGATGAGGTGCCGCCGGTGGGAACTCGTCGAGTGATCAAGCCGCTCACCTCGTTCGACGAGATGGCGGTGCTCGCCGACCTCGGAACCCGCGGCTGGCACAGTGTGGGCTACGGCACACTGTTCCACCTCGTAGAGAAGTCGGATCAGCAGTGGGAACACCGCCGGGTCATCTGGTCGCCGCTTGCCTCGCATCGCAAACTTGCGGCCGAGGGCTGGCAGTTGATCGGGACCTTGTGGTTTCCGTGGGCGTACTACGCGCGTCCGCGCGACCTGCCCGCCGAGGAGTAGCGGAAGGGCTGGTTAGCGCGGGCCGACGAGCCTAGTATCAGCCGTACGAGCAGTCGATTATTACTCGTTTTGGAGGGTATTGTGCGTGGACTTGTGGTGTACGAATCGTTGTGGGGCAACACGGAGAAGATTGCGCGCACCATCGCCGACCGCCTCAGCGTTCACAACGACGTGGATGTGATTGATTCGGACAACGCGCCCGCGTCCGTCGACGGCTACGACTTTGTTATGGTGGGCGGCCCGACGCACGCTTTTTCTATGACCCGCGCGAGCACACGAGCCGACGCAGTCACCTCTCATTCGGCGCCTCACCAGCCGAAGCGCGGTATCCGCGAATGGATTGGCGAGCTCGAGACACCCGAGCAGCACTTTCCGGCCGCCACCTTCGATACCCGCGTGGACAAACCACGACTTCCCGGATCCGCAGCAAAGTCGGCGCAGCGCGATCTGCGTGCCCTGGGATTTGAGCTGTCCGCTCGCCAAGAGAGTTTCCGTGTGCACGGGTATGCAGGACCACTCGTTGACGGCGAAACAGAGCGCGCGTGCGGGTGGGCGGATGCTGTGGAGGCACAGTTTCTCGCTGTGGTGTAACGACTACACGCCGACCACAACGCCGGCAGCACTGCGGCAGCGAGGTGGCATTCTGTAGTGATGGCCACCACGTTGCACCCCATGGACCCCAACCGTTTCGCCGACTGGATCGTCTCCAGCCAGCAGGAGTACGCCGCGAGCCTCGTCTCCACCGGTGAAAGCGTCGACCAGGCGGCGGGCCACGCGCAGCGATCGAGCGACGACAGTTTTCCGGGTGGGGTGACGCTGCCGAACCACCACGTGTTCGACGTAGTCAACAACGACACCATCGTCGGGTACCTCTGGATCGGACCCATGTCTGATGGGGCGCTCGACACCTGGTGGATCTGGGACATCCAG
>Ga0247740_1001239_pt1 | contig 11163 bp, 8 predicted proteins | sample UWRJL148409B2_FD_180942 | JGI IMG/M metagenome (GOLD analysis project Ga0247740, IMG submission 180942) | Plant litter microbial communities from Arlington Agricultural Research Station in Wisconsin, United States - UWRJ-L148-409B-2 | ecosystem: Environmental > Terrestrial > Plant litter >...
AGTCGTCGTCGAGAAGTCGACGATCACGTTGATCCCTGGTGTGAGCGCAGAACAAGCACCGCGAAACTCCGGATGTGAACTAAAATCGAATCGACCAGAAATCGATATGACACAAGCCCCCTGCGGATCATGAGCAGTAGTAACAGACATAATACGATTGACTCCAAATCAAAAAAGCTCGACACTACCTTGGTTAACCGAGGCCTGGCTGACGCTGCCGACTCGCGCGAGCCCGTGTAAATCGATCGACAAGGCGGCCATTCTTCCGTTGTCTAGCTCCGAGCGCGGCGAGTCGGCAGTGCTGAACAATTCGTTCGCAATGAGACCGAGTTTGCGCAAGCGATCCATCGTGTCGACCAAGATCTGCATCACCATGTCTTCGAATTGCAGAGCGCGCACGGCGTCGTCCACCATCTGCCCCACAGAGACGAGCGTGTCCTGCAGGGTGCTATTTACCTCCGAAAGCTTTTCGATCGCGCCGATGATCGCGCCCCGCGATTCGATGGCGGTGTTCATGTCGTGCCCGGCCAGACTCGCGGCGGTGCGATGAGTCGTTTGCAAACTAGCGTGGCACTCGGAAACCTCACGGCGAATGTGCACACTCAGCTCGGAAGATGCCTTTGCCAGCCGCTTGACCTCCTCCGCCACGACTTTGAACGTGCGCCCCGACTCACCTGCCCGCTGGGTCTCGATGCGGGCGTTCATGGCAATGAAGCGGGTCTCGCGCGCGAGCCCGTCGATTTTGTCGGCATGCTCCACGATGTTGTCGACGTGCCCGCCCGTTTCGTGCAACTGGTCGATGATTCGCATGCTTTCGTGACTGACCCGCACGACTTGTTCGACGAATTCGTTCACCAAATGAATGGTCGCGCCCGTAAAGCCCTCACCCTGGCCATTTTGGCGCAGGCTATCGGTGATCGAGAGCAACACCGCATGTTGGTGGTCGACGATTCTCCGCAGGTTCAAGAAGCTGGCCAAGAGCTGGGCAACCGCATCTGAAACCAAACCCCGAGCCCGTTCCAAGTTCTCGCAGCATGCGTCGATCGCAGCGCGAAATGCAGCGCTCGCGTCGCTTCTGGAGTCTGAAAGTTCAGCCGAAGTGCGGTCCATACATCGCAATCAGTTCGTCCTATCCGCCATATTCTTTAGCTGAATGATTTGCGCGAGATTCGACTCTCGCGTGCAAAATTTTCGTTTGTTCTAATTGCCGAGTCGACGGCGAATCGTCTAGCCGCGCTCAAGTATCGGAGCATTGCAGCCGTCCAATGACTCATGCTCAACAACGACGAAGGTGTCGAATCGACTGCTGGCATCCGCGATGGATCTTGGAATTTGCTCGAGCTGCCAGACGATTTGATCGCGGAGGACCCAGAGGGATTCAAGCAGTGGTTGCTTGCGGCGGTCGCGACTCGCCTTCCGACGGCGTTCGACGGCAGCAACGTGACGCGTGTAGGCACGGCGGCCCTGCAACTGTTGGTTGCGTTTCGCCACGCATGCCAGTCTTTGGGTGTCACCTGCGAAATACGAGACGCTTCGCAGTCTTTGACAGACACGTTGTCCTGTCTCGGTCTCGAGAACGAACTCCCGTTGGCGCGATCGGCCTAGCCCCGAGGCGGACGAAAGGTGGGCGGAGGGTAGCCCATGGCGATTTCGCTGAGCTCGCCGAGGACGCTCGAGAGTTCGCTTTCGAGTTCCGGCAACGCCGGACCGGAGTCAATGCCGCGCTCTGCGGCGCGCTCCGCTTGCCCGCACGCCGCCGCCAGGCGTGCCGCTCCTATCGTAGCGGCGGCCGAGCGCAGCGCGTGGGCTGCGCGCTCGAGCGCCGGCATGTCGTGCGCGAGGAATGCGCGCTCGAGCGCCGCGCTGTGGCGCGGCCCCTCGTGCAGAAACGCCGCGATCATCGAGGACACAACGGCTCCGTCGAGCTCGCTCGCAAGCCCCTGCAAACGAACGCGAATTTCTCCGCCGCGTTTCGGCGCGCTCAGTGACTGGTGCGACGCCGCCGGTGGTGGCTGCGAGCTCGAACCGTATGGCGCCAGTACTGCCGAAAGTTCCGCCGCCAAGAAAGGTTTGGACACATACCCGTCCATCCCGGCCGAGAGGCAAAGTTCTCGGTCACCGGCCATGGCATTGGCGGTCATGGCGACGATTGGAAGGTGTTTGCTTCCGGATTCTCGACCGCGAATGACGCGTGTGGCCTGCAAGCCATCCAGGCCCGGCATTTGACAATCCATCAATACGACATCGTATTCTTGGGCCAACGTTGCCTCGCACGCAGCGTGACCATCGCCCACGACATCCACGTTCCAGCCGAGTTTGCGCAGGGTGGCTACGGCAACCTCTTGATTGACAGCGCTATCTTCCGCAACCAAGACCCTGCCTCTGGTGCCGCCGGAACGCGGTCGAGCCGCCGGCGGCCCGCTCGCCGATAGGGGAGAGCGTAGTCCGAGCGCCGTGATCAATGCCTCGTACAACTTTCGCCGCAAGATGGGTTTCGCAACGCAGGCCCCGATAGGCGAGTCCAAAGGCAGTGCTTCTGGATCGGTGCTAAGCAAAATCACACGGATGTGCGAACGGGTTCGCTTCAATTGCCTTGCGAGGCGCAACGACTCGTCAGGCGGCGCGTCGATGAGCACGATGTCGTAGTGGTCCAAATCGGAGCTGCTCTGCAGGTACAGGGCGGCCGCATCACAGCTCGCGGCTTCACTGACCTTCAACCCGAGGTGCTCGAGGTGCCTGCGCAGCATCAGACGCCCGTTTTCTTTGCTGTCGACCACCAGTGCGCGTTTGCCGTTCAGGGGCTGAATTACGACCAAGTCGCTCGCATCGAAGTCAAGGTCTGCTTCCAACTGGACCGTGAAACAAAACGTGCTTCCGTGACCCGGTCGACTATGCACGCTGATTTGCCCGCCCATCAGCTCGACCAGCTGCTTCGCGATGCTGAGGCCTAGCCCCGTACCGCCAAACTTCCGTGTCGTAGACCCGTCCGCTTGAATGAAGGGTGCGAACAGAGATTGCAGGTGCTCCTCAGCGATGCCGATCCCCGTGTCTGTGACCTCGAATCGCAATGTGCGGAGCGCACCGGAACCGCCCAGTACGGTGGCGTGTAGCCGTACCTCACCGTCCTCCGTGAACTTCACGGCATTGCCGACCAAGTTGACCAATATCTGGCCGAGCCGGGCCGCATCCCCACGCAAACGCGGAATGTCAGACCCAACCGTGTAGCTGAGCTCGACCCGGTTCTTACGTGCGCCCTCCAAGACGACGGAGAACACCTCGTTCACTCGTTCGTCTAGATCGAAAGAGACGGGGTCCAGACGTAGCGCGCCCGCCTCGATCTTCGAGAAATCTAGCACGTCGTTGATTACGGTGAGCAGCGTCGACGCAGAGTCGTGGGCAACTTCGCCGTATCGGCGCTGTTCACGATTCAGCGGCGTGTCGAGCAACAGGCGCAGCATACCCAGCACACCATTCATCGGCGTGCGGATTTCGTGGCTCATGTTCGCCAAAAATTGGCCCTTTGCGCGGTTCGCACCGTCTGCCGCCTCGCGTGCGGCCACCAGCTCGAGATTGATGTTCTCCAGCCGCTGCTGCTGCCCCGACATGTGCAGCGTCCGCTGCCGGGCTTCCAAGAGGGCCACTGCTTTCGATTCAAGCAGCTGCAGAAGGGTGAAGGTCGGATCGTGGTCTGCGAAATCGTCCCGGTCGAGTCCTGCACGTTCCAGGCTGGACATCTCCGTCACCCAAGGTGAAAGGACGAATAGCGCCAGCCCTGGCTCGGTCTCGATCACTTGCCCCCGAAACGTCAATCCGCTCCCGACCAGCTCCGCCAACAAGGGGCCTACGGAGGCGACCATGCCGGAGAACGTGTACGGAGGCGAATCTGCCAAAAAGCGCAATACCTGCTTCAGCTGGGCGCCGAGCAGCGAGCGCGCGGCCGCCTTGGCGACGGACGGCCCCTGACCCACCACCCGCAGCTCGGAGTCGAAGCAGAGGTGAAACGGGAAGAGCCGAGCCAGATGAAGTGTCGACATCACTCCACGACCGCGGAGAGCTCCATCGAAAACAAGTCTGTCATGTCGCCCACCGCGCGTGCCGCATACAGCGCCGTGTCCGCGTAACAGAGCACGAGCTCCATGCTCGCAAATTCGCCGGTGGGCGTGAGCCCGCAGCTGAAAGTAGGTAGCCGACCTGGGTTGCCGGCATGGAGACTGCGCAGCTGGCGACGAGCCGCGGCCACCGAGTCGACCACGGCGCTCATGGGCTGGTTGGGCCACAGCACCAGCAGCTCGTCTGCGCAGTACCGCCCGATCGGCGCGTCCGGTGACTGCGAGCGCAACTCATGCACGAGCGCTCGCACGGCGGCCTCTGCGCTATCCGTACCCTCGTGCTGCAAAAGCCATTTGTGTTCGTCAATCGCCAGCAGACCAACGATGCCACCGCCGCCCTCGACCAAGACTTCCGAGAGCCGCGTCAAGATAGTGCCGCGATTCAAGGCGCCAGTCGAAGAGTCGTGCGACGCCTGATAGCGAGCGGCCTTCCTCGATTCTATCAGGTCGCGCTGTAGCGCAACGGCGCGTTTCGCCACCCGCAAGCGCGCGCCGAGTTCGATGAAGTCGAAGGGCTTGACCAGATAGTCGTCCGCGCCCGCGTCGAGCCCCGCGCTCACGTCCGTCTTTTCGCCCTTTGCGGTGAGCATGACGATGTAAGGCGCCAGGTCCTGATCGCGTTTCCGCACTCGCTCGCAGAGTTGCACACCGGACAGATGCGGCATCATCCAATCCAAGACCGCGATCGAAGGCGCGTTGTCGGCGTCGAGGATGCGCCAAGCCGCCGCACCATCGCTGGCGACGATGACCTCGTAACCCCACTTCTCGAGCACCGCTTCCAGTAGAATTCTGGAGGCAAAGTCGTCCTCCGCGATCAGCACGCGCATGTTGCTCAGGGCGTTCATTGGTCTATGGCAATCCTGCGTCGCAAGAGCTGTGCCGAGGCGTTCCGACACGATCTGGGGCCGCGTTATCGCCACTCTCGTGCCGCTGGAGTGCAAGTCTTGCGTGGGGAGCACGATGCTTCCCGTTTCCTGCACCTTTGACTCGCCCCATGCGCTAGGTTGAGCGCATGGGGATCACTCAATGAGTAAAGCGCGAGTCCTCGTCGTCGATGATGATGCCGGCAGTCGACGCTGGGTGGCCAAACTGCTCGGTCAAGAAGGCTACGAGGTCGAGGTCGCGGCCGACGGCACCGAAGCGTTACGCATCCTCGAAGAGCGTGCGCCCGCCCTAATCGTCACCGACCTGAGCATGCCCAAGATGAACGGCATGGAGTTGCTCAGCCGCGTCCGCGCTTCCAACCCGGAGATCGCAATGATCGTCGCGACGGGGGCCGACAACGTGACGTCGGCCGTGGCCGCGATGCGGGCGGGCGCGTTGGACTATCTGACGAAACCCATCACCGTGGAGGCACTGCGGCTAGCGGTCGATCGCACACTCGCTCATCGGGCCCTGTCGGCCGAAGCCGAAAACTTGCGCCGTCAACTCCGGGCGCGTGATCACGAGGGCCTCGAAGGTCTGCTCGGGACTAGTCCCGCCATGCAGAGGGTTTACCGGGTCGTCCGGCAAGTGGCGCAGTCCAAAGCCACGGTGCTCATCGGCGGCGAAAGCGGGACCGGAAAGGGTGAAGTGGCCAAGTCACTCCACTCGCTGAGCGGTCGGACCGGGCCATTCGTGGCCCTCCATTGTCCTGCGCTTGCGCAGACCGTGCTCGAGAGCGAGCTCTTCGGGCATGAAAAGGGCGCCTTCACGGGCGCCGAGAAGCAGCGCATCGGACGCATCGAACAGGCCAATGGCGGAACGCTCTTCTTGGACGAAATCGGCGACCTGCCGCTCGGCACCCAGGTGAAATTGCTGCACGTCTTGCAGAATCAGACCTTCGAGAGAGTCGGCGGCAATGACCCAGTTCAAGTGGATGTGCGCTGGGTTGCCGCAACGAACAAAGACTTGACCGTCGAGGTGCGGGAAAAGCGCTTCCGCGAAGACCTATTTTACAGATTGAACGTGGTCCAGTTGGAGATGCCGCCGCTGCGACTGCGCGGCAACGACATCACGATTTTGGCCGAACACTTCGTGGCGCGCTTCGCTCGTCAAAACCAGCGCAGCATCGAGGGCTTGTCCGACGATGCTCGCCGCAAGATCGCGGGACACCGCTGGCCCGGCAACGTGCGCGAACTCGAGAACGCGATGGAGCGAGCGGTGCTGTTCACCGAGGGCAGCTGGGTGACGGATGACGCATTGCCGTTCGAGACGGTGCCGTCGACGTTCGAAGACATCCAGGTGCCCGGCGCGACGATGGCGGAGGTCGAAAAGTACGTCATTTTGAAGACCCTCGAGGCCGCGGAGGGTTCGACGGCCCGCGCCGCCGAGATTCTGGATCTGAGCGTTCGTACGATTCAATATCGATTGCACCAGTACGACGTGTCTCCAGCACGAGCCAAGGAGTAGCCCGGCGTCAGCGCGCGCAGACGCAAGAAGTGCGCGCTATGAAGCCGACGCGCAACTCTTGCGTTGCTCTGCATGTGCTCTGCTGTGGCGAACTCAGATTGATAGTCGCGTTCTCTAAAATTGATTAAGCCGACGAGGCGGACGCCGTACTAGGGCGTGAATGAACTCGGCGCTCAATCCGCTTGCAGCCGCGGCCGCACTCGCTCTCACCAGCGTGCGCCGGACTTCGGCGATTGGAGACGCCGCTGACTCTGGCGTTGAGCAACGCCACACAGTGACCACGGGCATGCCGAGCGCAACGCGGTGCGCGCCGCGCCAGTTCGGGGACAGGAGCTAAATGGCAAAGATCATGACGGTGGATGATTCGAACTCGCTACGTAAACTCGTCGCATCGGCGTTGCAGGCGGCAGGGCACAACGTATCCGAGGCAGATTGCGGGCAGACCGCGCTGAGCGTCGCGCAAACCACATCGTTCGATCTGGTGATCAGCGATCTGAACATGCCGGGCATGGATGGCCTCACTTTGGTCAGCCAATTGCGCAAACTGCCCGCCTATCGTTCCACGCCCATATTGATTCTGACGACGGAGATGGATCCGGCGAAAAAGCAAGCCGCCAAGGCCGCGGGAGCCACTGGCTGGTTGGTAAAGCCGTTCGATCCCGCGCAGCTCTTGGCCACGATCCGCAAAGTCCTCGACTGAGCAAGACCATGACCAAAAGCTTGAGTGACATTCAGACCGAATTGCTTGGCACCTTCTTCGAGGAAGCCTCGGAGGGATTGCAGCAGCTCGAAGCGGGGCTGCTCGCATTGGAGCAGGCGAAGACCGCCGACCCGGATACGATCAACGACGTCTTCCGCGCGGCGCACTCGATCAAGGGTGGCGCCGGCAGCTTCGGACTCGCCGAAGTGTGCGCCCTGGGCCACGCCATGGAAAGCATGTTGGAGGACTTCCGATCTCAGCGCGTGGCGCCGAATCGAGAGAGCCTGGCCGCATTGCTGGAAGGGGTTGATTGGCTTCGCAATGCCTTGGACGCGCGACTCGCCGGTTCCTCGTTGCCAATTTCCGACATCGACGGGTTCTGTCGACAGTTGGAGATTCTACGAGGCTCCGCTGGCGACGCACCGCCGCCGGCTGTCCCGCCTGCCGCCGAAGCGCCGCAAGGTGGCGCTTTTATCGTCGATTTCGTGCCTTTGCCGCGTATCCTCGAGACTGGCAACGAGCCGGTGCGGCTGGTGCGGGAGCTCGCGCGCCTGGGCACCGCGACCGTGACGACTGACGTCAGCAGGTTGCCGCCGCTTGCCGATATCGATCCGACCCTCTGCTACCTCGGCTGGCACGTCGAGGTCGAGGGAAGCGACGTCTCTCGAAAAGCCATCGAAGAGGTGTTCTCGTGGGTCGACACCGATGCCGACGTGCGCATTGCCGCCAAGACCGTGGGCAACGAGCCGGTAGTGCTCGACGCCCACGCCGCCACGGCCGCCGGCCCCGCCCCGACGCACGAACCGAAGCCCCCACCCGCCGCGGCTCTGGCAAATGATGCGCGTGCCGAGGGCGCGATCGGCTCGATTCGCGTCGGTGTAGACAAGATCGATCTGTTGATGAACATGGTCGGTGAACTCGTCATCACCCAGTCCATGCTGGGAGTAATCGACGACGAGAGCCGTCTCGATAGTCGTCGCGTCGAACAGCTGCGAGAAGGGCTCGGGCTCCTCGCGCGCAATACTCGTTCCTTGCAAGAGAGCGTGATGCGCTTGCGCAGCGTGCCCATCAGCATCGTGTTCAGTCGCTTCCCGCGGCTCGTGCACGACCTCGGTCAGCAGTTGGGTAAACAGGTCGAGCTCAAGGTACTGGGACAAACGACCGAAATCGACAAGACGGTAGTCGAAAAACTGGGCGACCCGCTAGTTCATCTGGTCAGAAACAGCTTGGACCACGGCCTGGAAACGCCCGAGCTACGACGTGCCGCGGGCAAACCCGAAGTCGGAGTAATCCAAATCTCTGCTTACCATCACGGGGGGGACGTGGTGGTCGAGGTGCGCGACGATGGTCGCGGCATCAATCGCGAGCGCGTCGTGCAGCGCGCCCGACAACTGGGCCTATTGGGCCCGAACGAAGCGGTCCCCGAAGATCCGATTCGCGACTTCATCTTCGCTCCGGGGTTCTCCACCGCCGCAGCAGTTACCGACGTCTCCGGGCGCGGGGTCGGAATGGACGTCGTACGCCGGAACATTCGCGCGCTGGGAGGCGATGTTTTCGTCGAGACGACCGTGGGCAAAGGCACTTGCATCTCGATGCGCCTGCCGCTCACCTTGGCCATCATCGACGGGCAAATCATCCGCGTCGGCCAGCACGCCTATGTGGTGCCTCTGCTCTCGATCATCGAGTCCGTTCAGGTCGAGCCCAAGCGCGTGAGCAAATTTCAGGGGAAACGCGAGCTGTATCGGCTGCGCGACAAGCTGATTCCAATGATCGAACTCGGCCAAGTGCTGGGTCTGCATTCCTGGCAGCACTCCGAGGAGTCGCTGATGATGATCGTGGAGGCGGACAACGCGCCGGTGGGGCTGTTGGTGGACGAGCTGCTCGCGCAACAGCAAGTGGTCGTGAAGAGCCTCGAGACGAATTACGACCGCGTTCCTGGTTTGTCAGGAGCCACAATCTTGGGAGATGGGTCTGTCGCGTTCATTCTGGACACGACGGCAATTGGGCGATTGGTGCGTGGCGTGCCTGGAAACGGTGCCCACGCCGCCTGAAGTGGAGTCAAATGAGCGATTTACCGGAAGTTCCTAGTCCCGCGCACGAGCCAGAAAAGAAGCCTTCGGCGCAGCTGCTGACATTCTTCTTGGATGGCCAAGAGTATGGAGTGGACATCCTGCGCGTCCAGGAAATCCGTGGCTGGTCGGCGCCGATGCCGATCCCCGGGGCTCCCCCTTACATCAAGGGCGTGATCAACATCCGCGGAGACGTCGTGCCGATTGCAGACCTTCGCGAACGGCTGTGCCTGCCGCCGTTCGAGTACGGGGCGACGACGGCCGTGGTCGTGCTTCGCGTGCGGTACAAGAACCGTGACCGAATCATGGGTGTCGTGGTCGATGCAATGTCCGACGTCACCACCGTGCCGGGCGAAGCGCTCAAGGCTCCGCCAACCTTCTACGACTCCAGCGAATCGCTCGCCAAGGAAATCGCGACTCTGGACGATAAGATGATCACGATTCTCGATGTCGACTGCGTGTTTGGCGACCAAGCCGCTTAGACGCAGGGACGCGGACAATCTGTTCTGAGACCGGCAGTATCACGCCGGCTCGTGCGTGGCGCTCAATTAAACGCGTCACTGCTGTACACACTCATGCTGAATGAAACAAGGGAGACGAACATGGAAACCAACGAAAACGCTGTAGATTTGAACGCGCTCGGCCGAATGAAAGCCGCCGTCGACAACGCCACGACGGCGATCATGATGGTAGACAAGGATCTAGTCATCAACTACGTGAACCGCGCCACCATCGACTTGATGACGAAGTACGATGCGGACTTTCGCAGCGCGTTTCCCGGTTTCGATCCGCAGAAGCTCATCGGAACCTGCATCGACGTCTTTCACAAACAGCCCTCCCACCAGCGCAATATGCTGGCGAACCCGAAAAACATGCCGCGCAAGGCCGATATCCGCGTCGGAAAGGTGGCGATTGAAATGAACGTGAGCGCCGCATACGACGGCGACGGCACGCATATTGGAAGCACGCTCGAATGGTTCGACGTCACCGCCCGCCAGCTCAAAGCGGTGGACGCCCAAGGCCAGGTGGACGCGATCAGCAAGTCGCTAGCCGTGATCGAATTCGACCTGGAGGGCAAAGTCCTCAACGCCAATGAGAACTTTCTATCCGCCCTCGGCTACCGGTTGGACGAGATCGTAGGCAAGCACCACAGCATGTTCGTCGAACCCAGTTTTGTGCGGTCCGATGAGTATCGCCAATTTTGGTCGGATCTATCGCATGGCCGCTTCAACGCCGGAGAGTATCTGCGCTTGGGCAAGAACGGACGGCAGGTCTGGATTCAGGCGTCCTACAATCCGATTTTGGACCTGAACGGTAAGCCATTCAAGGTGGTGAAGTACGCCAGCGACATCACCGCGCAGAAGACTGCGCAGCGTGAAACTCAACGCTTGGTCGTCGAAGCCCAGCGGGTGGTCGAGGCGCTCGCAGAGGGCAACCTGACCGAACGCATGGAGGGCGACTTCGAAGGCGCGTTCGCGATGCTCCGCGATCAGATGAACAAGACCGTCGATACCCTGCGCGATACGGTCGTTCGCATGGACGAAGCGTCGGGGGCTATCGGCACCGCCGCCAGCGACATCGCGGAAGGAAACGCCAACCTCAACAAGCGGACTCAGGAGCAATCTTCCGCGCTCGAAGAAACCGCGGCCAGCCTCGAAGAGATGACGGCCACCGTGAAACAGAACGCGGCCAACGCGATGCAAGCCAACCAACTAGCCGCGAGCGCGCGGGACGCCGCCGAGAAGGGTGGCCAAGTCGTCGGTTCCGCGGTGTCGGCAATGACCGCCATCACCGAGAGCTCGAAAAAGGTCGCCGACATCATCGGAGTCATCGAGCAGATCGCCTTCCAGACCAACATGCTCGCGCTCAACGCAGCGGTAGAGGCGGCCCGTGC
>Ga0247740_1001240_pt1 | contig 11154 bp, 5 predicted proteins | sample UWRJL148409B2_FD_180942 | JGI IMG/M metagenome (GOLD analysis project Ga0247740, IMG submission 180942) | Plant litter microbial communities from Arlington Agricultural Research Station in Wisconsin, United States - UWRJ-L148-409B-2 | ecosystem: Environmental > Terrestrial > Plant litter >...
GGGAGAGAATAAGGAGCTGCTCTATGTTGGTAAAAGTATAAGTATCCGTAAAAGGGTCTTATCGCATTTTACGGCGGATCACAAATCCTCGCGCGAAATGAAAATTTGCCAGCAAACTCGCAACATCACATTCGAAAAAACTGCGGGGGAATTATCTGCTCTTATTCTTGAATCTAAAAAGGTCAAAGAATTACAGCCTATTTATAACCGTAGGCTTCGCCGCATCAGTAGCTTTTACACTATTCATTTAGAAGAACGGAAGGATGGGGCGCTAACACCCAAAATATTTCCAATTTCAGAAATGCCCATGGAAAGAAAAAAATTATATGGTCTTTTTCCTTCCAATAAAAAAGCGCTGGAAAGCATTCAGCTAATCAGTGATGAATATAAGTTGTGTTACCGCGTGTGTGGATTGGAACGTTCTGTTAATCGAGCGTGTTCAAGTCATCAGCTGAAAAAATGCAGTGGTTACTGTGTAGGCAAACAAACCGCACTTGTCCACAATGTCAAAATATTAGAGGGTTTCGCTAGCTTATCTCTTAAAACCTGGCCCTATGATAGTCCAGTTGCATTGGTGGAAAAGAGTAAACATGATGATACGGAGCATCATTTGGTGATTGATAATTGGTGCATCCTCGGCATAGGAAATTCAGCAGCTGACTATAAAGAAATATTGGATGAGCAAGCACTACCGCAGATTGATAAGGATATTTATAAGTATCTTATAAAAGCTGTCTTCACTAAAAGCTTTCCTATCTTTCCGATAGTCTATTCCAGCGCTAGTACTCCGTGATAATTATATTTTATTATTTAATAATGAGCATTAATGAGTGAGATCTTAAAATAAAAAAAAGTTGGGCATTGTATAGGCCCAACTTTTTTTGCGTAAGCTACAACTATAGCTTAGCGAGCGGAACGGCGACGGAACAGATTAATAATCGCCAACAGAATAATTGCACCTAAAAAGGATACGATTACGCCTGGCAGACTAAAATCATCATTATTTATGGTTCCAGAACCAAACAATGGGGTCAGAAGTAAGCCGCCTAAAAATGCGCCTACAACACCAACGACAACGTTTAGAAATAGCCCTTGTTGAGCATCGGTTTTCATAACAATACTTGCTAGCCAGCCGATGATTCCGCCTAAAACAACCCAGATTATAAAGTTCATAAGAATATCCTCTAGTGCTTAGTGAGATCTCTGCAACATTGCATTGAGGATGATATTAGGGATTGAATAAGGCCTGAACCGTACGCTAGCACACTGGAAATATTATTTTATTATTTCGAATACTATATATTTAATATGGTAGTGTTTTGACAAAATTCGTCTCTCATTCAACATTCAATTAAAGTTATGGGCAGTTTATTTACAAAATAAAAAACCGCCGTTAGGCGGTTTTTTATTGCAGCGTAAAGAAAAAGGAATTTATTTTTTCTTCTTGCTACCAGACTTACCTTTACTTGTTTTCTCTTTGTCTTCAGTGGATCGACTCATGATTAAATCCTCGTTTAGGTGAATCTTATGTGCACTATGCACATCTCTTCGTCATTATATTTTTTTAAAAGTTCAAACTAAATTCTAATAATTTCAAAAATTGTTTAAAAAAATTTATTTTCAATATTAATTTACGTTGTCTACCGTTAACAAGCATCAAGTTCAGCAGGCAGTAAACGGTTCGCTGTAATTTCTGCTGCTTTCTTACCAGCTAAAAATGCATGGTCAGAATTATAATATTCCCACTCGCTGTAACGCCCGGATAAAATAATGTTGTATTTTTCCAGCCAAGTTTTAACCGTTGCAACATTCTTATTACGGGCGTGGTCGTAAATTACATAGGCATAAGGCATGTCTACCAAATTAGCCGTAATCACCTTGTCCTCGGGCTTCATCATTCCTACTTTGATGCAATCCTCTATACAACGAGTAATCAGCTCATCTCCATCTAAGGGCAGTGGCTTCCATGGAGAATAAGAAATTTCACAGGTGAAGCCGAAACCGCCCGGAGCATTGCATTCGGGACTCGCATTTCCTTGAACAAATATGCGATGGAAAATGGAATCTTCCGGATAATAAATCCAGTGCTTGTCCGTCACGTTTTCGCGATCTATTCCAATATTTACACAGCGTATAGAGATATGACGTAAACCTTTTGCTGCTCTATGAACTTCTTCAGGTGCATCTGCTCCAATCAGACGAACTAATTCAGGCAGCGGCATGGTAGAAATTAAATTGTCGTAGCGATAGCGACGGCCATCAGCTAACACAACTAAATGTTCTTTAGGGAGAATTTGCACTACATCTGCGTTGAGTTCGATGTCACCTTTAATATGCGGAACAAAACCTGATACTAGCGCTTGGAAACCGCCTTTTTTTGGATAACCGAAGCGAGCATTGGGGCCCATAGGTTTTCCAACAGGTTGTAAGGCGCCGTCAATAATTTCGCCAAGATCTGGCAATGGAACACGTCCGCCCAGCCAGGATGTTTCCATTTGTGTGAGCGGAAGTGTCCACAATTTTTTGTTGTAGGGAATTGCAAAATGTTTAGCGATTCCTGCGCCCCAGACTTTATAAATAAATTCTTCAAAATTTTGTGTTTCGCGTTTAACACCAGTTGTACTCGCGTTTGCTGCATCTGTAGTTCCATCTGCACAACAATCATCTACATTTTTAAGGTTGCATTGTTTTTCGGCACCTTGATCTTGCGTAGAACCGAAACGTGCGTCAATAGCACCCACAATACAGTCTTTAATAACTTCTGGCGGCAAGCCATAAAGTGCGCCTTGGAAAGGGTAACGGGTATGAACATTTTTACTGTAAACCCATGCTTCCCGATTTTGCCAATGCTGATTGTCGCCCAGCAAAATATCGTAAAGTTTTAATACGTAAGGGTCATTTGAAAACATAATGTGGCCAGCATAATCAAAGGTAAAACCTTTGTCTTGAATTGATCTACACCAGCCGCCCACCGTTTCATTACGTTCAAGTAAAACTGTATCTTCACCCAAATGATATGCTGCACTTAAACCAGTTGGTCCGCCGCCGATAATAACCGTGCTCACAGATCGTACGGGTTGAGCAGGTAAAGTATTGATATTATTTTTTACCTGACTTGGCGTAGTATCTTTTTGCACATGATTGTTTGAAATATTATTTCTAGAAACACTTTCAGAAGAATTAATGGTGTGCAGCCCAGGAGTTGTATTGTTAATTATTTTTATCATACTCGTGGCTGTTTTATCCCACGATGTATTGGCAACAATATTGCGCATTTTATTCACCATTACATTTTGCTGTTTTGGTGACAATGACAATGCGTTTCTACATGCAGTAATAAATTCGTCAGTGTCATAAGCAATTGCCACTGTGTCACTGTATGGGATAGCAACATCGGTTATAGCTGTACTTACAATCGGCAATTCAGCCGCCATATACTCCAGCACTTTAGTGGGGCTGATAAATCGTGTTGATTCATTTAATGCGAAGGGCATCAAACACACATCCCAACCAGCAAGAAATTGTGGCAAAGATTCGTAAGTTTGTTGACCGAGGTAATGAATATTCTCACGACGCGGCAAGGTTGCTGGGTCAATTTTTACTACAGGCCCTACAATAATCACTTGCCAAATAGGATTGGCATCTGCGATCGCGGCGATCAAAGGTAAATCAAGGCGCTCATCAATAACGCCGTAAAAACCTAAACGCGGCGCTGCAATATTTTCTTGTGCAGGGTGATTGTTTTCACGCGTTAACGCTTTACTAAAATGAGCCGCATCTACGCTGCTTGGAAAGCAATGCACGTTGGCGTGTAAATTTCTTTTGGATTGATACAAACTAGGTCCGCCAGTGAAAACAATGTCAGCAACACTTAGCAGCGCTTTTTCACGTTGTATTAATTGTTTCGGCGCATTTTGAAATGCAGACAATTCATCCATACAGTCGTAAATAACCAATTTTCCGCGTGTTTGTTTTAGAAGCGGTAATGCCATTGGCGTATAAAACCAAACAATCGTTTCTTCATGTGAAGGAAATACGCTAGTAACCAGCGGTTCAAGTTCTGCTATTTGGTCGTCATGAAATCCGAATGCATTGATTGATGTGTGTGGTTGACAGATAGTTATGTTATCTACTGGCGAGTAGGTTTTCATAAAACTTTTTCCTTCATGAAATAAAGGTTCTTCTATCACAATAATTTTATAATGTTGAGCCAACTTGGTTAGCAAATGTTGAGGGCGTTGAAAAACAAAATCCCAGCGAAGGTGGCAAAATACTATAATTGTTGGCATATTGGCTCCGAGTCTTTTTAATGGCAAGTGTGGTTTCAAGCGATCATTGACACGTATTACTTGACGCCGCCACGCACTGAGTTAATTGGAAAAAATTGCTTATCTAACTAACTATTTTTTAACTTTGTAAGCCACAAAAATAATTTTTTATGGGTTACATTAATATTTATATGTCAATAATGTGCATGATCTAACACAATTAAATTTATTTCGGTACGTTAACTAACTTTGATTTTTTTATATAACTGATAGAGTTTATTTCGCCATTTGAAAAATAGCCCTCTCCTTTTCACTCAATAAATTCAGGTTTACTATCTATGGAGCAGAATATGACTGACGCGACTTTTGCATATCCACGTCCGCAATTGGTGAGGGAGAATTGGTTGTCATTAAATGGAAAATGGAAATTTGCATTTGATGATGAAAATCAATTTGAAAATTTTTCAGATGAAATTCCGTGGACACAAGAAATTGTTGTACCTTTTCCTCCTGAGTCAGAAGCGAGCGGAATAGGGGATCGAGGTTATCATCATGCATGTTGGTATCAACGAGAATTTGAAGTTTCTCCAAATTCTAAAACTCAACGCGTTCTATTGCATTTTGGTGCCGTCGATTACCACGCGAAGGTTTGGGTCAATGGGCATTTAGTCGCTCAACATGTAGGGGGGCACACACCATTCTCAGCAGATATAACACATGCATTAGGTGACGTTCATACTCATGTAGTCACTGTTTATGCGGAAGATGACCCACATGATTTGGCTAAACCCCGTGGTAAACAAGATTGGCAATTGCAGCCTCATTCAATTTGGTATCCTCGTACTACCGGAATTTGGCAAACGGTTTGGTTGGAAACTGTTTCAGCAACTTATATAAATAAAATTCGCTGGACACCAAATTTCGACGGCTTTGAAATTGGCTGTGAAACAATGATTGCTGGTGATCTCAAAGCTAATTTTACAGTGCAAGTTAAAATTTCTCACAACGGAAAAGTGTTGGCTGATGACCATTACAAAATTATCGGGCATGAAGCTGCACGCAAAATAAGTTTGTCAGATCCTGGAATTGATGATTCACGAAATGAATTATTGTGGAGCCCTGAACGACCCACATTGCTTGATGCTGAAATTCTTTTATTGCGCGATGGTGAAGTAATTGACAAGGTTTCATCTTATACAGCGCTACGCTCTGCACACATTAATCGCGACAGATTTATGCTTAATGGTCGGCCTTATTTTTTACGATTAGTGCTGGATCAAGGCTATTGGCCAGACACTATGTTGGCAGCGCCATCTGATGATGCATTGCGTCGCGATGTTGAACTCGCGAAGGCAATGGGATTTAACGGCGTTAGAAAACATCAGAAAATTGAAAACCCACGTTATTTATATTGGGCAGATAAGCTTGGCCTTTTGGTGTGGGAAGAAATGCCTTCTGCTTATCGGTTTACACCGACAGCAGTTAAACGTTTAGTACATGAATGGGAAGAGGTTATCGACCGCGACTACAGTCATCCTTGTATTATCGTTTGGGTTCCTTTTAATGAATCCTGGGGTGTTCCAAATCTTACTTCTACACAAGCACACCGAAATGCAGTCGAAGCGCTTTATCATTTAACGCGTACATTTGATTCGACCCGTCCTGTTATTGGTAATGATGGCTGGGAAGCTTCGGCAACGGATTTAATTGGTATTCACGATTACGACGCAAATCCGCGCAGTATCGCCGCGCGTTATGGCGCAGCTCAGCAAGAATTATTTGATCGTCGACGCCCTGGCGGAAGAATTCTGACATTGGACGGTTACCCGCATCGCGGTCAACCCATTGTGCTTACAGAGTTTGGCGGTATCGCATACGCGAAGCAGCGCCATTCTGAAGAAGGGCAGGAAATGTGGGGCTATTCGCAAGCCTCCAGCGATGACGATTTTTTTGTAAGATATCAACAACTTCTCGAAGTGGTTAACGAAACTCCAATGTTCAGTGGTTTTTGCTACACGCAATTCGCCGACACTTTTCAAGAAGCTAACGGTTTACTCTTTGCGGATCGAACACCCAAATTGCCGCTTGAAAAAATTTCGGCTGCAACAAGAAATATTAAATAATAGGTTTCTAAATATAATCATAAAAGTCAGTGTATAAATTATCGAATAAAGGCGCAGCAATGACAGTAACTATGAGCGCAGCCTCAATTCCTGTTTGGGGTGGAATTGAATGCACTGTTCACAGGCTAGGGGATAATTACGGCGATCAATTACATCGCAGTGGACATCACTTTCGAGTTTCTGATGTAAATCTTATTGCTGACACTGGGATAAAAACCTTACGGTATCCGGTCATTTGGGAGCGTATTGCGCCGAATGGATTGGCAAAAGCTGATTGGTCTTGGACTGATGAAAGACTTGAACTACTTAAAGAATTAAATATAAATCCCATTGCAGGATTACTACATCATGGTAGCGGTCCTCGATATACAAGTTTAGTTGATCCAGATTTTCCGCAAAAATTTGTTGAGTTTGCCGTCGCTGTTGCCGAGCGATATCCGTGGCTCACTTTATTCACGCCAATTAATGAACCACTAACAACGGCTCGATTTAGTTGTTTATATGGATTGTGGTATCCACACGCTAAAAATGATCAAGCATTTTCTATTGCAGTAATTAACCAATGCAAAGCAACTGTTCTTGCTATGCGGGAAATAAAAAAAATAATTCCCTCGGCAAAACTAGTGCAGACGGAAGATCTTGGCAAGTGTCACGGTACGAGAAAATTACAATCTCAATGTGATTTTGAAAATGATCGACGCTGGATTTCTTTAGATATGCTTACAGGAAACTTAAAAAATAATTCTACTATGTGGAATTATTTTAGAGATTTTGGAAAAATATCGGAAGATACGTTGGATTATTTTACTGAAAATTTTTATACGCCAGATATCATTGGCATTAATCATTACATTACTAGCGAACGCTTTTTAGACGATAATAGAAAAAAATATCCGGCGTGGTCATTTGCTGAAAACGGAAAGCATAAATATTCCGACGTAGATATTTTGCGTGCCGACATTCATAAAAGAGAAGGGCATTATAAAATACTAAAGTCTGCAGCCGAACGTTATAGCTTACCTATAGCATTGACCGAAGTTCATCTCGGCTCTTCAAGAGAGGCACAACTTCGCTGGTTTATGGAAGCCTATGAGGCTTGTGCAAAATTAAAAAGCGAAGGTGTGGATATTCGCGGAATTACGGCTTGGTCTTTACTGGGGGCCTACGATTGGAATAGCCTGTTAACACAAAATAATAATTTTTATGAAGCCGGTGTCTTCGACGTTAGATCCGGAACACCGCGGCCTACAGCAATTGCTCATTTAATTAAACAATTATGCGAAGAAAAATTGACGGCTCACCCTGTGTTACAAGCAGATGGTTGGTGGAAAAATAAAGAACACGTTCACTTTGCATTTGGTGAGTCGAAAAATGCCAGAAGTCTTCCAACAATTGAACGAATGTTCCCTGAGAATTTATTAGCATCTAATATTCGGCCCATTTTGATTGTTGGAGCTACAGGTACTTTAGGTAGGGCGTTTGCACATATTTGCAGTATGCGAAATATCTCTTATATTCTGCTTTCTAGGGGAGACATGGATATTACAAATATGGCGCTTGTGGAGTCAGTTTTTGAAAAACATCAGCCGTGGGCGGTAGTGAACGCAGCGGGGTTTGTAAAAGTCGATGAGGCTGAATCGCAGCATGAAATATGTTTTCGCGAAAACGCATATGGGCCGGTAGTGATTGCACAAGCATGTTCAAAGTTCGGAGCTGCTTTTTTAACTTTTTCGAGCGATCTTGTATTTGATGGCAATGCAAAAAATCCTTATTGTGAGAACAGCCCTGTATCACCATTAAATGTATACGGAGCTTCAAAAGCTTACGCAGAAAAACACGTTCTGAAGGAAAATCCACCGTCACTCATTGTTAGGACCAGCGCTTTTTTCGGCCCTTGGGACGGATTTAATTTTCTTTCACAGATGAACAAATCTATTAACGATGGTAAAAGGTTTTTTGTTGCTAATGACCAAACGATAACGCCAACTTACGTTCCGGATTTGGTTAATAATTGTTTGGATTTACTTATTGATCAAGCAAGCGGGATTTGGCATTTAACGAACTCTACAGCAGTGACCTGGGCGGAATTTGCTACTCAAGCTGCAAACATTGCAGGACAGGATGAGAAATTAATTATTCCTGTGGCAAGTAAAACCTTGGGGTTTAAAGCCCAACGACCAGTTTACAGCGCGTTAGGCAGTGAAAAAGGAATAATTTTACCGCCATTGAACGATGCGATTGTACGATTCCTTTCACAGCAACCCTCTGAGCGAATTAATCACGGTAAAGTTGTTTACAATTTTTTTATGCATAAATTAAGAGCATCATAAAAAAATAAATTTTCTTCTTTTACTTAAACTCGTAATTCTTTAGCGATATCTGCCAATCCATAAGGTTTTGCGATCAATGGAAACTCTGCTAAGTTGACCATCTCCAATGCTTTGCCGGTGTAACCAGACGCAAGAAGAACTTTTATTGAAGGTGAAATAATTTTTGCGCGTTGTGCCAATTCCACACCGTTCATTCCTGGCATGGTCACGTCACTGAATAAAATATCCATTTCAGTGTGCTCACTTAAAATTTTAATTGCCTCTTCGCCGTCATGCGCGGCATAAACTTCGTAACCAAGAATTTTGAAAAGTTCGACGGCCATATCTAACACATCAGGTTGATCATCGACCACAAGTGCTCGCTCTGATTTTTTGTTTGTATTTGATGTTGTGCCAGTATCTGCAATTGTGGGGAGTAGCAATGATATTGTAGTGCTTTTCCCTTCAACAGAATTAATGTGTAGATCGCCTTTGCTTTGTTTAACAAAACCATATACCTGACTTAATCCCAAGCCTGTGCCTTTACCAACGGGTTTGGTTGTGAAGAAAGGTTCGATAACTTTTGCAATTAAGTCTGCGGGAATACCATGACCAGAATCCACAACGTCCACCTTCACGTAATCCCCAGCAGGTAACGAACTTATTTCACTCTCGCTTAAAGTAATTAACGAAGTGGCTATAGAAATATAACCGCCCTCGGGTGTTGCGTCCCTGGCATTTACCACCAGATTTAATAGCGCAGCCTCAAAAAGGCTCGCGTCAATTTGAACATTTGGTAAAAAGTCGGAGAGTTTAATATCGAAACTTAACCCCTTATCGTTTGCACCTCGCAATACAGATTCAAATGAGCGAATTACCAAATTGATATTTTGTGGTTCAGGGTTAGAGGGTTGTTGTCTGGCAAACGTTAATAGCTGTTGAATTAGTGTGGCCCCACGCTGCGTAGCGCGTTGCATGCTATCGATGATTTTTGCATCTTTTGCGTCTGCGACTCTTGTTTGCAGAATGGCAAGTCCGTTACTGAGAATGTTTAACAAATTATTAAAGTCGTGAGCAACGCCTCCCGTTATTTGGCCCATGGATTCCATTTTTTGCGCTTGAAAAAGTGCAAGCTGTGCCTTCTCAAGTGCGGTAGCAGCTTCACGTCGCTCGGTAATATCACGAGTAACTTTTGCAAAACCAATAAGTTCGCCCATGTCATTGCGAATCGCATCAATAACAACATGTGCCCAAAACCGGGAACCATCTTTGCGAACGCGCCACCCCTCGCTTTCAAAGCGCCCCTCAGTATTAGCAATAGAGAGTGCTCGTGCCGGAATGAGTTTTTCACGATCTTCTTCAGTATAAAATTTAGAAAAGTGCTTACCAATTATTTCGTCGTCACTATAACCTTTGATACGTTTTGCACCAGAATTCCAGTTAGTAACAATTCCTTGCGCGGATAGCATATAAATTGCGTAGTCTGTAACGCCTTGTACGAGTAGACGAAAACGTTCTTCGCTTTCATGAAGTGCATCTGTAGCGCGTTTGCGTTCTGTAATATCACGAGTAACTTTTGCAAAACCAATAAGATTCCCATCACTGTCTTTTATCGGGTCAATGACTACGTTAGCCCAGAATCGAGTTCCATCTTTTCTAACCCGCCAGCCTTCATCCTCAAATTTTCCTTCTGTTAATGATGTGTGCAAAGCTCGTTTTGGGAGATTCGTGGCTTTGTCTTCCTCAGTGTAAAAGGTGGAGAAATGTCGGCCGATAATTTCGTCAGCGGTATAGCCTTTGAAGCGCTCTGCGCCCGCATTCCAACTGCTGATTATTCCTTCAGGCGTCAACATGTAGATGGCGTAATCTGTTACCGCAGTTACTAACAAATGAAAACGCTCGCCATTCGTGAGATTTGATATGGCGGTATGGCTATTTGTCACTTTATTTTCCTCTGTGTGATGCTTATTGCGTCAATCCTCCCATGCTTGCGCACTAAATACAAATAAGAGTGAACGCTAAATTAAAGCGAAGAAGCATATTCCGTTCAAAAAACTTCAAACGACAGTTCGAAGTATACGCTTCAAATAATCAGGCTATGTGCTGCAAACAACCTAATTGGCGATTGTGTGTAGGCCAGGGCCTTGGTTCACGATTTCCCGGAATGAATCACGCGGCCCATTAACATTAAAACGATCGCGGCAAAATTTTGAATCAGTTATCGGGGAGATTGAGGGGCCAATCGTCGGGCCGGTGGTCAACCTACTCATTTGAAAGACTAGCGCTTCACATATGAAGATGTACCACCTGACACTTTATAAAAGAAGCGTGCATGTTCCAATGCATAATAAAAATGAAAATATTTTTTATGAAATTAGCTATTCGCACTCACAGTTCAATCCATAATGTTAATAGGCATATTTTCTATTATAAATTCACAATGGTATTTAATTT
>Ga0247740_1001241_pt1 | contig 11150 bp, 7 predicted proteins | sample UWRJL148409B2_FD_180942 | JGI IMG/M metagenome (GOLD analysis project Ga0247740, IMG submission 180942) | Plant litter microbial communities from Arlington Agricultural Research Station in Wisconsin, United States - UWRJ-L148-409B-2 | ecosystem: Environmental > Terrestrial > Plant litter >...
ATCATTCTTTCTCAATGCAAGCCTACCGATTCCACGAACGGAGAAAACGTTATTCCTTACGATCCATTTTATTTCGACAATATTTGGCATCGCAAATGTAAAATTGTCGCGAGAGAAAAGAATGATCGAATTGAAAAATGGAAGGAGCTAGGCCGCCGATTTTATCTTGTGAAATGCACCACTCCAACATTTGTTGCCTACATCATCGAATTTGTTCCCGGCTTTTACGCCAATGATTCTGCCAGCACACTTCTTCTGTATTCACGCTCATCTATTGCCGAAGATGAGATTTATGCCGAGATAAAATCCTATTGCAGGAACCGAAAGAGTTGGCCCGTAATATCCTCGCAAAAAAAGTTTCAGGCCCAAAAGCTATATCACAATGACAACGAAACCGAAGCTGCATTAGCCTTAAGAATACTTAAATTGGGGGCCAAAACTCTGTCGGAAAAAGCCGTGATTTAATCTAACGAATCCCAATAGATCAAAAAAAGTTTGGCATTGCATCATGAAACCCCTACACAATTTTCTCGCTGCATTTTTTCTCACACCGATGTTGAGACTGCAACAAATGCGAGACCACATCGTTTTTTTACAATAGATTAACGAGCGTCTATAGCGTGCGCCTGGCCTTCGTTAAGTGCTTTGTTACGCTCAACGTAAAACTGTAGCTCTGCATCAAATTGATCCTCTTGTGCATTCACCTGTTCCACAAAGTGTCGCGATTCTTCCGCTTCAATATCGCAACGTTTCAACGAATCCATATAGGCGATACCTATTATCAATACAGCAAAAGCGGGTATCCCATATTTTTTCATCGCATCCTCCTTGGATATGTTAAAGAGCGCTCTCCAGCCATCTCAACGTTATCTTTTTAGACTCTAACTTCGCTTCATAAAAGCCTTTCATGGGAGAGGTCAGATAATCTTTAACCATCAAACTGTTCAACCTTTCTTGCAGCTCACTGATATTTCTATTTACATGCAGTATTGCATCTTTCACCACCATCCCTTCTGTTCCAACATATAACGGCTCATATATCGCCCCTTGAAATTGTGCCCTCGTGACAAGTATACCGTGGATACATTGGAAGCAAGAGGCGACATGGGCCTGATTTTTTGTAGGAAAAATCCTACAAAAACTGTACCGGTATTCTCTGGATAAGATTAAAAGGACGCCCCAAATGTTGACGAACATCCCGTTTTTGAATGTTCAAAACCGCTCACCGATATTGAGCTTGTTAGTCATACGTTAGCTTGGCAAGATACACTCAAGAGAGAATAAACGTTTACAAGGACCCAAAATGAAAATCGACTATCTACATGGACAGCGTATAACTCCTTTACCGCATGAACTGTCTCCTCTGGACGCTGCTATCGAACGATACCGTGAAAAAGCAGAAGCGTATTACCGGGAGGAAAAATCGTTGGCTAAATCCCTTTCACGTCAGCAAAGAGAAGATAAGCTTAAAGATGCCTTCAGACAGTTAGAATTGGAGCGTATGCGCACTGAGGCGTACATAGAGGTTCAGGCTCAACTTGCCGAATACCAGGCATTTGGTAGAAAAAGCAGTGATTCATCCGATGGAAGAGCTGCTCTCCGTGCAGAAGCCCATCATCCTACGAACGTGTTGGCTAAGTACATGAGAGCATCAGGTAAACCACGGCCAAGTGACAAGCACACACCTCATCACATTGTTTTGGGGAAAGGTAAAACCAAGTCAACAGGACTAACCCGACTTCATATTCATCGTTACGGCATTCGGATAAATGACCCTGACAATGGTGTATGGTTAGTCAAGAATCGAAGGGATGTTCCGCATTGGAGCATGCCGCAGGCCCTGAGTCATCTCACTATCCACACTCATAATTACGAATCATGGGTCCTACGATCAATCAGAGTTGCCAGATCAGAGGCCGCCGTTAGACAAAAGTTAACTATGCTTGCCGACATGCTCCAAACGGGTAATCAGCCCAAACACGTTACCCTGCCTCCCGATGACACATGGAGTGGACAATGACCGTATTCGCCATTCGAAATGACGGCTTTGATTTTCAAGAGCTTGATTTGGAAATTGATGATTTTATAGACTCACGACCAAAAGGCGTCGATGAAAACCTGGTATTGGATTTCAGCCTAGAGAATTATTCGATGTCAAGTTGGTGGCCTACTCCAGATACTGAGTTCGTCGCGATTGATGACGATGCCTCTGCGCCTATTCCCGATATTTGTAAATGGATCGATGCATCATTGGTTCTTTCTGCAAAAGCGCACAGAATTCTGGGCGATACACTGAAGCCCTTCGGGGAATTTCTGCCCTTAACAATACGTAGCGAAGAATTTTACATTTTTAATTGTTTAACAGTCGCGAACGTTAACGAAGACTTGTGTGAAAAAAATCTGTACAAAGGCGAAGAAGCCGGAATCAAATCTCTCGTGTTCGACGAAAGGGATATCGTCGATAAACTTGTTTTTAAAACAGTTTATGATTCTTGCATGGATCTCTACTGTTCAGAAAGATTAAAAGGTATTGTTCAAGATTATAAATTGATGGGTGTTGTGTTTTCGGAAAAATTGGTCGAAGATTTTAACTAACAAGCCTGCACCGACCATGACTGTAGCACGGACGCTTGGCGAAAAATTTTTAATGTCCCCGCGCTGTCACTATGGGTTGTGATCAAGAATGAATTCCGACGATAACATCAACTATGTCACGTTCGATCTCTTCGGCACATTGATTAATTTTGGTGTGCAATACCATCCCTTCAGACAACTTTTGAAATGGGCCCGTGAGAACGGACGACCTGTTCGCTCTGATGACGCGCGCACGGTGATGACAATTAACGGTGGCTTTGAAGCTATTTCGCGCGAATTAGGGATCAATCCGCCGAACGACTTATTGCGAAAGCTAGAGGAGGACATCGCCCGAGAACTTTCGAGTCTCGCTTTATTTGATGATGCTATGTCAGTGATCAGTAGCCTCCAATCTCGCAACATAAGAATCGCAGTGTGCTCAAACCTGGCACAACCTTACGGTGCGATCATCAACACGCTACTCTCTGACGTCGATGTTGAATTATTTTTAAGTTATGAGTTAGGAACTATCAAACCCGAAACGCAAATGTATGAATCAATTTTACAGAGATTTAATTGCGCACCGGATGAATGTTTGTTTATTGGTGATACCTACGACGCTGACTATGTAGGTCCGATCAGTGTGGGCATGCGCGCACTGCACTTAGCACGCAAGGGTGTAACACAACCGTACCAAATTAGGTCTCTCAACGAGTTGTTAAAGTATGTTGAGTGATTCCAGCTTACAAGGGGGTAATGTAGTTCAGATTACATCGTGTCATCCACCGATCTTCGGGTCTGTAATCGTTACTTCAACATCTGTTTACATTTTTTAGCAAACGGTTTTATACGATTGGTGCGGTAATGATGCATAAAAATCTTCATACAGTCTTTCGTCTAGAATGAAGGCTCCTTGAAAAACTCTTTTTTATTTTTCTGTAAAGTAGTAGCGACTGATGGACCTTCATGTACAAATTAAAACCAGGCGTGCTACATTTATTTGTTTAAGCTCCGATACATATCTTAATTAAGATTCTGATGTAATCTTGATGACGTAAAAATCTGATCTAAATATCGAGCCGAGCAAATTGCTTCTTGATCAACTCCATGTTTTTTGACTTCACACAGCCGCATCAGCCAATCTCCTTCAGCGGTTAAACACTTGGATGGAGTTTGACCATTTTTTCCGAAAAGCTTGTGGTAGGGATGTCCATCCCCTTTGTGTAATATTTCGACCATATATTCATAAGCCCCGCTTAAAGCTAGACTTGGTATAGATTTCTTTAGGCACTCATAAATTTGGATACCCTCGTAGTCCAAATCTCCCCAGTACAGACAGGTTTTCCCCTCCAACACGGACGACAAATTTGAATTAGGATAGGCGTCCACAGAGCAGGCAACAACCTTATTTTTGGATATGAGAAATCCAATATTAGCCATCGTCAAACCATATCCATAACTCGAAACCAAAAATGCATCGAACCGATCCGCATAAGCGATCAAAAAATTGAAAACTCTTGGGTTCTCTACAAACATGATTTTGGTTGCATTCGGGTCGCCCGCGGTCAATGCATAATATGTGGGTGAATCAATTGGCAATTCGCATCCAAGCCCAATTAAAATTTTGGAAAGACTGTCAATCGCCTTGGATGAGGATAAAATGCTTTTCGCACTGCGTATGAATTTGTCTTGCAAAACATCCTCGCTGTCTATTGCTATTTTTCTCCGTGCATGACCTAAAACACTTGTAATCAAACGTTCCAATTCAGTTTGGCTGAGACCATCAAATAAGTTAGCAGAGCGCAATATTGTTCGAACTTGTTCCTCAGTAAGTTCATCCTTTTTACCTTCCAGTATCTCATTTAACCAAAAACGATATTGCGGCGTAGGATGTATTGTAGGATCAGACCACCCTACGAGCTCTAGAGGTTCACCGTAGCGATTAACACCTAATAATTTACCTTGTAGAACCAAACCCTTTAACCCTTGTTTGACATCGGTTTGAACGAGACCTGAAACCTTTGACAATCGTTTAATCAGCGCAGAAGGTTTTAGCTTTTTGGTTCCGTCGCCTCCGATAAGTATTGCCAAACTATCGAATACCTTTTGTTCCAACTCAGTCATATACCAACCTCATGAGCGAACAGTCCTGCAGCAGCCATTAGTGACTTTTCTTTATTTCCCTGAGAGCGGTCGGTAGCGGTAATGTAGCCACGCGAATCAACGCGCTGCACGTTGTAAAAACGAGGGAAAATGCTGTGATCATTTCGATATTCTGGGTTGTGCACCCAACCGATAAGCTGGAATTGGTCTTTTATGAGTTTTACGGTTTCCAATGAGAAACGAATTAATTCCTTATCTGACAGGTTTGAAAATAATCCATCAATCAGAACAACTTTATTATTTGATGTTTTTGAAAGTCCTTTTTTTCTTCTGCTCATACTAATCAGTCCGGAATGCTTATCTCTCTCTGAGGCAAACTGTGCTAATTTTGTTAACAGCAATAGAGAAAGCGCTGCTTGTTGCCCAGTTGAAAATTTATTACTCAATTCCTTTCGGTTTCCATTGGCGAGACACGGATGTTCGAAATATACACGCGGCATAGGTTCGTCTTTTTTTCCCTTGAAAACTGACCTGTAAAAGCTCTCTCGCACAAACATCTTCAGTCCTTTCATGTAGGTTTGATCACTCTCCATATAGTGACCATGTTTAAGTGCATCAATCTTTATCTTTCGACGTTCTACCTCCTTGGTTTTTATGCCTTCAATTAATCCTTCGATGCGGTCACGAATACCAATTTTGTCAATTATCTCGGCCTCTATTGTAAAGCCGGCGCGTCCTGATCCTCGCTTGAGCACTTTGCACATCAGCTCAAAATTATCCTGAATATTACTTGAGAGAGCTATCAATGAATCACTTAGATTAGTATGTTGTTGATTCACATCCTTTCTCAAACTTTCCAGTTTTTTCTCGGCGTCTATGCACAAATTTTCGTAAGCGCTCTTAAGCTGCCGAGTTACTAAAAATAGCGATTCACCGCCCTTTCCTACAAGTTCGCTTTTTTCGCCGGGGCGTAGTCCAGCATCTTCTTCAGCATTTTTAGAAATACTTCCTTCTATCTGTTTTAATTCACGTAAAATATTATTGCTTAATCTATGAGCTTCTTTGTGTTCCTCCTCAAACTTAAAATATCGCATGATGTCAACCAGATCGCCAAGACGCTCTGCCGCTTCTTCCCATTCTTTGATGCTACAAGCTCGTCGATATTCGTTTGCATATAATTTTGCGGATTGCAGGTATGTATTTTCTTCGACAAGATTGACGCGCTCTAACGTAGAGATTGATAAGAAAATAGGGCGCGAAATTTGATATTTCTGCAGAAGATCTTTAGTGCATTGGTCATGTTCCTGAATTTTAGTTTGCAGAGGGATCAATATAGATTTAATTTCACTTGTCCGATTTCGATTTTCATCGATGCGAATACGTTTATCTTTAAGTAGTCCTTTACATTTTCCAAGACTATCCAGCATTTCATCGCGACCAAGGTTTTCGGAGAGAGCATCAAGATACAGCTGAGCATCTTGAAAATTAAACTTTAGTTGTTTTCTAATATTTTTAGACTTTTCTCTTAATTCCTCCAAGATAATATTGTAATTTTTATCAAACTCGATACCTTGAGCATCAATGTAGAATTGGGCTACAAGCAAAACGTCAGCCCACTGAGCGACCCGCTCAAATGTTTTTTGCTTTTGACTAAGAGCTATCTCAAGGTGATGTTTTACCTCAGATAAAGCAGATTTACTTAAACCTAATAAACCTTCTATTTTAAAGTATTCGATGTTAATTTGATCCAGCCTACTTGCCAGTTCAAGTAGTTTTTCTTCGCCTCCATCTATTAAAAATTTTTCCGCTTTTTGTGCTGCATTGAAGTGGTTCCCAAAGTCATTTTGGGCACGTTGATAGTTTTCAGATGCCACCATTAAATTTTCTGCTTCTACAAGCAATTCATGCTGATATTCGTTAAGCAGCTCAGAACCACCTAATTGTTCAAAAAGCTCAGCATCTTGAATCAATTCCTTTCCTTTTTGGCTCAGCAGAGGCTCCAATTCTTCAAGGCGATTAGATGTATCTATTAGTAAATCATCCAAACTGGAAGACTCATTTTCAAGCTTTGTAAGAAATGCATCCCCACCTAATTTCTCATAAAGTATTGCACCACCAATATCATTAAATTCTTCAGCTTTTAAAAGAGAATGCAATTGATTGATTTCATCGTCAATTTTCTGCAATTGTGCTTTTGCCGTATCTACCTTAGCCAAGACATCACTATCAATTGCTTTTTTTACATTGCACAGAAATTGATATGCTTTTCCGTCATGTTGATAAATTGCTTTCTTTTCTCTAGCGTCATTAAGTTGTATTTGCAAATCAGCCAAACGTCCTTCAAGCTTCGAAATTAGGGTAGGTATGCACGACGGATCTAGAATGGCTTTTACCTGAATGGTTTCAACGCCTACAAATAAATTTTCTATATGCTCTATATTTTCGTTACAAAGAGTTGTCAAACCTTCCTTATCGAATACAGGATAGTCTAATTCGGCCTCATAGAGTTGCTTTACCAAAAGTTCCGCTTGCGAGCGTGAATCGACAACGGGTGCATGTAATAACTGTGAAAAGCAATTCAGTAATTTACGTTTTTTTTCCGAATCAAGCTCCAAGTTTTTAATAAACTCACCAACGAATACACCTTCATAACCAACTCTCTCAATCGCCTGCTGAGACAAAGATAGTGGGGCTATCTTCCCCGAGCGAAGCACAGCAAGTTGAGGCGCCACGACAGCAATGCTTGATGATAATTTATGAACACAGTCTTCGTAATAAAGCAGAGATTCTTCGTGCTCAAGCATTGCCACATCAATGCTTGAGAAATTAAGCGTTTTATATTGAAGCAATGCTTCAATCAAATCTTGATTATCAGTAATCACAGCACTAAGAGATGAATGTTTTCTTTGTAGTGCAGCCTGTTCGTTGTTCAGATGTACTTCTAATCGCTGAAGCGGTACATCCTTCCCACCATATATTTTTTTAACGTTGATGTAACTTTTTTGAAGGAGATTCAAATTTTCCTTTTCACCGTTAATCCTTTTGGCATCAATGGCAATCTGTTTTCTTTTCTGTTGAAGTTGAGACTGCTCCATTTCAAGTGTATGGCGTAGGCCTATCGCGCAAAGTCCAGCAAATACTTCCTGATATGTTTTGTAAGATTTCGAAAGTGGAAGCATTTTATCGATGGATTCTTTTAGAAAGTCTACTCTTTTAGACAAATTATTTTCTCGTGATCGACAATCTCCTAACTCCTGTTGCAACCGTTGTGGCAAACCAATAATTTCATTCTCTGAAAATATTCGTTTCAATTCGTCGAATGTTCCTTTTAATTCGTTCAACATGCCGTGTTGTTCAATGAGCGTCTGTTTTTTCTCACGCGTGACTTCAAGCGCGGATTGGTTGTTCGAAATTGTTAGATCTAACGTCTTTGACTGATGTAAAAGGGTGTTGTATTGTTCATTGGAATTGTTTTTTTCTTGTTCAAGTTCATCATTTTTTTGTTTTGGATTAACATTCGCCCCGAAAAAGCCAACGGCTTTCTCATAAGCTTTTCGTCCTTGTTCTAAATCTGTATTTTTTTGATTAAGAGCCGTTAAATGTGACTGTAATTGATTGTCCTCACCCTCTAATACTTCCTCTAAAATGCTGAGATTTTCTATTTGTTGCGGAGTGAAGAGGCCGGAATCGATAATTTTGAAAAAAGCGCTCTCGTTCGCTTCAAAATGCTGTATTTTTTGACTTAAATCCGACTCTTGAGCTGCTAGCATCTCAATATCAACCTGCAGCGTCTGCTTCTGCTCATCAAGTTGGTTGATCTCTTCATTATATTGCCGCTGTATTACCCTGAATGGATTAAATTCTGATTCAGCTTCTCGTTTATCAAAGCCATAATTTATCCAACGTAATATGGCGTCACGATTAACATCGTCTGGTATGGTGGATTCAGGGACTCGCTTGGCTAGCGAGATTGCATTTTCGCGGGTGTAAAATTTTCCTGATCGCTTGCTGCGCCCTTCCGAAACCTTAATATCACAAGGTAAATCAATAAGTTGCGTATCTTTTAACTCTTTGCAGGCGATTTTTTCACGTTGACATTTTTGATTTAAATGATGGACCGGAAGGTCTGCGAAGCAGCTGGCCAGTAGAGAGTCTGATATTAACCACGATCCATCATAACGAACTAAACCGTTTGCAATCTCTAACGACTTACCCTGACCTTCATCGACGAGCAGTTTGGGAATGCACGACAAAGGTATAGTGGCAACACATTCGTGTATAAATTCAAGTTCAGCCCAAAGAGTGGAGAGCTTCCGATTGACCTGGTCACGTTGCTCTTCATATTCATGAATTCTTGTGCAAGTTTGATCGAGCCAGTCAAACGTATTGTTTAAACCTTGTACCTCTTTTTCTGCTTTCTCCTGGCGCAATTCAATATCAATGACACGTGTGGATGAATGGATGAGCGTATCTTCGAAGGCATGTTCATCTTCTTCACCAGATTCGCCCATGCAATCCACCAACACCTCTGGCGCAAGGTGCTCGTAGAAGAAATCAGAGCTAAACTCATCGCTACTTTTAGAGCTTAACTTAAAGAAATTACTGGTGCCGTCACCGCCACCCAGCTTTTGGTATTGCAGCAATTGGTTAATTAATTTTTCATCAAAATGTTGGTGAATTTCATTCTGATACTCGGTACGACTACGCACTTTATAATGCCGTACTGATTTAAGCTTTTCTTCAAAATTTTTATTAGAAACATAATCAATAACAATTTCGCCGTTAACACTTCCGTCGTAAGCCACTGGACAATCTTCAAGCTCGCCTTGATAGATATAAAATTTAATTTCCTGACTTGAATCATGGTACCCGTATAATCCAATGACATATGGCTCACCAGGCATTTCACCGATCATGTTTGCTTGGATTGTATCGAAGTGGTTGTGCTTAACCTCTAGTCGAATATGAGTGTAGATGGAACCGCGCTTTGGCGCGAGTATCTCACGCACTCTCTTTGTGCAATCTTTATTTCGCGAAAGCAGTGCAAGAATGGCATTTGAGATAGTGGACTTTCCTCCACCGTTCGGAAGCTGGATGATGGTATTCTCCCCACCGCAATTCAAAATCAGGTGCGGATAGTGCGCGCACCAATTCTGTTCGTGAGGTAACACGTTATCCAGATTTAAAAAGTTCGACACTTCAATTCTGTTAATCAGGGACATACGATCACCTCTTTATTCCGAGACTTTGGCGAGTGAATAGACATCGCTTACCGTGGGTGTATTAATTAAAAGGCTGGCGTAACGTTTGAAATTTTCTGCAATATCAACGGCAAACCAAAGTGTCTGCTGATAAATTTCACGCTCATTATCTTTTCTTCCTAAACTAAATCCATTGTCGGCTACTTTTTCAAGCGCTCCGATCTGAACCAATACTTTAAAAAAACGGATCACTCTTGAATTAATTTCTCTTTCATCGGATGCGCATAACTGTTCTCGAATTTGACCTTCAGGATATTCGACCCCATCTCTTGCTGATCGAAGCTCATCAATAGATGACACAATCACATCTTTGAATACGTCAAAATCGACCCAGGTGTCGCGATATCGACTAATACTTTCTATAGCTCGACTGTCGGTCGTGTAAAGAAAGTACAGCAGATGTAAAAATAGGTAGGTTGTCCAAATTGAGGTGTCTTTTTTTGACTCATTCCTTCGGTCATCTTTGAATAACGTCCATATATGTTCTATTCCTAAATGAGGAGGAGGTTCGCCGGCAGCAAAGCTTCTAACAAATACATAAACACGTCCTTGATGGGCAAGGCTGTAATCTTGTGCCCCCAGAACGTGAAACGTGATCCCTTGGGTTGTTAAAAATTCTTCAAGATCATCTAATCTTCCAGCATAACGTTCGAGTATAGAGGCTACTTCTTTTTCTTCTTTTCCTCGTCGCTCGTTGCGAGTCTCATAAGCTCGAATAACTTTGTGACTAAATATAAAATTAAATACTTGTCCTATTTCACTTAAGGTCATGACTCATCCTCTATTATGCTGACCAGGATTTTAGAAGCTCGAAAATTGATTCCATTAATTTCAACGCATTCAAACGTTTGGCTTAATTGAAAATTTACTTTCAGCAAGTTGCTAATCTTTATTGGATCCATTGTTGCCAGAAAAAGCTCAACAGCATCACCACAATTCTCAAACAATTTATACTCGTTGGTGAGCTGTAAAAGCTCAGTAAATAGCTTGGGACCAGACCGTAAATGAGTTAGTAAAAATTCTCTGTGTTTAGAAACCCATTCCTCTATGAGTGATTGAGCATACGGAGAATAACGGACGGTCAATGAAGCAGGTTTAACTTCTTTTATATCGAGTCTCTCTTCTAGTCCCAAAATAGAAAATAGACTATTCTGCGGATGCCATCCGAAACCATCGTTTATAATGCTAGTCAGATTGTTGGCATCAATTTCA
>Ga0247740_1001244_pt1 | contig 11127 bp, 8 predicted proteins | sample UWRJL148409B2_FD_180942 | JGI IMG/M metagenome (GOLD analysis project Ga0247740, IMG submission 180942) | Plant litter microbial communities from Arlington Agricultural Research Station in Wisconsin, United States - UWRJ-L148-409B-2 | ecosystem: Environmental > Terrestrial > Plant litter >...
CAGCAGGCGTCCGCTTCCACCCCGAGTGCTTCCGCTGCCATCACTGTGGCGAAGGCCTGGAATGCGTAGCATTTTACCCCGAGCCTGATAACAAGCGTGCCGACCGTGTCGCCCGCATCCACGCCCGCCAGCACGGCGAAGACATTGAGTTTCTTCCTTCTCATCCCACGTACGAAGATATGCAGCGTCTCGAAGCCGAGGACGGACTCGACGAGGGCATGCGCTTCTATTGCCATCTTGACTTCCACGAGTTCTTCTCGCCCCGCTGCAAGAGCTGCAAGACGCCTATCGAGGGTGAGGTCATTGTGGCTTGTGGCGCCGAGTGGCATGCTGGACACTTCTTTTGTGCTCAGTGCGGTGATCCGTTTGATTCTTCGACGCCGTTTGTGGAGAAGGAGGGATATGCTTGGTGTGTGGGGTGCCATACGAATCGCTTCAGTACCAAGTGTAGGAAGTGTCGGAAGCCGGTTACGGATACGGTTGTGAAGGCTTTGGGGTCGGAGTGGCATATGGGTTGCTTTTGCTGCGTGGTAAGTCCATGTGTCGGAACGACTGTGTTTGGGATGAAAACTAACGAGTTGTAGGAGTGCTCTGGTCCTTTCGAGGATGGACGGTACTTTCTTCGCGGCGAGTCTGAGGACCCGGTTTGCGTGAAGTGTGAGGAGAGAAGGTTGAAAGCTTAGTTTGACGCGGACCCTGGGCGCTCAGGCTGGTCCTGCGATCCTTCGGGAGATCATTTTGGGTGCGATGGTGGAAGTAATTGGATGGTGTCTTTTGCATATTTGCATTGGGGTGTGTTGCATGACTTCATGTTTTACGCATAGAGCATACACGGGAGTCGATTATTGTGATTTTGTCAAGCATTTTGTACGAGGGTGGGTGGCGCTGGTTGGGCGTTCTGGCATTGTATTGCATGGCAGCCCTGAATGTAAAGCATATGTATTCATTGGGATGGTTTCCAAATGACAGAGAATGTGACATGTGCTTTTGGAAGTTGGATGGAATCGGCTACTACGGTACCTGCCCACGGATAGATGTCTTTTATATGCGTCGAGTTTTGTATGTGTCCGCAGCTAGGCTATGTTCGCCCGCTTCTCAGACATTCACCTCATGTCCCTTTCCGCTGCTTCGCCGCACCATTTTCCTGCTTCCCCGTCGTCTTAGCCTCCGTCTTCTTCTCCGCTGCTCTCCTCTTCGCACTCTCCTTCTCAAGCTTCTCTATCGTCTGCTCGCTGACCTCCCACAGTTTCTTCTGCACGTCCTCATCTACCACCTCACCTCTCATAATACCATATTTCCTACACTCCTTCAGCAGAAGACCGCCTTCACCTCTTCCATACTGCGCCTCCATCGCTGCATACAAGAATGTCTGTGCACCTTGATCCGCGCTCTTAAGGAATAGCCACCATATTGGCCACATGAACAAGTAGAGGGAGAGACCCCACAGGCTACCTAAGCTGAGGAAGCGGCGCATCCCGGGAGTGCGTGTCCAGCCTGGATCGACGAGAATGACGCGCGTATTCATGGGTTTGTTATCCGGGCGCTTCCATGCAGAAAGGTGTTTCTGAAATGCGACGGCGAAGGTCATGAGGGCGAGTTTGGAGGTGGCATAGACGCTGCCGGGTGTGGAGGGTATAACTTGTGCTTCTGAGATTTTGCCTTTCTTGGTGGGTTTGACGGGCATGGTGGATTCGGGGAGTTGGCCGCCCATATAGGAGCTGCATGTTCCGATAATGATGCGTACGTCGCGGTCTGGCGGTTGTGCGCGGAGGGCGGGGCTCAGGATGCTGAGGAGGTGGAAGTTGGCTATGTAGTTGACGCCCCATGTCGAGTCCAGACTATCTTGTGTCATGGTGGCTTTTCCGCCTGGCGGTGTGCGTGTGTTGGCACAAAGGACAATCATGTCCAACCGTCGTGGAGGTAAGTTGTCGATCCACTTCGTCGCGAATTCTCGAATGCTTTGTAAAGAGGCGAGATCGACCTGCTCGGCGGTGATGAGCTCGTTGCCCGTCTGCCAACGGAGGTCTTCGATGTAGTCGACGAGGAAGGGATCGGTGAGAGAGTGTTGCGTGAGGAGGACAATTTGGGCGCCGCGGGATGCGAGGCCTTTTGCTACTTCAGCGCCGATCCCTGAAGTGCCTCCCTACACTCATGTTAGCCCAGAACGACGCATATTCACGGCTAGACTTACCGTCATCATCACCACCTTGGAGTGCATATCGCGCTCCGACACATTCGTGGCCCCATTGAAGTACCATTTCAACAGATACAGGACCGCGAAGACGGGTAAGACCTTGACCAGAGTCCATCCGTATGGGAGTGATGCAATACCTTCTTTCCAGACTGTGACGACGAAGTGGATAGGCATTGTTGGCGTGCCGTTAGGTGGGATGGGACAAATGACACTCGAGAGATTAAGCCGCCAAGAGATCGACGCGCGTGGCGTTGCTAAGCATGTGACAGCGCGGGAGCGTTCCCAGGTTACTCGCCGCCTTCAACATTCTCCACTTCGAAAGTGATCACTTGCGCGGCGGAGTCACTCTCTTCTCCGCCTGGCACAAGGATCTGGCGACAAGCAGTGCCCCCTACACTTACCACCATAACACTCATCAAACACCACAACCATGACCGCGTCTGGCGATCCCTACCCCGAAGACGACCCCACCGAGCTCCCCGAAGACCCCCGCTACGACGATGCCGACATATCAACAGCTCCCTTCGTAGAGCACCCTGCCTTCGGCCGCGGCCTGTGGAGAAAACCCATCGACTTCGTACCCGCCGCACCAAAATCACCACCGCTGCCTGCAGCATCCACCGTCGATGGCGCCTCTATAGCCCAGAAATACCTAGCCATCGTGTTCCCCAAAGGCCTACCAACACCAAAGGCCAACGCCTACCCCATATGCGGTATATGCGAAGCGCCCGTCAAGGAGCCCACCGATCTCGCGCACTACCTCGGTCCTGCACACCAGGCAGCGTTGCCTCGCGCCCCCATACCCTCCGGCATCGATCGCACACGTATGGGCCTAAAGTACCTCGAGAAGCACGGCTTTGATGTTGATGCGCGAGTCGGGCTAGGTGCTAGTGGCCAGGGTATGTTGTTCCCCATCATGCCGAAAGAGAAGAGGGATAAGCTCGGCTTGGGCGTGGACAAGAAGCAGGTTGATCGAGAGAAGAGAGAGGGCTTAGTGCCGAAAGACGTGAAGCTTGATGCAGGCAAGGCACGGAAGTTGGACGTGGTGCAGAAGAAGAAGCATGCAAGGTTACAGAGCATGTTTTATAGCGACGAGAAGGTGGAGAGATATCTGGGCGGGGAGGGGAAAGTTGATCATGGCTTGAAGTGAGGACTTGCTATTAGACACTTGTTTTGGGTGACTCACGGCAAACGTGACGGAATCTGTATTCGCATAGCGACGGCGTTTGGCATGTCATTGGGCACTATGGGACTTTGGTTGGATCCCATCATCAACAAATGAACAACTCGTTCAGAAGAGATAACGAAGAAGTTGTACTCTATCTCACCCCTCACCTCAAGAGAGGAATGCGACGCTAATTACTGGCAGTTGATACAGTACAAGTCATTCCGATAGGAGACGAAAGCGGTGCAACGGCGTGCAAGTGGTGAGGCGATACATGCACTGTCGCCACAGCTTACCTGCAGAAGGCTGAGTTCATTTGCGACCGGACCGATCACCCCAAGTCTGAGATGAAAGCAAAGGAGAAGCACCTCTTCAATTCAGCTTTTTACTTTCAAACCAGTGCCAGAGCACGTCCGATCCGAAGGTGCTGGCTTTCGGTCTTCTCTCCCTCATCCAATTGTTCAATCCTCAACCACGAGCCAAAAGACCACGGGCAACCAATTGTCTCTTTTTCGTTGGTAGCGTCGGCTTCTTCGTGACGTCGCCGGTCCGACTTCCGCCTGGAATGAGCTTCCCGCCATCCAGATACCTAAACTAATAAACCGCGGAATCAATAAGACCGCCTATGAGCTTCCGTCCTTAGTTCAGCTTAGGCTTAAGTAAACCCTGCTTACTGAACGCGGCCTACCGCAGTCTCCGAATTCAAGAGCAGCCTTCTTATACTTATATGAAGACCCATCTTTGCATGCTCGAACCAGCAAAACCGGGTCACGAGTGTACTATATCGCGTTGCGACGACCTGGGTACCGGTATATGCATATGCCAAGCCCGCGGAGGTTATCGACCACGGCAATTGATCTGGGGTAGATGCGACGACTCGACATGAGCTCTTTGCGGATTAATCACCACACAAACTCTTCCGTCTCGCGTTCTTTGCTGTTTCTTCCATTAAAAAGTCCATAAATTTTCGATAATTTTACCATATGATACGGGTAGTTGAAAACTAATCAAGCGTTGGTTTGGAGTATTCTGTAGGTATGCCACCGACTCGACAAGGTAGAGAACAGGTCGCGATATTTGGCGTGGTAGAGTGAAGATATATGATAGAATATACTGCGATTCGAGTGATCATATCACAGGGTAAATTGTTCGCACCGCGGACCCAGCATGGCCACATTTCATATATAAGAGCCATCGAACGAATGTGTGTTTCTAGAAGAAGTCTTCAACGAAGCCTAGACTCAACATCAGTCCTCTATTATCATATTCAACCAGCCACTTCAACATGAAGCTCCTCACTGCGATAAACGCTGGGCTTTTGTCCTCTGCGCTTGCAAGTCCAGTTGCAGTTGGTATGTTCCCAGTACCGTCAAACGTGCAAACTACCATCTACTCACACCCCTAATAGCCAACCCCAACACCCTCCAGCTTGGCACCCCAACCACCAAACGCACCGCGACCTCCGTCCAAGAAAATGTTTCCCTCTGCAGCCAATACGCCTACCACGCCGCCAACGGTTACGAAGTCCTCAACAACCTATGGGGCAAGGACACCGCGACAGGCGGCTCCCAATGCACTTACTACGAAGGCACGGTCGGCTCCGGCATCAAATGGAGCTCGGACTGGTCCTGGCAGGGAGCCCAGGACAATGTGAAGAGCTATGTATACGCCGGCCGTATCCTCACCAAGGGAAACACGATCGCGAAGATTAAGAGTATGCCAACGGAGATCAATTGGAATTACAACCAGACGAGTAATGTGAGAGCGAATGTCGCGTACGATGTTTTTACGGCCACGGATCCGAATCATGTTAACAGTAGCGGGGATTATGAGCTTATGGTTTGGTATGCATATGCACTTTCACTGGCACAAGTATATGAAGTTATTAGAGTTCATTGGCTGACGTAACACAGGCTCGGGCGTCTTGGTGGCGTATGGCCCATCTCCCAAGCGGGAAAACCGATTGCTACGGTGACCATTTCGGGGTATAGTTTCGACCTGTACTTCGGGTACAACGGCTCGATGCAGGTGTACAGTTTTGTGCGATCTGGCAGCAATGATATCAAGAGCTTCAAGTCTGATATCAAGTTGTTCTTCAACTACTTGGTGCAGAACCACCAATTTCCGGCGAGTGCGCAGAACCTGATTGGTAAGTGGTGTAGTTCTTGAGTCGGGAGTATGCTAATCCGTGGCTAGTGTACCAAATCGGTACCGAGGCTTTCACCGGAGGACCGGCCAAGTTCTCCGTGTCGAACTTCAGTGCTAGCGTTGGTCTTTAGGACGTTGATCAGGAAGTCGAAATTGTTATGCGCAGCGCTTGGTAGAGACGTTGGTCGATCACTTTGGTGGGTTTGGAGAAATATCGCAATAGTTGATCTTTATGTGGAGCATATCTAGCTCCAAAGTTACCCTGGCCATCCCACGTTCCGTAAAACCTTATCCAGCACTACATCCATACCCAAGGTCCTTCCTTGTCCGTCTGCCATGTATGTACATAGCCGTAGCACTTGACGTCAATATTCCTACCTCAGAATCGGGACAGTTGATCCTTTCACTCTACTCACACAATATAATGTGCTCTGAAGCCCTCTGCTTACGTCTACGCTTTTCGCATTCATCCTCATCTTATCAACCGCTTTCTCGTCCCTCGACCTTGACCTCGCCCGAAGGCATTGACACATCATCGGAGGCAGCATCCGACGCGTACACATCTTCTAGCCCCGCTTAGTGTCGTGTTGTGGCATCGTGATGCTCACGTGGTTGGATGCTACAGGATCGCCAACGTGGGTACCTGCAGCTAAAAGGCATCCGCGGAGCGGATGCAGGGGAAAAACTGTGGATCACCTTAAGATTCGGATGCATTATGATGCGATTTTGGCCCATCGATGGAAGCTTGAAGCCGAGGAGTGAAATTGGTGGGAATTGAAATACATTCAATACTGACGGCTGACTCGTTCAATGGTGGTCTGCATCTCAGTTCCGAGTCGTGTGTGCTCGGTCTCCAGCAGTACTGAAAAAGACAGTGTTGCACAACATTCGGAGGTCAGGGGAAAGTATCACAGGAAACCGCAATAGCCTCAAATTGAAAGCTAGAGCTTGACCCCATGGCTGCACACGGCCAAAAAGGGGAAGGTTTAGATGTTTAGTCGTTGATCGGAGAATTGCGGTCTTCTGCATGTCGTCGATCTCGTTGATCGACGTTCTGGAGGCAAGGTGCATGGATGAAGTCGATCACTGAGCTACCCTATGTTAAACAAAAACCCTCCGTGGTTCAGAGCTGGCTGCTAAGAGACGTTCTTCGCTCGGTGGAGCGGCGTCTGAATCTTGGAGTCCGCGATGACCGAGGTTCATCCGTACGACGCGATAAAATGTGGAGCAAAAGCCAAAATCTTCATGGTAGCGAGGAAGGTATTTGGCGCCGTCGATTACAAACTGGGTCCTTCGATTACTAGCGTTAAGACCGGGCAGAATGTTCCGCGGTTAATTGCGCAACAACCTGGGACACCAGTTACAACTGCACACGTCCGCCTTGGTTACCCAAGTAGCGATCATTCGCGGATAGCGTCGATCAACCACGTCGATCAAGTGCGTCAAAGTAAGGGGCTTCAATGTTTCCCTGTCAGTCTATGTTCCACCGAGGCGCAACTAGTCAGTATCAAATCTTTATGTTATTGCGTATCATCTCGAAACCCCCCAGGTTTGAGTTACATGTTACCTATCATCATTCCCATTGGCAGTCGTCCAGGTTCAGGGCAGCATACACGAACACGCCTCACCATCTCTCAACAACATCACGCTAGCGACGCCACTCCATGTACCGACGTCAGCTAACAACTCCTGGCATCGACCCGTATCGAGTGAAGCGACTGCCGCGAGCACTAACCTGCAGTAGTAGACTCTAATCCTGTCAATTGTAATATCTAGTGGGTAGACGTCCCACAAACCAAGCGCCCGACAATGTCGGCAAGGATGCACTTGCGACATGACATCTACACAAAGTTTGCGCTACGGATTGGAAAGGCCTTGTCAGCTCGGGCTATGGTCGGCGCAGACCTCAGACGGGCATATGAAGTAGACCAACTGCCACGAGTCCCCGCGTCAGTCCATAATGCTGGTATCTCCAAAGGGAAGGCTCAATAATTAGGGAGTTCCTTCGCCTATTGTTTCCGAACTCCACGTGTCTTCGATTCCCAGTATGAACTTGTTTTTCAGTACACTGTTCGTGTGGGTGGTGGGTCTGTCATCGGCTGCGTCTGTATCAGAGAGAAGTACATCGAAGCTTCCCGCATGCGCTGTAAGCACCCACCAGCGGCATTGATTTATTATCACATGTGCTAAAGTATGATAGGAACAATGTCTTCTCAGCGCTTTCAGCGCGGACATTTGCAATCCAACAGATCAGGTTTGCATCTGCACGAATGAGGAATTCCAGAGCAATGTTACGCTGTGTGTGGCTGCCAGCTGCACGATCCCTGAAGCGCTATGTAGGCATTTTCCTTTGATACTTCATCAAGGGCTATAGCTGATGACTGTGTAGCTACGAAGAATTTGAGCTTGAGGACCTGCGAAGCCCCAATCCGCAACCGCGGGGGCAGATACGTCACGCTGTCGAACACAATGGTTACCGTTGCCGCCATTTTCGTCGCCATCCGATTTGCCTACAAGATATTGGTCACCAGAGCTGATATCGGATGGGACGACTGGACGGTGCTCGCCACACTGATCACTGCCGTGGGCAGTGCTATAATAACAGTGTTCGGCACGGTCAAACATGGCCTCGGCCAAGATATCTGGACTTTACGCCCCGAAGAGATCACCAAGATGCTGCGGTACTTTTACGTCATGGCTACGCTGTACTTCACGCAGGTCACACTCCTCAAACTTACGCTCACATTTTTCTATATTCGAGTGTTCCCCAGCCCCCGGGTCCAGCGACTGTTATGGGGTACGGTCATCTTCATATCGCTGTGGGGCTTTACTTTCGTCATGACGGCCATCTTCCAATGCCGCCCAATTCACTACTTCTGGACGAAATGGGATGGACTCCATGAGGGACACTGCCTTGACATAAACGCCATTACCACATCGAATGCAAGTCTTAGCATTGCGCTAGACTTCTGGATCCTCGGTATACCTCTCTTTCAGCTATGGGGTTTGAAGATGAACTGGAAGAAGAAAGTGGGTGTTGGCTTGATGTTCTGCGTCGGTACCTTTGTCACTATCGTCAGCATTCTTCGCCTGACAGCCCTGGTCCACTTTGCCGCCTCGGCGAACGCTAGCTGGGAATTCTACGATGTGTCACTCTGGAGTTCGGTCGAAATCTGTGTGGGCATCATGTGGTAAGAACACTCGCATATCGCAAAACCTGAGACTCCCTGCTAACTCATACGCTTCATAGTGCCTGTCTACCAACAATACGCCTCCTACTCGTAAAACTCTTTCCCATCCTGGGCGGCTCTTCGATCCGCAGTCGACAAAATTACTACAACTATCAGGACCGAAGTGGCACTGATACCAAACTCAAGAGTCTCGGTCGGAGCAGCAAGTCTCGCAACGTAAATGGAGCAGTATCTAGTTGTTCTCATTCACCTCATTCACCAACAACTCCGGTTCCCGAGCTTGGGGGAAAGAGTGGAATTACTATTGAGTCCTCGTATACCGTGAAGCATCATGAGAATGATGACAAGCTTAGCAGGAGTGATACGGATGAGGCGAGTCTGGTGTCACATGGAACCTCGAAGGGGCAATGATCATTTGCGCTCGTTGTAGTCAGGTCTCGACCTTTTACTGTAGAGTATGATTCCATGTCATAGCCATTCATAAATCGCAAGCAAGTTTTATACAAGCTGTAACGTGAAATCCATTCAGGGTGTTAAGAGCTTTGCCACGGTTTCCCACGCTCAGCACTTCATCGAACAACACGAGACCCGTCTTAAAGCGCTTTCCTCAATCGAGCATCCTTCGTGCAGAATGTAGATAGTGGAACCTCTATAACCAAACGGTGAACTCAAGCCGTTTGAGCATCATGGCATCCACGATTGTACCCCTGACTCATGAGCGAGAATGGGAGTCCAAGGACGAAAGTGCCAATACTGTACAACCTTGATTTGGTGGCGAGGCCGTGACCTAAGGGAGGGAGATTGACGTGGTAGGTTAGGATGTTATAAAGACTGTTTGTAAAAGTTCAGGTATTATGCTTCTATCAAATTAAAAGAAATATGCAGTAAGTGCTGGTATCATGAATGCCCTTCCCCGGATCTAATCCAAGATCCATCTCTCTATGAAAAATCGCTCACACCTTTACCCATCCACCCATGCGACCATGCCTACTGCCGACTCTTCGTCCGACTCAGACTCGCCGTCCTACTCCTCGCTGGGGCCCGAAAGCTCTCCCGCGTATGCACACGATCAATCTCGTATGGATTGTCGTAATACTCTTCCCTCGCAGACTTGCGACTCCGATTACTCCTGCCCGTCTGCACCTTCTTCAAACCATCATCCTCAGCTTCCCTCTCCTTCTCCGTCTTCATCGCCTGGAAGCGGCTGTGCGGTTCGTGCTGCTCCTTGAACGAGTAGTCTACAGCTTCTTGCTCAGCAAGCTCCTCGGCTTGCACGGAGGCGGTGCGGGAGGTAGATGGAGAGGGATCGTTCTTGGCTTCTTGATCGACCGGAGCTTGGGCCTGGCCGCGGATGCGCTGCATGAAGGCGTCGGATTGTGAGGCGTATTTGCATTTTTGGCGGATGGCAAAGCCGTATTTGTAGAAGAGGAAGGGGAATGGTAGGCAGGCTACGGCGAGAAAGGCCGGAATGGACGATGCCCAGTGGATTCCGAGGCGGCTGTACATCTGGGATGTGAACCTTTCAATATGTTAGTATATACTCGTCTCGTCTTCCGAGCGATGATAGACTTACAATGGGAAAGCAGCACCAAAAACCGACCGAATGATACCATTGGCGGCCAGCACCGAGGCCGCAAAAATTGTGTACGCATCGACCAGGTAATTCATAATACTCAAGAAGATGAGCACCATGCCGAACCCGAACGGTATCGCGGCCGCTACACTGGCAGCCCAAGGCAGGGAAGGCGAGTTCGTCCAGGCGAACCAGAAGAGACCGATGGGAAGGGCGACGCCTCCAACCATAGCTGCGGGCAGTCTATCTTCGGGCGCAGCGAATCCTGTTTTTGAGTTCTTCACACACCGTAGGTAGCGCTTGTTGTCGTACACGATGGTGTAGGTAACAGCGGCAACCATGCCGATGGCAACGCCAATGAAAGGAAGACCGCTGATGCCCTGGTTCCAGCCGCGGCCGATGCGGTAGACGATGGGAAAAGCGCCGAAGAGCATATATAGCGTGCCGTAGATGATGGCCATATATAGCGACAGGAAGAGTACGATCGGCTCGCGGAAGAGCAGAATCCATGGCCTCTTCAAACCGGTGGCGAAGGCTTCGCCGAGCGAAGTCTTGCCTTGGTCAAGGTCGGTCCGGGACATATACACCTTTCCAGTCATCTTCGATAGGGTTTGCGCACGCTTCCTCAGGAGCACAGGCGGGTAGGTCTCCGGAACGCAGAGAATAGCGATCAAGAAGACGACACCGGAGAAGATGGCCATCAAACCTTCCAGCCACCTCCATCCTTCTGTCATGCCCAGGAAGCCACCAACAATCGGTCCCAAGACAGGACCCATGAAGGGGGCCACGGAGAAGATGGACATAGCCAATCCCCGTTCCTTTGCCGCGAACATATCGGCTACGACACCACCAGCAT
>Ga0247740_1001245_pt1 | contig 11115 bp, 5 predicted proteins | sample UWRJL148409B2_FD_180942 | JGI IMG/M metagenome (GOLD analysis project Ga0247740, IMG submission 180942) | Plant litter microbial communities from Arlington Agricultural Research Station in Wisconsin, United States - UWRJ-L148-409B-2 | ecosystem: Environmental > Terrestrial > Plant litter >...
AACGGTGAAAAACCAGTTGTAAAAGCTGTTCCTTATAATAAATAACAAAGTATTCAAAGCAAACCTGTCAGGTTTAATAATACCGAAATCGATTAAATAAATTTACCACTAATTAAAATCATTTCAAATCCTTTAATCAGTGGCAAAAAAAGATAATTATGAAGATCAAAAAATACAAAGCATTACTTTTTATACTATTGCCTTTTTTAGGTTATTCGCAAAGTAATCCGTTAGAATTATGGTATACAAAACCTGCATCGCAATGGGAAGAAACTTTACCATTAGGAAACGGGCGTTTAGGAATCATGCCTGATGGCGGAATCACAACCGAAAAATTGGTGCTAAACGATATTACTTTATGGAGCGGATCGCCACAAGACGCCAACAATTATAAAGCCTATACTTTTTTACCTCAAATAAGAGAATTATTATTAGCCAATAAAAACAGTGATGCCGAAAACCTAATTAATGAGAATTTTGTTTGTACAGGCCCGGGTTCAGGAAGCGGAGACGGAGCCAATGTACAATTTGGCTGTTATCAGGTTTTGGGAGATATGACTTTAAAATTTGATTACAAAACCAAATCGCAGCCTGTAAATTACAGCAGAAATCTCGACATACAAACGGCAGTTGCAGCGACTCAATTTATGATTGATGGCGTAACGTACAAGCGTGAATATTTTTCAGGTTTTGGCGATGATGCGGCTTTTATAAGATTAATTGCAAGCAAAAAAGGGAAATTGAATTTTACTGTTCAGTTAGACAGGCCAGAGCATTTTAAAACTGTAAATGGCAGCGATAATTCTCTTGTAATGTCAGGTCAGTTAAACAACGGCATCGACGGAAAAGGAATGCGTTATAAAGCAAAAGTAAAAGCGCAGTTAAAAGACGGAAATGCCTTCTATACTAATAATACAATCGACATAAAAAATGCAACAGAAGTAGTACTGTTTATTTCGATGGGAACAGATTTTAAAGATAAAAACTTCGAATCTACAATAGATAAAATTTTAGAGGCAGCGATGCAAAAGAAATATCAGGATCAGAAGAAAACACATATCGACAACTATCAAAAGTTATTCAATCGTGTGGCTTTGAATTTCGGAAAATCAACAAAAAAAGCGTTGCCTACAAATGAGCGTTTAGATGTTTTTATGAAAGATGCTGATTCAGATACCGGACTTCCTGTTTTATTTTACCAATACGGTCGTTATTTAAGTATCAGCAGTACCAGAGTTGGATTATTACCACCAAATTTACAAGGATTATGGGCGCATCAGGTTCAAACACCCTGGAACGGAGATTACCACCTTGACGTAAATGTACAAATGAATCACTGGGCATTAGAAACGGGCAATTTATCAGAATTGAATCTTCCGCTAAAAGATTTGGTGAAGCAAATGGTGCCTTACGGCGAAAAAACAGCCAAAGCCTATTACAATGCCGATGGTTGGGTAGCACACGTAATTACAAATGTTTGGGGCTTTACAGAACCGGGAGAAAGTGCTTCATGGGGAATTGCAAAAGCGGGTTCCGGCTGGTTGTGCAACAATTTATGGAACCATTATTTGTATACAAATGATAAAGAATATCTCGCTGAAATTTATCCAATAATAAAAGGTGCGGCCCAGTTTTATAACAGCATGTTGGTAAAAGATCCGGAAACGGGCTGGTTGGTCACTTCACCATCTGTATCGCCTGAGAATTCATTTTTCTTGCCAAACGGACAGGATGCACACGTTTGTATGGGACCAACAATTGACAATCAAATTGTTCGTGAATTATTTGATAACGTAATCGCAGCATCTACAAAATTAGGATTGGACAATGATCTCAGAATCGAACTTGAAAAACGATTAAAATTATTACCTCCGGCGGGAGTAGTTTCGCCTGACGGAAGAATTCAGGAATGGCTAAAAGATTATAAGGAACCAGACGCTCAACATCGTCACATTTCTCATTTATACGGACTATATCCAGCGTCTTTAATAACTCCGGAAAGTACGCCAGAATTGGCAGAAGCCGCTAAAAAAACACTTGAAGTAAGAGGTGATGACGGGCCAAGCTGGTCAATCGCCTATAAAATGTTGTTTTGGTCTCGTTTGAAAGAAGGAAACCGAGCTTATAAATTATTAAAAACAATTCTTAGACCAACGCTTGCAACCAACATAAATTATGGAGCAGGAGGAGGAGTTTATCCTAATTTACTTTCGGCGGGACCGCCATTTCAAATTGATGGAAATTTTGGTGCAGCTGCCGGAATTGGCGAAATGCTGATTCAAAGTCATGCAGGATTTATCGAATTATTGCCCGCAATGCCAGATGTTTGGTTAAATGAGGGAGAAGTAAAAGGGCTTAAAGCCGAAGGGAATTTTACCGTAAACATCAAATGGGAAAAAGGTAAAGTAACTAAATATGAGATTCTATCTCCAATACCATCAAAAGTAAAAGTGAAGGTAAATGGAGAATTAAAAGAAATCACTTCTTCTAAATTGTAATAACAACAAGACCTAACAGGTTTTTAAAACCTGTTAGGTCTAATAATTGAATAGCCCCCAGCTTTAGCTGGGGATTATAAAATGATTATGCAATATGGCTTTAGCTGAAATCATAATGTATTTCGGCTAAAGCCATTTTTATATTCGACTCTTTTGATCTCCAGCTAAAGCTGGAGTCTATTCATAATGAAATTCAACACGATCTTGTTATTTTAATTCCAAAGCTTCTAAAGAGAGATCACACAAGAAACTCCGCAACTAAAAGAACTAATCTTTGTCGATTTACTAATGTGATCCTTCGTTCAGAATGACAAGATTACGTAAAGTTAATTATGAGCAAAATAAAAAATCCGTATTTATCTGCGTTTTCGCGAAGCGAATCCGTATAATCCGCGTACCATATTCTATTCTGAGAATGACAAGATTATGACAATAAAAAAAGGTTTGATGAAATTAATCATCAAACCTTTTTTGTTTCCAAAGACCTGAGAGGTTTTCAAAACCTGTCAGATCTAATATTTAAACTACTAACTTAAACAGAAACGGATTCTTCATTCCTCAATAAAGACAAATGAATCGTAACTCCTGAATGACTTTTTTCTTCAGATAAAACACTTTCAAAAACTTGCTCAGCTTCCGCTTTTTTATCCAAACCTAAAAGTCCTAATCCCTGCATATACAAACAGTGAATTTTGTTGCGTTTATCTAAATCGTCTTCCCAAATCATAAGATCCGGAAGTGAAACTGCAAAATAATCTATTGTAACATGATCGTTGAGGTGTTTTTTAGCGTAAGCGACTAATTTTTCAAAACGTTTATCAGCTTCAGATTGTTGGTTTAATTTTAAGAAAGCCAAGCCTTGATAGAAAATTTTATCCGGTTGCTGATCGTTATAGAAAATCGCTGCCGTTGGTTCTTCTAAGCCCTGAGTTGCTTTGTTCCACCAGTTTTTGGCTTCTTCCGGATTATTCTTTTTCTCAAAAGCAACACCCAACCAATAATGAATATCATTTTCCTGAGCGCCAGGTAATTTTCCTTCACCTAAATTATCAGGATACGTTTGTGCTTGTTCCAAAAGTTCAATGGCTTTATCGTAATTTCCTTCGGAGATTTGTTGTTTAGCAATTTCGGTTAAAGCAACCAGATATTGTCCGCTTACTTTTCCTTCGCCGCCTTCCCACGGATGGAAAATTCGGTTTTGTAATAAGGTTAGCGCTTTGTCGTGTTTTCCTAAAAGGTTGTATAAGGCCACTCTTTCTAAGTAAACATCATCACGCTGAATTACCAATTCTAAATGTTTTTCTAAGAAAGCCAATCTAAAAACCAAATCCCTGTTCAAACGTTTGTACAACTGGTCTAATTCCATTAAAATTCTGGAATCTTCTAAATCTAATGAAAATGCTTTTTCTAAACTCGAAAGTGCCTTTTGTTCGTTTTCTAGTTTGTTATAATACGCCAAAGCCAAATTACGGTGCACCGTTGGGAAACTATCATCGATTGCAACAGATTGCTCCCAACAAGCAATAGCATCGTCGTAGAATTTTGAAGCGTACCAAAAGTTGCCTAAAAAATACAACGCTTTTGCATCATTGGTTTGCTTCTGAATTACATTTTGAAGTACCAATGCAGCTTCAATCTGGTTAGGGAAACAATAGTCCGGTTTTGCTTTAGAAGCCATTTTGAAGCATTCTTCGGCTTGACCGAAATCATTTAATTTTTCATAGAAAGAACCCGCATAATACCACGCCATTGGATACGTTTCTTCGTCTTTTAAACCTTCAGATAATAAATTTACAGCTTCCTTATATAAACCTGCCGCGGCGTAATCTAAAGCATATTCTATATACGTATGAATATTATTTCTGATCAATGAGTTGAAATATTTCAGCTCTTTTTTGTCATTGCTTAAAAGGTATTTCTCGTAAAGCAATCCAAAATTGAAACAATCATTTTCTAAATAAGTATTCGCCAATTGAAGCGCTTTTTCTTTTTGATTTAACTTTCTAAGAAAGGCAACTTGCAAATGCAGCGCTTTATGATCTTCGGTATTTTTAGAAATCGCTTTTTTAATGTGTGTTAATGCCAATTCATAATCATCGTTTAAAGCATCCAATTGCGCTACATAAAAATAGCCTTGATTTTGCCAGGCCGCATTCCACGTTGATTTGTAGAACGCATCGTAAGCTTCCTGGTTTTTATTCTGATATTTAAGGCACAATCCTAAATTAAAATAAGCTTCACCTTCATACGGATTTGGATTTCGTTGTGTCAATGTTTTAATAGCCGCTCTAAAATAATGTTCCGCTTCTGCAAATTTTGCTCTTCGCATTAACCACAATCCCATTGCATTATTCGAGCGAATATCTCCTGCATCACGTTTTATGGCTTCTTTATAATACGGAATCGGACTGTAAGTGGCGTGTCTGTATTGTTCTAAATGTTGTGCTGTCAGGAACAATTGTTCGTTGTTTTCGATCTCTTCGGGAGCTAGAGCTGGTTTTGCAGCTTCAGGAATTTCGTCTTCATTTTGTCCTTCATAAATCCAATCTACCAAAACTTTATCATCAGCATCAGTTACCGAAATCGATAATCCTTCTAAAGAAGTATTCTCAAAATCAATCGTTTCTTCAAATGAATTGTAAGGTGAAGCATCATATTGTTTTTGGAATAAAACAGTTTCATTATTCTTTAAAGTAACCGTGGTATTCGGATAAACGCCAGTTGTATACGCTTTTATGACTAAATTGTTTTCGATACTTTCCAGATTTACCATTGCATTTTTGGTCGCATTTTTTACAATACCTAAATCACGATACGGCATAAAATACTGCGTAAAATCTTTTTGTTCACCCGGCATAATCCAGGTAAAATCGGGTTGATTATCCGTATAAACGCCACACATCAATTCGATATACGGCCCATCTTCATCGGTAAGATTGCGATCCCAGGCACGACCAAAATCGCCGTGACCCCAAGTCCATTGTTTTTTTCCGGGAGAAACATGATGATTGGCGACGTGTAATAATCCGCCTTTCGAATCATTTTCGTAGCCGCCCACAAAATTATATTTGGATGCAATCGCCATATACGACGTTGGAACCGGAATGTTTTTATAACGGGAAATATCAGTTCCCGGCGAATAATCGACTTTATAATAGGTTCCTTTCGCAATTGGGAAAGACGAAACATCACGTTTACCATGATCGAAAACAGCATTTACATCCGGAGGAAAAACCGATTGATAATCATCATTTACCTTAACAGCAGGATTGGCCCACCATAAAAACGTTTGCGGAAACGATGTTCTGTTATACAATTGCGCTTTAATCTCCAGATACGCTTTGTCAGGATACAACCTGAAACCCGCCATACCTTTGGTTCTGAACATACGTTCGACTTCGCTGCACCAAACGGTTGCGCTGCCGTCTTCGTGTTCTTCAATTGTAAAATCAACAGGATCAAAAGTCGTTGGTCTGTGGTGTTGTGGCCAGTTAAATTCGATTCCGCCAGAAATCCACGGACCGGTAAGTCCAACCAAAGCCGGTTTCACCACCTGATTGTAATATACAAAATGACGTTCTTTGGTTTTGTCATACGCCATATGCACACGTCCGCCAAGTTCAGGCAGGATCATTATTTTAACGAACTCATTCTCAAGATAAACGGCTTGATATTCTTTGTCGATTTTTTCGTCTGCTATTTTTTCAATAACCGGATAAGGATATACAGATCCGTTACTTCCCTGATACACTCTTTTCTCAATAAATACAGGATTTTTTTCAGGTTTGCCCACCTCATAGGTTGGCAGGATTATTTTTTCCTTCCAAACATTTACTTTTTGCATGATGTAATGAAATTTAAATTATAGAATATTCTTTGATTTTTTATCAGAAACCATCAGTTCTTCAATCTCTTCGAGACTTTTGTTTTTGGTTTCAGGAAGTTTTTTAAATACAAACACAAATCCTAAGGCACAGATAATACCGTACAACCAGAAAGTGCCTGATGTACCCAGATATTCATTGAAAATAGGGAAGGTTTGTACTAAAAGTGCAGAGGCGATCCAGAGCGCAAATGTGGCTACAGACATCGCAACACCACGTATTCTGTTAGGAAAAATTTCAGATAAAATCACCCAGGTAATAGGAGCAAGGGACATTGCATAAATAGCAATCGCCAGTAATACCAGTAATAATAATGGGAAACCGGTAACATTGGTATAATAAAAATAACCCAATAAAGCATAGATTACAGCAAGTGCGCCAGAACCAAAAAGCATTAACTTTTTACGGCCAATTTTGTCTACTGTACCCATGGCAACCAACGTAAAAATCAGGTTGATACTTCCGGTAATCACAATATTCATGAACAAATCATTGATGCTGTAACCCGCCGAAACAAAGATTTCCTGAGCGTAGTTGAAAATGATATTGATCCCGCACCATTGTTGGAAAGCAGCGAGAACAATCCCAATTGTTAGAATTGGTAAAGCTTTTTTGTCTAGTAACATTCTGAAATCGGTTTTCTCTGTTTCATGAGAGAACGTTTCTTTTATTTTTACCGAAGCTTCTTTGGCGTATGCCAAACCTCCAATTTTAGTAAGTGTATTTTCTGCCGAATCATAATTTCCTTTTTTGGCCAAATATCTCGGGCTTTCCGGAATTAAAAACATTAGAATAAAGAAGAGAACTGCGGGGAAAAATCCTGCCCAAAACATCCATCTCCAACCCGTTTGTCCGTTCCATGAAGCCAGAATTTCAGCGTGAGAATAACCAGCCGGAATAACTTCGGTAATCAACATATTCGTGATTTGTGCGGCAAGAATACCAATAACGACGGTAAGTTGATTGATCGATACAAAAAGGCCTCGGGTTTCTTGTGGCGCGATTTCGGCAATATATAAAGGGGAAATTGTCGATGCAATCCCAATTCCGATTCCACCAATAATTCTCCAGATAATAAAGATTGTAAAGGTTTCAGAAGCCCCAGTTCCAATTGCAGATATAGAGAATAATACTGCGGCAGCGATCAACATTGGGCGTCTTCCGTAAGTGTCTGCCAGTTTTCCTGCAACGGCTGCACCGGCAACACAGCCCACAAGTGCACTACTCATTGCCCAGCCTTGTAAAGCAGGAGAATCTGAAATGCCAAAATAAATTTCGTAAAATGGTTTTGCACCACCTATTACAACCCAGTCGTAACCAAAGAGTAAACCACCCAGTGCTGCGACAAGGCTAATTGATAGTAAAAAGGTATAATTATAATTTTTCATAAAAAGGTTTTAATAGCTTTTGTAAAATTAGCAGAATGGGAACCTTTGATTTATGGATATTTTTTTTGAATAGATGGACTATAATACGATTTTTTTGTGCTTTATCCTAAAATACGAAAACAATTGCGCTACTGCTTGTATTCGGTGCGATATTGTATGGGCGAAGTACTCATTATTTTTTTGAATAAACGAGAGAAATACAACGGATCATTAAACCCCAAAGCAAAGCTTATTTCCTTTATACTCATAGTGGTAAAACTAAGATACTGACAGGCTTTTTGCATTTTTAAATAGTTGAAATAATGTATAGGAGAGTAGCCTGTTTGCTTCTTAAACAAGGTAAAGAAGTGCGATGATGAGTAGTTGAAATAAGCCGCCACATCATTGATTTTTAAAGATAAATCAAGGTGTTTTTTCATGTAATCAATGGCGGACTCAATAGTATTATCCTCTGAAAATATCCTGTTTTTTTTGATGAAAAATCGCTCATATAAAAAAGCATTCAATAGTTGCCATAACGAGAGATTGGCATATTCGAGATTGCTGGCGCTGTAACCGTCTTCCATAACGTCCAGAATATTTTCAAAAAGTTCAATTCGTCTTTCTTCCAGTGATAATTGTGGCGCCGTGTCCGGAAATTCGGTGATGAATTTTTGATAGAAATGCGGTGCTTGCGGTCCGGTAAAATGAATCCAGTAAATACTCCATGGATTTTGCTTTAAAGCATAATAATCATGTGCCACTTCTGGAGGTATTATATAAAAGGTATTCGCCTTAAGGGTTATGGTTTTATTCTCTTTACTAATAATGCCTTCACCTTTGTAACAATAAATCAGGATATATTGTTTGCTTCCATGTTTTCGTTTGATCGAATGGTGGCTTGCATTGGGGAAAACGCCAATATCAGTAAAATACAAACTGGCAATAAGTGCATTTTGCTTAATTTCCGAAAGTATGTTTTTAGGAATAACAATCATACGCTGTCCTAAAAAACCTTCTTTAACTTTTGTTTTTTCCTTTTGTGCTGAATTCTTCATTTTGATAAGACTATTTTCCAAATATCGTAATTTAATCCATGTTTTTAGAAAAAATGTCCATTTTGATGCAAATAATCAGAATTACATTTGAAACATTAGAATAACAATGATGTTTTCAATCTCTTTTTTTAATCAATATGAATCCTAATAATAAGATTGCGTACGAACCTTTTGGAGTTTGTGATGGCAAAGAAATCTTTAAATTCAAACTAATCAATGTTCACGGAAATTCCGTTGAACTGCTTAATTATGGAGCCGTAGTAAAGTCCATAGTAGTGCCGGATAAAAACGGAATCAAAGAAAATGTAGTTCTTGGATTTCCATCTTTAGAGGGATATTTAAAAGATACTTCTTATATAGGAGCAACAGTTGGGCGTTTTGCCAACAGAATCAATAATGCCGAGTTTTCTATCGAAAATAAAACTTTTCATCTCGATAAAAATGACGGAAAAAACACTAATCATAGTGGTTCGGCAGGATTTAATAACAAGATATTTGATTTTATTGTAAACGAAGATTCGGTGGTTTTTTCTTTAGAAAGCAAAAATGAAGAAGGCGGTTTTCCTGGAAATGTAAGCGCAAAAATCATTTATAAATGGACGGATAAAAACGAACTTAAAATTGAATTTTTGGCTGTAGCCGATGAACCAACACCGCTCAATTTTACCAATCATTCCTATTTTAATTTATCGGCCTGCGCCGAAAAAATACACCATCATAAACTGAATATTCAGTCGACTAAAATTCTCGAAAGTACTCCGAATTATATTCCGACAGGAAAAATAATTCCCGCTGATGACTATTTGTTTTTTAATTATAAACTAACCGATGTAATGCAAAATAACGGACTGAATATCTATTATGTTTTTGATAGAAATGCCGCCAATGAAAATGCGGTCTGCGAATTATTCGAAGAAAAATCAGGACGATTAATGCGTGTTTATACTTCGTATCCAGGCGTGCAATTGTATACCGGAGATTATTTAAACAGCACAACAATTGGCGAACATTCAAAAAAATACAAACCTTTTGACGGACTTTGTTTAGAATGCCAATATTATCCGGATAGTCCTAATCATGCCAATTTCCCCAATACCATATTCAAAGCAGGACAGATTTATAATGAAACGATTACATATGCTTTTGATGTTATGATTTCAAAATATGCCACAGATTAAAAAAAATTTTTCTGCCACAAATTCCACGAATCAGCACGAATTAATTTGTGAAAATTTGTGCAATTTGTGGCTAAAAAAACTTAACGTAAAACAATGTTCAAGTTTTTTTTTGCGACGATTTGCAAAAAGTAATTCGTGAATTCGTGGTGAAAAAAAACTTTACAAACCAATAAGACTTTACAAACTAATCTTTAAAAACTATATAAATGAAAAAAATGTTTATTCATCGCTCTTTAAGTTTGCTGATACCTGCACTATTTTTTGCACAGGTCAGCGTTAAAGCACAAAATGAAGGACTTTCTCTGAAGTCAAAAGACAATCTAAATAAAATTGAATTGTCTTTAGACGAAGGAGGAAAGCTGTCTTATAAAGTTACCCGCAAGGATAAAACGATAATTTTAGATTCTCCGCTTGGTTTGACTTTCGAGAACAATGATTTTACATCTGGTTTATCGGTTGTAAAAGTTTCGCCTATTGAAGAAAAACGTGAAAAGTACGAGCTTAAGGTTGCTAATAATAGAGTCGCAGATCACGTCTTTAAAAGCAAAAGCATAACATTCAAAAACAACCGAGGCGCTTTAATGACAATAGATTTAATTGCCGGCGCAGAAGGCGTTGCTTTTCGATATAAGTTTACTGAAAAGGAAGGTCAAAAAAGAGTTGTTACCAATGAAATTACAGGATTTCATATCGAGCAAAATGCAAAAGGCTGGCTTCAACCGTATAATAAAGCAGGAGATTATACGCCGGGTTATGAAGATTTTTATGTTAATGTAAAGTCAGGCGATCCAATAAGTGGTGCGCGAAATGAATCTGTTGGATGGTGTATGCCAGCGCTTTTTAATGTAAATGGTACTAAAAACTGGGTGCTGATTGCAGAATCAGGAGCAGATGGTACATTTCCGGGCTGTCATTTATTACCAGATGCTAAGAATGGAATTTACAGCATAGGATTTGCTAAAAAAGACGAAAAATTTACCCTGCCTTTGCCGGATAAAGAGGCATATCCTGAATCAAATTTACCATGGACAATGCCTTGGAGAGTGATTATGATTGGTGATAAAGCTGGTGATATTTTATTGTCGACGATGATTACAGATTTGGCTCCGGCCTCTAAAATTGAAGATACT
>Ga0247740_1001247_pt1 | contig 11107 bp, 12 predicted proteins | sample UWRJL148409B2_FD_180942 | JGI IMG/M metagenome (GOLD analysis project Ga0247740, IMG submission 180942) | Plant litter microbial communities from Arlington Agricultural Research Station in Wisconsin, United States - UWRJ-L148-409B-2 | ecosystem: Environmental > Terrestrial > Plant litter >...
TGGAGTCCAAAAGTTGGGTCGTTATGGTCATAGCTTCCACGACACTCAAGCCGACTGCCCGACTCTTGGCACCTACAAGTGGACGCCCCCTTGACCTTGTCTCGTGCGGTAACGGATGACGACTAAATGAGGACAACGTGGCGCGATAGATTGACGGTGCAAGTTGCTTCTGCTTCATTCCTCTACATGACTTCCAATACCCGCTCTTGGACTACCCAGCATTACCGCCTGCCCGTACACCGTGCCTCCCACCGCCCGCCCGCGCGTCCACCCATTACCAGCCTCCGTCTTATATCCCGCACATGTCATAAAAGGCTGGCGCTTGTTGACAAGCGTCTCGGCCAAAATCATTAGGTCTAAGAAGAAGAACAGTCACCATCGGCCCTCTGTAGGAGCTCGGCAAACCGCTCTCGATGAATAGAATCAAAACTCCAGGCCAGGGATGCAAACGCTAAATCGCTGAAAATGCGCATCTCATAGCGATGGAGAAACGAGCTTTTATAAAGCTCGCTCGGAGAAGGTAAGGTAGCAATCGTCCTGCAAGATGATTAGTGACTGTGCTACATCTAGTGTAAATGACTGGCTTACCTTGGGGAATATGGTGGCAAACACCTTGATCTCTTCGCTGAGCGGCGTAACCTTGTGCTTCCAGTCCAGCATCATACTCGCCTTGCCGATCATGAGCATCAAGTTCGCCTGCGCGTACGTCTGCCCGAGGCAGTAATGCGGTCCGGTTCCGAACACCAACCAGTTCTTGGTCTGCTTGTCGGCATCGCCAGTGATCCAGCGCTCAGGCTCGAACGAATCGGGATTCGGGTACGCCTCAGGGTCGTGGAGCGCCATGTATGTCGTGGGGATAACCATGGAGCCCTTGGGCGCAGTATAGGTATCGGTGATGGGGAAGGCCTTCTTCGCGACGTAGGGAACCATGATGACCGGAGGGCGGTAGCGGAGGGTCTCCTTGACGACCGCGCGCGTCCATTGTAGCTTCTCGAGGGTATCCAGGCTGAGCGGTGCATGGATGTCGCCGCTCCGGGCGGCAATGTTCTCCTCGCGGACCTTTTCCAAAAACTCGGGGCGATCGGCCATGATTTGGAACAACCAGGTGCAAGCAGAAGATGTGGCGTCCTGGGAGGCGAAGAGGAAGGTGAACAAGGTCATGGAGATCTCAAAGTCAGTGAAGTCGCGAATGAGCATAGACGGCTTCTCCGAATCCGGCACCTTTACGCCTGCATCGACCCTCTCGCGGTACGCACGGGACTCGATCATGGAAGTGACCCAGAAATCGAGGATACAGTTAGCCTTGCCGCCCGCAGCCAAACGGACCTTGCTCTTCGCGGCACACTTGGTGAATTCGTCCAAGACCATATCCGCGCACTTCTTGCCATACCAGCTCTTGGTGAACGGGAGGATAATGGGGAAGTTGACGAGCTCGAGCGCGGCCGTGATCAGGTAGTAGTCGTCGCAAATCTTCTTGATCGCCTCCTCGGTCATGTAGTGGCCAACAAAGGTGCGGCAGCTGAGAGCGCACTGCAGCTCACGGAATTCGGACATGAACTGCACCGGCTCGCCCTTGTTGTCCTCCTGAGAGATGCGCACGAATCGCTGGAAATACTGGTTGTAGATCTCCTCCTGAATCGGGAGGTACTGCTCGAGCGCGTGGCGGGTGAAGAGACCATTGAGACCCTTGCGATAGTCGACGTGGGCGCGGCCGTCAAGGAAGACCCAGTTCTGCGGGCGGAGCAGCTTGTACGCAGCATCGACGACGCAGGGCTTGACGAATGCGGGCGAGTTGAAGATCTTGCGGGCCATGTCGCGGGTCGACGCAATGACGACGAACCTAGTCCATCTGTTAGTACGCGCGGTCTGTCTGGAGGATGCGGTGCTGGGCTCTATTAAGAAAGCAAAAGAGGGTGTCGTACTTGTGGAAGACAGAGACGCAGCTCAGCGGGCCGGACGACCATTTCTCGTGGTACTTGGTGAACGAGGGGTTGACAGAGTCCAAGAAAGGTCCGATGAAAGGCGCTTTCCACGTGGGGCCGATGATGGAGCCTTTGTTCCAGATGTACTTGACTGGTATGTATTAGCCTTGATCCAAGACCACCGGCTTCGGTCTCTGAGACGTACACTGATCGTATGCGACGAGCGACAGAATGACCGTCAGGACGAGCTGCCATCCGCTCAAATTGTTCAGCATCTTCGATAGCACGCCGCTGGCATTGAAGGCGGCTATCGTATGCGCCACCTTGGCGTCCGCCGTCGGCGAGACGAAGCTGGCATTTGCGGCCATTGTGGGAGGAGAATGGAGCGCGCCGTGTGTCTCTCGGGGCGTTCGTGAGGTGAGGCGAGGGAAAGGTCCAGAAAGGAGGCAATTGAAGATGGGTCGAAAGAAGATTCGCAAAGGAGATTGAACGCCCGTTCTGTCTTGGCACCGCCGCCAATGCTCGATATGGCCTAGCTCAGCCCGCGAGGTTCCGGCTTAAGACGAGCCATCCGTTGAGTGAGGTGAGTTTTTTCAAATGCGCGCCCTTGATTCGTCCTGTCGTACAGTTCATCTGTTACGATCCCGATTTTTCCCCTCTAATCCACTCTGTGTGCGCAGTCTGACATCCGTGAGCGTTTGACGTCAACCTGAGACAAACTCACAGCTACACATGCAGGGTTGCCGCTTTTCACACTTAGATTCGATAACAATTGGTACTGCATCTCAATACATTTGATAGCCAACGTCACAAGCTCCCATCTGAACGATAGTAACCTTTCTGCTATACCCATCACTATCCTCGCCCCATGTTACTCGCAGAAATGGGCTGCATGAACTTTCGTCCGGTCGTACACAAGGTCTTCTGATTGGGTGCACAAAGAGGGGTCAGGCGCTTATTCAGGTACAAACCGCGGCCTGCCTAGCTCCACTATGTTCGTCTTCTTCACCGCATCGTATAAGCTACGCTAGCTACATGTCAGCCCATCGACTAGTTAGTAGAGGCAGGTCGCGAACATCCATGCCATGGTTAGCGAACTTCGTATCCGCTCTTTGTCTTGACTCGAGATTGGGGCTAACACCGGTGGTAGAAGGTGCGGCGATCTGCAGCCTATTAGGAGAGGTCTCAGTACTTGATGCGCGATGTATTGTCTAAGAACAGTATTCTCTCGACATTCCGACTAGTTTTACAGTCCAGAGTGATGTAGTCCCACCACGGTGTCTAAGGATGCTGCAGCATTCCAACCAGTTTCCTTGTACATGCAAGGAGCTCTGTCCTTGCAATCACCATCCCACTGTCCTCGCCAACATCCAACTTACGATGAAACGCTTTCTTCATCATTACCCTCCATTTTGACGTCGGCCTTCTCTTCCTTCACACGAACACCTTTTTCGCCAAGGTCATGTTCGGACGACTCTTGTTCGACTGACGTGGTGGGCACAGCCATGTCGTCGGGAATCCAGAAGAGCAAGAGCTTATCTGGCGCGATCCCGAGTACGCTGGCTACTTCGTTTTGGAACTTCATACTATGGTTCAGCACAAGAGGCGGGGTAAAGCATGAATACGTAAGGAACCTACAATGTCACCCTGAAACCGCTCCGCAAAGGTGAGAATGAGCGTGTTCGGATAGCCCCGGTCCGGGTGCGCGTAGATGTCTTTGCAGCCGGTGAAGTGCTACGCTTGTCAGTTTGAACTCTCTCTCATATGATCCTTCATACCTGGAGGTACTGGCGCAGCGTCGCATCCTCGTCCGAGCCGGCTTCGATTGGCGCTACAATTATCCGCTTTGGCCGGTTGTCTAATCTCACTACGCTGCTGCGAGTCGCCTTTCCAACATCTCGGCGGAACCCTCCAACGCCACCCGTCCCCATTCCGTTCAAACCATGCCGCCTGTAATAACGCTGAGCTTCTGAATGCAAGGCCACCAAGTCATGCGTAAGGAATGGGTTAGAATCACCATATCCTGCCCGCTCAATGGCCCTAATGCCCTTCGCTCGAGACATCTCAGCAATTCTGAGTCGCAAGGCATTCAACTCTTCGTTCCGCGACGCAAGCAGTTGGGTGAGACTCGCGGCTCGATCACTGTCTTCTTTGTCTTTCTGGCGTTGCACCTCGAGTGCGTTCTCTTCGGGCACTGGGCTGTGATCGAAAGTACATAATTCTCCGAAATAGCATACTCCGGTTCTGTCGTAGTGTACGCATCGGACATTACTCCCAAGACCTTGCTGCTGAGGAGCGACAGGCATGGTAGGGAATCGCTGGAATGGCGTCCCAGCTATCTGAGAACTCGCAGTGAAAGAAGGGACTCCGCCGGGCGGAAAAGGAAAGACTGGTCTCGTTCCATCGTGATTAAGGAGTGACGGGTACCATGAAAGTACAAAGTGCATGTGTCGTGGGTCCGTGCTCCCAACCGCGCTAACCACATATACGCCGCCGAACCTTTCGAGACCGTACTGAAAGCAGGCGCGTCCGGGACTTTGTGTCCTACCTAGATGATTTGCGAAGCTTGCCCAGAGGTCCTCGTGTCCAATGTCGAAGCGCAGGCTTAGGCTTTTGCGTATCGCGACGTAACTTGCCTCAAAGTCACCGCTCTTGCTGATGACTCAACTGTATATCAGAAATTGGTCGACGCCTCAAGAGGCCTGCAGCAGTTGCATCAAGCACGATCTATCTGTTCTGTTGCATGAGGACGAAGTGGAAATCCACGACCACAAAACACGAAAACACCAGAACTACAATGCGCGATGAGCCATATGAAAGAACATGTCTGTTATTCAGTACTATCAAATGCAAACATACTCTATACTCCCAACATCATCAACCACCCATGCATCAAGTCTTCTGCCTCTTCCCGCCCCTACCACCACGCCCACCACCACGACCACCGCGTCCACCACCGGCAGCCTCCCCGTCGCCCTGATGTCTCCTCTTCTTCCCCTCCTTCTGCCAATACTCCTGCTTCTCCCTCTTCTCCCTGTTCGCCTTCATCTCCGCATTCTCCGCCAACTTCTTCTTGTACGGCTCCTTCCGCTCCTCCTGCTTCTTGCGCCTCTTCTCCACCTTCTCATTGCGTATAGCCATGACCTGGTTCATCAAGCGCCTCGCCTTCTTCTCCTCGCCACCCAGCACCACAGCGCGTTTCTGGAGATACGTCTGTCCTTTCTGGGGTTTCATGGCGGCGATCTGCGACTTGAAGGGGAGGTCGGCGGCGAGTTTGCGGGGAACGCGGAGCGGGTTGAAGTGGCGCTCTTCGCGGTTTACGGGGCGGTAAGCGGAGTTTTTGAGGGAGGGTGTGGGCAGTGAGAGCTCGTGGCGGACGGCACCTGTGAGGCGCATGCCTTTCCAGCCTGTTGTTTCGCCCTCGTCTATGTCGGTAGGCTTTTCGAGGAGATTGGTTACGGGGTTGTAGAAGCGGTGGGGCTTGATTGGGTACCAGGCGCGGAGGAATACGATATCGCTCATGAGGATCTTGTCCTCGAAAGTGGCACGGAAGTTTCCTTCTGGCTTACTGAGGGGACGCTTGATCTGCCCGCGTACGCCTGAGACGGTGCGGATGGAAGCTCCTTCAAATTTTGCGACTTCAAGCGCGGACTGGAACATGTCCTTTACGAACGCTGTGTTCTTGAAGATCTTATAGGGGTGTCCGGTCAACTTGAGCTTCTTGACAATCTCGAAAGATTCGTCGACTGAAAGCACAACGCCAGTGGCTGCTATCCGGAAGCCGGGAGTTTTGTTGGATAGAGAGTTTACGCAACTGAAACCGGTGTTTGGAGCAACTAGCGGGCCATAGAAGGTAGCGTGACAATGCATGTGCTCAGGGGTGTACTTGAGCATGCGATGACGCATTCGGTTCTCGTGAATGCTGTAGATAGGTGTTGACTGGAACCGCCGCCAGCCGAGCGAGAATATGAGAGGATCGCTCGTCTTGAGAATCTTCTTGTGCCAGCGATGACGCTTTATCCGTACCTGCACGTACCCGAAGCGTTCTTCTGTAGGCGAGAGTCCACCGATGAGGACAGGGAAGCGCGGGTTGAAGTTCACAGAGAATTCGTACGGCACTTGCTCAAGCACTATGCGAGCGTACGTTCCTGCCTTGTATCCTTCGACGCGTACGCGTGAAGCTTCGTCCAACTGGTCGAATTCAGAGCGATTGATGTCGAGCTGTTTCTGGAACATCGCCTTTTGCGCATCGTACCAGTCGTCCTCTCCGAACTCTTCCTCTTGGCCGCCTTCTTTGCGTGCATTCGCTTTGTCGTTCATGAAGCCTTCACGGTCCTCTTCCTCGAATCGCATCTTGAGCTCTTCCTTCTTCCTCGCATTCTTTTCTCGTTCTTCTGCAATGTTGTCGGCTTCTGTAGCAGCATCACCATCTTCCTGCTCTCCACCGAACTTTTCGCCAGTCTCGAGATCTTCGAATTCGCCATCGCCTTCATCGTTCTCATCGAAGCCCTCAAAGTCGTCATTTTCGTCTTCGTCATCTCCCTCTTTGCCAGACATGTGACCCGTAGCGAATCTGCTCATGAGCTCCTCGATGTTATCTTCATCTGCCCACTTCTCCTCAAGTACTGCGTAGTTAAAAAGGGGTATAGTGCGATCTTCCGCATTCGCAGCATCGTCGTCCTTGGACTTCTTAAAAAAATCGTCTCCGTCCTCTTCTTCATCGTCTGCCATGTCATCTTCCTCACATCGCCACTTCTTGACGACTTCTGCAGGAGAAAGATCGAGATTCTCCATCAGCTTGGCGAGGTCGGCGGGCCGATACGGTGTTTTCCGGTGGTGCATCTTTGCGGCGTTTTCGGCCAGCTTCTCCTTCCATCTAAGACCATCATCGTCGTCGTCGTCCAGATCCTCCGAATCGGAGTCCCCTTCTTCGAGCTCTTCTAAATCTATATCATCTCCAGATATTGAACCTAGATCTGAATCACTATCGGCAAAGGCAACATCTTCAGCAGACGTCCCAGTACGATCTGAATCTCTCCGTCGTGCGAAAGCGGGTTTTCCATTGGGTGGAGCAGCAGTGTCCAGAATTCCGGTATCGTCTTCATCATCTGCAGAATCGTAGCCTTCTGGTAGCTCCTCATCATCGCTACCCACGTCGTCAAGGTCGGCTTCATCAACCTCTTGGTCCTCAGCCATCCTCGCGCTTCGTTGTCCTTTCCGTCCTGAATTGTCCTGCTCGTCCTCGGCCGTACCGTCGACGAGGTCTCCACCACTAAACAGCCGCATTCCCGCATCGTCTTCGCCCAGTAATCGTCTGCCGCCCTGCAGTCCAATCATCATCTGCTCGCCTAGTCCGCGCTCCTGATAGTCCACATCGGGATCGAAGGTGGCCGACTTAACATCGATGTATACCGCGTCTTTGTCGACCAGGACACCACCAACGTCAGACATTGGCGCGAACAGAATTTTTTGTTTGTCGCCCAACCGTGTTCGTTTCTTCTTTCCTGTGAACTTTTCTATTGCTTTCTCAGCGAACGGCGTCGGACACGGATCGGGAAGTGCTTCGGTCGAAGACACGCTGAGGTCGCCCACGCCTGGTACATGTACTCGCGAGCCCTGGGCTGGGAAGTTGGTGCCGCGGAGGTATCCATATAGCGCAATCGTACGGTCGCACTTTGAGTCCTTCTCGATATCCGTCGGCGGTGTGATGTCTAGGAATCTATCGGCCAAGCAGTATGGATGCGAGTTCCGCCATACCAGCGGTCTGGGATTCTTCATCACACTCAAAAATCTCGACAGATTCATGACCTCGCGGTCTGGGTAGCGCCCATTCGCCACGCCCGACAGGTAGAACAATTTCGCGCCCTGATACAGCTCGCTCCAGAATCTATGCTTCAGTCTCTTCTTCTGCAGCTTCAGCGTCTCCTGCTTCTTGAACAAATCCAGATGTGTAAGGATGCCAAAGACGTTACCCGGCATACCGCTCGCAGACAGCACGTTCAGGAACTCCATAGTCTCCATTTCAAATCCATAGTTTCCGTCTATCATGAGGAGAACGATGTCTACCACTTTCGCAATATCGATCATGCTGGCGAGCGAGTCGGCGGGACATTCTAAGAAGGTGAGGCGACGGCGCTTCGAAGTGACGACTGTGATGGGTCCGACGGGTGTAGAAAGGGTCTGTTTCGTGTATCGGCGGATCAACGACTTGATCAGTGTGGTTTTTCCCACGCCGGGCGGGCCGACAACGCCGACAACGATTGGGGGCGCTTCTTCGGGGAGACGGTCGACGAGGGGGACATGAAGGCGCTTTTCTTTGACCTGCAGCTGTTAGTATCTCTATCGTAACCCCCGCTGAAGAGCCATACATCATGCGACCGCCTCGCCTGCTTCTGCAACTTTCCTGGCGCATTGAACGCGAAAGCCTTTGGGTTCTTATCCCCCGTGTGCGCCTTTTTTTCCTTGACCGGTCGATGCGGTCTGTTGGACTGGTCCTCCATCTTCGCAATAACAACTCAGAAGTCTGCAAAGAGTTCCGTCGTTGTCGCAGGGTCGGATGTTCCTCCAGCAAAGCTGCGATTCCAAAATTTCGGAGCTAGCGCGCGCGCCAAGATTTCTCGACAGGGATGGCTTATCGATTACGGCAGGCGCGAAGTGGGCTGCGGGGTGGGGTGTCGTGCTGAGGAGGACGCGTGATGCAAATGACGATGACGTGCGTGGGCGTAGTTGGGGGGGAACCAAGGCCCAAGAGGTAGTCCGTTTCACATGGGTCTGTGAAGGGGTGGTGTATATAAACGCACCGCCTGCTGTTCAGACTCGCACTGCACTCCACCGACAAATAACCCTACACTGCAACCACCCCTCCACATCCTCAGAGCCACTTAGTACCCCTTCAAAATGCCTGCCATCAACGTAAGCTGTCCAAACCGTGCTGTACGTAAGGCCTCCATCTGACGACGATTGCAGGTCACTCTCAAGTCCGGAGCCTCCAAGAGCGAGCTCGAGAACGCAAAGAAGCAAGTGTCGGACCAGGGCGGCAAGGTTACCAACGAGTTCACTCTCATCAACGGCTTCACGTACGTCTTCATCCGGTCTCCATGCCCACCTCCGCACATGCTAACGTTCGGCCCACTAGTGCCGAGTTCCCCGAGGACAAGGTCCACTCTCTCTCGACCAACGACCACATCACCGTCGAGGCCGACTCGGAGGTCCGCACCCAGTAACTTGGACGGCTACGAAATGATTGGCGTTACGATGTAGACGGGGCATACGAATTGGCTTGCACCTGGCATGACGAGAAGCATTGATGATTGATGGCGGACCATTCGGGCACATTGCACCCATATAGATGATATCTTCTAATTCACGAGATCCTCTTCAACTGTGGCTCTCATCGATACTCATCAACACTGCCTACACCCCGCAAGCTAAGGTAGACGTCTGTCCCCCAGCCCCACAGGCTCTGCACTGCGATTTCGCCCGCAAAGTAATTCGCGTAAGCTCTATTTAGTAGCACAGTATCGTTAGTTATAAGTACTGCCTTATATCAGATTGCGTTAGCTGGAACTTACCTTCCCAGTGGCAGTCCGTATCCCAATCCCGCAAGACTATGCGCCCCATCCCCGCCTGGTCCCGTCATAGCGTTCAGCGCATCCATACCACTACTCGACCGCCCCGATAAGGTCGACGATGCCTGATCATCATTGTAGGTGGTGAAGCTGTAGTCCCATATGTGCGCGAGGTTCTCCGGAGATATGCCGCCGCCGCGGTCGCGAATACGGATTGTGACACCGGGTGTGCTATGTGCGAGAGGCAGGATCTGCGAGGCGGTGGAAGCGGGCGCTTTGCCAGTAAAGTGTTGCGACGCTATGTCTGTAGTCCCTTGATCAGCCATGTCAATCCTAGGCCTAGTGTCAACACCATCGCTTTGGTTGTTGCTCTCCGGGTATTCTTGTGGAAGAGGCGCGATGGTGACTTCGATCGGCTCGCGCTCCTTGCCGCTTTCGACGGTTGCGCGGAAGGCATTCTTCAGCAGCTCGGTAATGATGTACTCCAGATGCACCGGAACGTGCGCAAAAGTATACTCGGGCTCCCCATTTATAACAACGTGGGGCCGCACACCATACTTGAGCTCGCAGATCTCACCCACCACATTCTCGCAGTGCTGCACGATCTTCGCAGGCCGGAGCTTCGTGTCAATAACACCAATGAAGCCGGGGTTTTCCTCGCTCTCGTTCATCATTTCGGCATGTGGCTGGCTCGAGAAATGCAGGGCCAGGTGTTGTTCCGCTATCAACCGTGTCCCAATCCTCGCCCGCAGATGCTCATCGAGAAAGCGCGTGACATCATTTGGGCTGATGTACTTTCTGGCCTCTAGGAAGCCTCGGGCGAGGATGCTTATTGTGTTTGTGTGCGTTTGCACGAGATCGGCCATGACTTCCGCAAACTTGACCTCGTCTTCGAGCGTCGTGATCTCCTTCTCCGCCCATGGCAGCAACGTGGAGAAACTGTGTATGTAGTTCGAGTGGATCTTTGAGATATGCGGATTCGAGACGACGATAAAAGGGAGATTACGAAGCGACTGAATACGGTGCGCGAGGCGGGAGGGCAAAATCCTTAGAGTGAAGTTTGCAGAGGCAAGTAATTGCGCCGTGGTAAGTGGTGAGCGCCCGTGCCTGTACAGTCGCGGTACCACATTAGCGAGACTTTAGGCAGAGTGGCCTTCGTACTACTGACTTTACAAGATCTGCAAGCGTGAGTGGATGCAGCGGTAAGCTCGCGAGTCGGGCAATGTCGCTGTCTGAGACAGTCGCCGTGTGCAGGCTTCTGTTGGGCCGGCCCTTCGTGAACAGAGAGCCTGTGGCTCGGCGAGCGGTAGGCGGGCAGCATTGCCGTATGAATTGGGACTGCAGGAAAAGCGGCCGTTGGATCTGAGCCATTGCAACTGATAAGGGTTGCTGCTACTGATTGAGATGTCGTCGTAGATTGCTCTTTTTGTCGTCGAAGCGAGTACAAGAGCTAAAACCGATTCGATCAGGACATTTCGCGTGCGGATAGAAACTGAGATTAGCAATGTGCTGCTATTGTTGTTGTTGTAGTAGCTAGACCAGGCTGGTGTTGTTGTTGTATGTCATGTTCTGTCGTCAGAGGCGTACGTGGGATGGAGCTTGGACCCGTGGTCCAAG
>Ga0247740_1001250_pt1 | contig 11094 bp, 15 predicted proteins | sample UWRJL148409B2_FD_180942 | JGI IMG/M metagenome (GOLD analysis project Ga0247740, IMG submission 180942) | Plant litter microbial communities from Arlington Agricultural Research Station in Wisconsin, United States - UWRJ-L148-409B-2 | ecosystem: Environmental > Terrestrial > Plant litter >...
CGACAAGGTGATCGTGCCGCTGCTGCCGGTGGAGGGCCCCGCGCAGGTGCGCGTGTTCCGCCGCGACGACGCCGACAAGTACATGCTGCTGCTGTTCTCCTCGGCGGCGACCTACGTGCGCATGCTGCCCAACGAGACCGACCACCGGGTGCTCGCCTACGACAAGGCGACCCTGCTCGAGTTCATCGAGACCAACGTGGGTGTGCTCGAGGCCATCTGGTTCGACGTGGCCGGCCCGCACGCGATGCAGGCCGACCCGAACGACGTGCTCGACGCCCTGCGCCTGTAGGCACTGTCAAGGCCCGACGCCGCGATGCGGGCCTGCCTAGGGTGGGAGCACCATGGCATCCATCTCCGTCGTAATTCCCGTGCTCGACGACTCCGCACACCTCGTCGTGTGCCTGCGTGCGCTGGCCGCCCAGACCCGGCAGGCAGACGAGATCGTCGTGGTCGACAACGGCTCGGCGGATGACTCGGCAGCGGTCGCCCGGAGCGCAGGCGCCCGCGTGCTGCACGAGCCGGTGCGCGGCATCGCCCCCGCGAACGCCGCCGGCTTCGACGCCGCGCAGGGCGACATCATCGCCCGGCTCGACGCGGACTCGATCGCCGCACCCGACTGGCTCGAGCGCATCGAGGCCGCCTTCGACGCGGACCCGGGACTCGCGGCGCTCACCGGGAGCGCCGTGTTCCGCGACGGCAGTCCGGTGGTCAACTGGATCGGGCGCGAGGTGTACCTGCGCTGGTACTTCTGGGCGATGGGCGGCCTGCTCGGGCACCCGCCGCTGTTCGGCTCCAACCTGGCGCTGCGCACCGCGGTCTGGCACGAGGTGCGCGACGACGTGCACCGCTCCGACCCGCGCATGCACGACGACCTCGATCTCAGCTTCCAGCTGGGCCCGCGCGCCCGGGTGGTTCGCGACGACTCGCTGGGCGTGACCGTGTCGAGCCGGCCATTCGCATCCGCTCGATCGTTCGCCCTCAGGTCGTGGCGCGGGGTGGTGACCTTGGCGGTGAACCGGGGCGCCCGACGACGCCACGCGGCGACATCTGCTGCGCGCCTATTGCCCCTGGCGCGGCCGCGTGATTAACGTGGGCACCAGCCGATTCGAAGGAGCCGCACGATGAACGCCATCAACCTCACCCCGAGTTCCGACGAGACCCCGGCAGTCGACCGTGCGGAAGCGGCGACCGGGCATCCGCACACCCTCGGCGTGGAGTTCACCGACGACGAGCTGCTGGTCGGGGAGGGCCCCGGCTCGCCCGACATGAGCGAGTTCGGCGAGGCGCCCGATGTCGAGACGCACACGGTCGAGTCGCACGACGACGAGAGCGCGGGAGCGCCCAGCCCCGACCTGTAGCGGATGCGCGCTGCAGCGCGAGCGAACACCCGGGGATAGAGTTGTCAGGCCCTCGTCGGCCGCGTGACTTCCCCGCGGCGGCGTTCGCTCGAAAGGCTCAGCGTGACCACGCCCCCCACCCCAGAAGACAACGACGGATCCCTGTCGCCCCGCGACCGACGTCGGCTCACCCGGATCCCCAGCGACCGCACGATCATCGCGACGCTCGCCGGAACCGGCCTGATCGCCGCGTTCATGCAGACCCTCGTCACGCCGATCATCCCGGAACTCCCGCGGCTGCTGGACAGCGTGCCGACCGACACCTCCTGGGTGCTCACCTCGACGCTGCTCGCCGCGGCGATCGCGACCCCGATCACCGGGCGCCTCGGCGACATGTACGGCAAGCGGCGCATCGTGCTGGTGCTGCTGGCCATCATGACCGTCGGATCGATCGTCGCCGCGCTCTCCGAGAGCGTCGTGCCGATGATCGTCGGCCGCTCGCTGCAGGGCATCGGGCTCGGCGTGATCTCGCTCGGCATCAGCATCCTGCGCGACGTCATCCACCCGAAGAACCTCGGCGGCGCGGTGGCGCTGGTGAGCGCGACCCTCGGCATCGGCGGAGCCCTCGGCCTCCCCGTGGCCGCGCTCATCGCCGAGAACTTCTCCTGGCACTACCTCTTCTGGCTCGCCACGCTGCTGAGTCTCGTCGCGCTGGCCGCCGTGGCCCGGATCGTCCCGGTGAGCACGCTGCGCTCCGCGGGGCGCTTCGACTTCGTCGGGGCGTTCGGCCTCGCCGTGGGACTGATCGGCATCCTGCTCGGTGTCTCCAAGGGCAGCGAGTGGGGCTGGGCGAGCCCGGCCATCCTCGGACTGCTCATCGGCGGCGTCGTTGTGCTGGTGGCCTGGGGCTTCTTCGAGCTGCGCACCCCGCACGCGCTCATCGACCTCCGCGTCGCCGCGAGGCGCCCGGTGCTGCTCACCAACCTCACGTCCATCTCGGTCGGCTTCGCCTTCTTCATTACCTCGGCCGCGCTGCCCGTGCTGCTGCAGGCACCGACCACCACCGGCGTGGCCTTCGGGCTGCCGTTGCTGGTGGCCAGCCTCTGCCTGATGCCGCTCGGCGTCGTGATGTTCTTCACCTCGTCGCCGGCGGCACGGCTGTCGAACGCGAGGGGCCCGCGGGTCAGCCTGATCCTCGGCACGGGCGTACTCGCGGTGACCTTCGCGGCCGCCATCTTCCTCACCGGCGAGGTGTGGCAGATCGTGGTGATCTCCACCTTCGTCGGCCTCGGAGTCGGTTTCGCCTACGCCGCCATGCCCACGCTCATCATGAACGCCGTGCCCCCGTCGGAGACCGCGGCCGCGAACGGCCTCAACTCGGTGATGCGCACACTGGGATCGACCGTCGCCGCGACGATCGTCGGAGTGATCCTCTCCACCCAGGTGGTCGTGTCCGACGGGATCTCGATCCCCACGACGCAGGCCTTCCAGCTCAGTTTCGGGCTCGGCGCGGCCGTGGCGCTCGCCGGTGTGCTCATCGCGTTCTTCATTCCGAAGCGCAAGGCCACCTACGAGGACACGGCCAGCATCCCGGTTCAGTAGGGGTGGATCAGGCCGGGTCGGTGATCGACGACAGGGTCAGGTCGAACTCGGCGGGGGAGAGCTCGATGCCCGCGTCGTGCAGGCGCTGCTCGAGCAGAACGCGGGCGTCCCCGCCGTTGCCGAGGGAGAGGTCCGCGCGAACCTGACCGATGATTCCGGAGAGACGCTCGGCGTTGGTGGCGTGGTTGCCGTCCTGCATCGGTTCGTTCTGTGTGTCTGACATGCCTGATGTTTACACCCACGGTGCAGAATGAACAAATGCCACGCCACGTTCTCGCGATCCTCAACCAACCCTCAGCCGCAGCGCCGCCGCACGAGCCCGGTGCGGCGCCCTTCGCCTTCGCCGACCCCGCCACTCCGCAACTGAGCGTGCTCGATCTCGGCGCCACCCGCGGCGACGGCATCTTCGAGTCGATCAGCGTCGGCGACGGACGCGCCCAGGCCCTCGAGCACCACCTGCGGCGCTTCGCGGCGTCGGCCGCGCGGCTCGACCTGCCCTCCCCCGACCTCGACCTCTGGCGCGAGGCGATCCTCGCGTCCATCGCCGAGCTCGCTCCCGGCGCCGAGTCCTGGGTGAAGACCGTGCTCACCCGCGGCGTCGAGGGGGACGGGCGCCCGACCGGCTGGGTCTACGCCGCGCACACGGCGGACTACTCGGCGGTACGCACCTCGGGTCTCCGCGTCGTAACCCTCGACAGGGGTTACCGGCACGACGTCGAACGGACCTCGCCGTGGCTGCTCGCCGGTGCCAAGACGCTGAGCTACGCCGTCAACCGGGCCGTGCTGCGCGAGGCCCACAACCGCGACGCCGACGACGTGATCTTCGTCTCCAGCGACGGCTTCGTGCTGGAGGGACCGACGTCGAGCGTCGTCTTCCGGATCGGCGGACGCCTGCTCACCCCGGGGACGGGGCTCGGGATCCTCGAGGGCACCACGCAGGCGAACGTGTTCCGCTACGCCGAGTCGCTGGGCATCGAGACCGGCTTCGACCTGGTGACCCCCGACCGGCTGCAGACAGCGGATGCCGTGTGGCTGGTCTCCAGCGTCCGTCTCGCCGCCCCGGTGCGCGCCATCGACGGGCGCCCCTACGCGATCGATGCGGAGTTCACCGCCGGACTCAATGCGCACCTGCTCGCACTGCGGGACTGAGGCGCCCCGCGGCATCCGCTCGACAACGCGGCCGACCCCGTCGATCCCGACAGCATCGAACCCGGGCGACCTATCAAATAGGGGCGGGGCGCGATAGGGGTTGGTCGCATCCGCACTCGGGTGTGGACTTGGCCAATGACCAGCACCGCCGAACTGAACTCCGCCGCGGCCTCGGGCCCCGTGCCCGGGCCGCTCAGCGCCGAGCGCCGCGCGGAGCTGCGCGAGCACCTCGTCGACGACCGCGCATCCACCCGGGCGCTGATCGAGCAGCTCGCCGGCGACCTCGAGAACTTCCAGGGATCTCGGCGCGACTCCGCGGCCGACGACGAGCACGACCCGGAGGGCCCGACGCTGGCTTTCGAGCACTCCCAGTCCGCGGCGATCCTCGGCCAGACCCGCGAGCATCTCGCGCAGATCGACGACGCGATCGTGCGCATCGACGCCGGGGCCTACGGGATCTGCGCCACCTGCGGGAACGAGATCCCGGCGGCCCGGCTCGACGCGCGCCCCTACTCGACGCAGTGCGTCAGCTGCGCCGGCCGAGCGCGCCGCTGATCCCGACCACTTTTCAACACCACCACCAGCGCGATCAACAACGAGGGGGACCTGTGAGCGACACGAGCAACGATCCGTACCAGGACGGCGAAGTGCCGGCGGACGCCGACTTCTCCGACACCGAGACCGACACTTCGACGTCGGACGACGGCACCACCACAACGACGACGACGGAGCACAGCGAGTCGTCGACGACCACATCGACAACGGAATAGGAAGCGGGACACGATGGCAAAGGGATGGTTGATCCTCGGATTCGCGGCGGGCTTCGTCGCGGGCTCGGCTGCGGGACGCAAGCAGTTCGAGAAGATCAAGAGCACAGCAGCGGATGTCTGGGAGCGCCCCGAGGTGCAGCGCGTTGTGAAGAAGGTCGACGAGTTCGTGGAGGACAAGGCCCCCGCGGTGCACGACGTGAGCGCGGCGGTCGGCGACAGCGTGTCGAACCCGTCGTCGCCAGACGAATCCGCAGCAGACGAACCCACCTCAGGCGACAAGCCGGAAACGACAGGATCCAACTCATGACCGACAGCACACACGACGACAACGCCCCCGGCGAGAAGCCGACCGGCGGAACGAACACGCAGAACACCACACCGGTGGAGGAGAACCCGTCCGACACCGTCTCGGGTGGCGCACCGGAGGAGCCCACGGAGGACTCGAAATGAGCGACCCGATCGACCACGCACCCGTGGAGAACAACCCCGACGCCCTGATCGAGGGCAACCGGGTGGGCACGGCGGAGGACATGGAGTCGAGCGAGAGCACCCCCGGCTACGAGGGCGAGGCGCCCAACCCGCCGCTCGCCGACTGGGGCCCGCGCGGCGACGCGCCGGCACCCGAAGAGGAAGAACAGCTCTAGAACTGCGGGGCGTCCACCCGCTCCACCGTGGAGCGGGTGAACGCCTGCCGCAGTGCCTCGCGCAGGTGGATCGCCTCCGCGTCGATGATGGTGGTGAATCCCAGTCGGCGCGCCTCGGCAACGCGCTGTTTCGCGGATGACGCGGGGCGGATCTCTCCGGCGAGACTGATCTCGCCCATCACCGCCTGCGTGATCGGGAAGGCCTTGTCGTTGAAGGCGCTGGCGATCGCCAGCGCGATGGCCAGGTCGGCGCCCGGCTCGGTCACGCGGATGCCGCCGACCGTCGAGACGTAGACGTCGACCTCGGAGAGCTTGAAGCCGGCCCGCCGCTCGAGCACGGCGAGCAGCATGGCCACGCGGGAGCCGTCGACGCCGTTGACCACACGGCGCGGCTGCGGGGCGCCGCTCTTCACGATCAGCGCCTGCACCTCCACGGGCAGCGCGCGCCGGCCCTCCACCGCGATGGTGACGCAGGTGCCGCTCACCGGCTGGCGGGCGCGCGACAGGAACAGCCCGGAGGGGTCGGCGACCTCTGCGATACCCTCGCCGGTCATCTCGAAGCAGCCCACCTCATCCGTCGGTCCGAAGCGGTTCTTGTGGGCACGAACGAAGCGCAGCGCCGTCTGGCGGTCGCCCTCGAACTGCAGCACGACGTCGACGAGGTGCTCGAGCAGGCGCGGGCCGGCGATCGAGCCGTCCTTCGTGACGTGGCCGACGAGCAGCACGGGGAGGTTGCGGTCTTTCGAGACGCGGATGAGGGTGGACGCCACCTCGCGCACCTGCGAGGGTCCGCCGGCGAGGCCCTCCGACAGCGAGGAGGAGACGGTCTGCACCGAGTCGACGATGACGAGCTGCGGGTCGACCTGGTCGATCTGGCCGAGGATGGTGGCGAGGTCGGTCTCTGCGGCGAGGTAGAGCGTGGGCTGCAGGGCGTTGGTGCGCTGGGCGCGCAGTCGCACCTGGCTCACCGACTCCTCGGCGGAGACGTAGAGCACGCGCTGGCCGGTGGCGGCCGCTCGGGAGGCGACCTCGAGCAGCAGGGTGGACTTGCCGACGCCGGGCTCGCCGCTGAGCAGGATGGCGGCTCCCGGCACGATGCCGCCGCCGAGCACGCGGTCGAACTCGGCGATCCCGCTGGGCCAGTGGGCCACCGACTCTGCGCCGATCTCGGTGATCGGGCGGGCGGTGCGCGCGTCGGTGATCTTCACCGGTGTGACGCCGCGCGGCGCCAGGCCAACGGTCTCGGCCTGGTCGACGACGGTGCCCCAGGACTGGCACTCGGCGCAGCGCCCGACCCACTTGATGCTGGACCAGCCGCACTCGGTGCAGCGGAAGTTGGTAGTGACTCGGGCCATCCGCTCAGCCTAGGCGAGGCCACCGTCACGCCGGCCGAACGCCCGGGGTGTGTGCACAGCCGCCGCCTGTGGAAACACGGACGGGCGCCCGGCGCTCCGGGGGAGAGAACGCCGGACGCCCGGGTCTGTGGGGCGGCTACTCGCCGTCGGTGCTGGGCGGGGTGCCTCCGCCCATGCCTCCGCCGAAGCCGGAGGCACCCTCGGTGATCGAGGTGGCCGCGACGTTGCCGTCGGCGTCTGCCTCGCCCATCACGGTGAGGCTGTCGCCCTCGGCGAGGTCGGCGACCGTGGCCTCGTCGGTCGTGGTGACGGTGGTGTCTGCGCTCGCGGTGATGGTCACGGTGGTGCCGTCCTCGAGCTCGAGGGTGACGATGTCGCCGTCCACGGCGGTGACGGTGCCCGAGGTGAGGCCGCCCATCCCGCCGCCGGTGCCGCCGGCCGCGCCGCCCGTCGCGCCGTCCGGGCGCTCGCCGCCGAAGCCCGCGGCCTGGGTGCTGCCGGCGGTGTTCTGCCCGATGAGCACGCCGCCGAACAGTCCGATGCCGAGCGCCGCCACGAGGGCGAGAACCGGGGTGATGAATCGCGTGGCCTTCTTTGCGGGCGCGGGCGTCGCATCCGCTGAATCGGTGGTGAGGGGAGTGTTGGTCATGGGGTTCCTTCGAGGGGTTAGATGGCGCGGAGCGCCTGGATGGGGCGCATGGCCGCGGCGCGGGCAGCGGGGTAGACCCCGAAGAACACGCCGATCGCGACCGAGACGCCGAGGGCGAGCGGGATGGAGTAGTCGAGCACCACGGGCTGGGTGCCGTAGATCTCGTAGTTGGCGCCGATGAGCGCCGCGACCACGCCGAGCACACCGCCGAGGAGGGTGAGGGTGGCGGCCTCGGCGAGGAACTGCCCGAGGATCGCTCCGCGGGTGGCGCCGAGCGCCTTGCGGATTCCGATCTCCTTGGTGCGCTCGGTGACGGAGACGAGCATCACGTTGGTGACGCCGATCCCGCCGACGAGCAGGCTGATCGCGGCGACCACCCCGAGCAGCACGGTGAAGCTGTCGGCGCTCTCCTCCTGGGTCTCGAGCAGCGACGACTGGTTGGTGATCGTGTAGGTCGCGGTGTCGGTGGTCTGCCCGAGCAGCTGGTTGAGCATCACCTCGATCTCGCCCTCGGCCGCGTCGACGGAATCGGAGTCCGTGGCCTCGATCGAGAGGGTCGAGACGGCGCCGAAGCCGGTGAACGACTTCTGCACGCGGGTGATCGGGGCGATCACCACGGAGTTGGCGTCGGTGGTGCCCGTGCTGCTCTGGTTCTCGAGCACGCCGGTGATGGTGAAGGGGGTGCCGTCGATGGTGACGGACTCCCCCAGCGCGCTGCCCGTCGGGAAGAGCGTGCTGGCCAGGGTCTGCCCGATGACGGCGACCTTCTCGCTGGCGGCGACATCCGCTTCGGTGAATGCCGCGCCGGTTCCGACGCCGCTGGTTCCCACGTCGAAGTAGCCGGCGGTGGTGCCGATGATGCTGACGCTCTCGCTCGAGACGGTGGTGGACGAGACGGTGAGCGTCGTGCTCACCTGGGGGACGACGGATGCCACGTGGCCGAGCCCGGCGGACGCCAGAGCGTCGCCGACGGCATTCGTGATCACCTTCTCGGTGCTCGCCGCGGTCGACTCCTCGGTGGCGCCGCCCCCGCCGCCCATTCCGCTGGCGCGCACGGTGATGGTGTTGGCGCCGAGGCTGGAGATGGCGCTCTTCACCTCCTGCGCCGAGCCGTTTCCCACAGCCAGCAGCAGAATGACGGAGGCTACCCCGATCATGACTCCCATGAGGGTGAGAACCGAGCGCAGCTTGTTGGCGGTGACGCCGCGGAAGGCGGAGACGAGGATCTCGAAGAGGCTCACGCGAGCACCGCCGTGTTCATCGCGCGTGCATCCCCGTTGAGACGGTCGTCGACGATGAGACCGTCGCTGATGGTGATGACGCGGTGGGCGCGGGCGGCCACGTGGTCCTCGTGCGTGATGATGACGATCGTCTTGCCCTCGGCCGCGAGGTCGTCGAAGAGGTCGAGGATGTCGTCGGTCGACTCGTTGTCGAGGTTTCCGGTCGGTTCGTCGGCGAGCACGAGTGTCGGGTTGGTGACCAGCGCGCGGGCGATGGCGACGCGCTGCTGCTGGCCGCCGGAGAGCTCCTGCGGCTGGTGGTCGGCGCGGCCGGCGAGGCCCACGCTCTCCAGTGCGGCGCGGGCGCGCACCCGGCGCTCGCCGCGGCCGACCCTGCCGTAGATGAGCGGGAGTTCCACGTTGGCGAGCGCGGACATGCGCGCGATCAGGTTGAACGACTGGAAGATGAAGCCGATCTCCTGGTTGCGCACGACCGCGAGCTCGTTCTCGGTGAGGGAGGCGACGTCGTGGCCGGCCAGCGAGTAGGCGCCGTGCGAGGCGATGTCGAGGCAGCCGAGCAGGTTCATCAGCGTGGACTTGCCGGAGCCGCTCGGGCCCATGATGGCCACGTAGTCGCCGGCCTCCACCGTCAGGTCGATGCCGCGGAGCGCGTGCACGGAGGCCTCGCCGGTGCCGTAGACCTGCTGCACGGCGTCGAGTTCGAGTACGAGCCGCATCAGTTGCTGCCCGGGAATCCGCCGGTGGGAGGGGTGCCGCCGCCGGCGCCACCACCCGCGCCGCCGAACCCGCCCTGCTGTCCGGTGGTGCCCGCCGAGTCCTCCTCGGTGGTCGCGGCGACCTCGCCGAGCACGACGGTCTGCCCGGCGCTGAGGCCGGAGGCGATCACCGTGCCCGCGTCGCCGACCACGCCGAGCTCCACCGTGGTGGTGGTGACGGTGTCGTCGTCGCCGACCACGTCGACGGTGGAGGTGCCGTCCTCCGCGGTGGTGATCGCGGCGGTGGGCAGGTACAGCGCGTCATCCGCGGAACTGACGGTGGTGATGGTGACCTCCGCGGTCTGGCCGAGCCGGAGGCCGGCCGGGATGGTGTCGAGGGTGATCGTGGTGGCGTAGGTGACCACGGAGTTGCTGGCCGTGGCGGTCGGCGCGATCGCGGTCACGGTGGCGGTGGTCGTGACATCCGTCAGTGCGGGGAAGGTGACCGCGGCGGTCTGGCCGACGGCGACGAGGGCGATGTCCGCCTCGGCGATCGCGGCGGTCATGGTCATCGACGACACGTCGGCGATGGTGACGAAACCCGACGACGCGGTGGTCGTCGCGCCCGACTCGCTGCCGCTCGAGCTGGATCCGCTGGTCGCACCGACGGTTCCGCCGACCGCGGTCACCAGTCCGGCGATCGGCGCGGTGAGGGTGGCGTTCGCACGGTCGGTCTGGGCGTCTGCGAGAACCTCCTTGGCGTCGGCGACCTTGTCCGTCGCATCCGTCACCTGCGACTTCGCGCTGGTGAGCGATTCGGCACCCTTCTCCGCGGTCTGCTCGTCGGAGGACGCCGCGTTCGTGGTCGCCGTGGAGACGGCGGCGTTGGCGGTGGTGAGCTCCGCCCTGGCCCGGGTGAGCGCGGTCGTGGCGTCGGTCACGGCGGCGTCGAGGTCGGTGGTGGCGAGGGTGCCGAGCTGCTGGCCGGCCGCCACGGTGGTTCCGATGCCCACGTCGACGCTGGCGATGGTGCCGGACACGGCGAAGTCGGCGGCCACCTCGCGCACGGCGGCGGCCGATCCGCTCGCCGTGATGGTGCTGCTCACGGTCCCCTGCTGCACGGTGGAGGTGAGCCGGGTGGCGTCGGTGCTCGAGCTGTCGGCCTGCGCGGGCAGCAGCACGATGAGGCCGGCGGCGATGGCGCCGGCGATCACAATGCCTAGGGACGTGTTGACGAGCACGGGACGGGAGATCTTCATTCCCGCAGGCTCGCCGAGCGGTCTATGCGGGTTCTAGGGCGAGGCTATGGATCTGCCCTGAGCGGATGCGCGGGCGCCAGCGGCGCGGGGGTGCGTGGCGCGCGGGCCTCGGCCGCGCGCGCCGGTCTCCGTCGCGCGCGGGCCGCGCCGGTCGGCCGGAGTTTCGGGGCGGTTCGCGCGCCCGGCCGGAGCCTCGGCACGGTTTCACCGCTGCTTTCCGGCCGAGCGGTCGCGGGGCATCCGCTCGGGTCGCTGGTAGCCGCAAACGCGACCTCGAATCCTGTACTAAGATCGTCCTCGGAACCGTGTCCGAGCGGCCGAAGGTGCAACTCTCGAAAAGTTGTGTGGGTGTTGAGCCCACCGTGGGTTCAAATCCCACCGGTTCCGCCGTTG
>Ga0247740_1001251_pt1 | contig 11086 bp, 7 predicted proteins | sample UWRJL148409B2_FD_180942 | JGI IMG/M metagenome (GOLD analysis project Ga0247740, IMG submission 180942) | Plant litter microbial communities from Arlington Agricultural Research Station in Wisconsin, United States - UWRJ-L148-409B-2 | ecosystem: Environmental > Terrestrial > Plant litter >...
AATGTTGCGGCGGCCGATGCAACCTAATGCAGGGTCTTCGACTTAGGTTGCTTCGGTCTGCAGAATTTTTTCTCCATTAATAAAAGTCATCATTGCAGACCTCGCAATGACGACTACTCCGTGGTTGTTAGAAGCTTTGCAATATGCTCATCCGTGTTACTGCAGTTGAAGTGTGCGACGCAAGGGACGATGATAGTAGCACTGCAGCTTGTAACAAAAAATTATTTCTTATATACAGCGAAATCATCCAGCACTAATCGTCCGTTATTAGATGTTCCTATTCCATTTTTATTGATACGAAAGCGAACAGGGCCGGTAAAATTCACTGCCCATGTTGCCTGTTTGGTTCCTTTGTCGGGCATATCCGTAATATTTGCACCAACAGTTACCCATGTAGTACCACCATTTACAGACGACTCCAATTTGAAACTGCTTTTTGCATCGGTAGCATACTTGCCATAAAACACGGTTACTTTAGAAGCACCATCCGGAACATCAAAATTCATTTGCACATAACCGCTGGTGGTTAAATTTTGCTGCATGCGGATAGATTGTTTTCCCGGCAAATTATATTTATCACTTATTACGGTGTTGCCAATAATAGCCTGCAATAAATACCAGGTGCCGGTGGGTGTAGTAATTAAATTAGTACCACTGTTATAACTAGCTTTGGTAGTAGCATCCGGTGTTTCAAAACTTTCTGGAAAGCCGGCATACAATGCGCCGCTGATAAATTGAATATCGGCAGCATTTCTTGGGTTAATAGTTTTCTTTGCACCGGCAGTATCTTTTCCGGATTCATTTAAATAAGAAGCAATACCATTGAACTGGGCATCGATTGGTAATTGTGTAGCAGAAAAAGTTGCTTCGGTTCTTGTATGAACAAAAACATCTGGCCCGGTATTATCTTTTAATTTTCTTACACCGGCAAGCGTTGTACCTGATGCATATTCTGTAGCATCTGCATGCAACGAAACAAGTGTTGATTCATATTCTTCCATGCTTACACCCAGGATGCCCTGTGTTACATAGCGAACCAGGGGCACTTTGCCGGTAGCAGCTACAGTTACTTTATCTGTTGTAATTCCACTGATGGTTAGCTTGCCATTTATTCTATCCAGTTTAGCACCGCTTACATCTACTACTACCGAGTCGCCGATATTATAAGCAGGAGTGCCGCTGCTTAATTTTAAAATAATTCCACGAGTTACATCACCCACCGTATTGGAAGAAGTAATTGTTTGCTGAATAATAAATGTTCCGGTTTCTATATTCAAACCCGCTTTATCGGAAATAACAATACCCTGAATTTTTGATGCACCACCCAATGTAGAAGGTCCGAGTGTTACTTCGCTGCCCTGGTAGGCTTGCTTAAGTGCAAACAAGGTAATTAAAGAGCCGGTAGTTCCGTTGGCAGGATTATCATAATCTTTTACACAGGATTGTAAAGAGATAGCCAGCAAACCTGCGACTGCAATTGATTGTATATATTTTATTGTCTTCATTTTTTTCAGTTGAAAGAGTTGAAAATATTAGTTGTTGTCCCACCACACTTTTGTTTTCATATCATCGGGTCCGCCCATGCCTGCTACTGCAGCATCATAGTTTACTTTGTTCAATGATTGTACTGAAACGGGATATACAAATCTTGTTGGCATTATTTTATCATTCAATACGCCGGCACCAATCGGTAAAGTGGGGTAGCCGGTACGGCGATGCTCAAACCATGATTGAAAATCGGTGAAGAAGAAAGTAAAATATTTCTGTGTGATAATCTTTTCCATTTTCTGGGCAAGTGTTTCAGCATCGTTCCAGACAATACCAGGTTTGGTAAGATGGCCTGCAGGCAATGCTAATCCCCAATTGGTAATAGCATTGGTTACTCCATTTTCATAATAGGTTTTAGCAGCAGTAGCCGGTGTGATATAACCTTTTACCGTGGCTTCGGCCAGCATAAATTGTACTTCTGCATAGCTGAGAATATTTCCGGTAAGTGGTTCATTCTTTAAAGCAGCTAAATAGGAAGATTGCCTATCCTGTTGCGCACCGGGTGCATAACCACTTGGGATACCTACATAAGCACTGGCTACTGTGGAAGCCCATTTGGTAAGGCGTGGGTCACCCCAGTTATTTAGAGTGTTGATGAAAAATTCTGACAAACCATTATCACCATTAAAATCAAAATCACGATAGGTACTGAACGCAGAAAGAAAAGGTGCAGTAGTAGTAAAGCGAAGAATAGCAGACTCTGCATTGCTTGCCATTAAAGGATAGTTAGCGGGATTGGTGACTACCATGTTCTGGATTTTTGCAGCAGCACCACTTTCGGCCCGGCCCGATGCACGGAGCAATAAACGTAAGTATAAGCTGTTACCAAATTTTCTCCACTTTACTAAGTCGCCACCAAACAACGGGTCTCTTGCAACCAATGTAGCAGGTAGGGCAAGGTTTTGTGCGAGCAAAGTATTGGCTTCTTCTAATCTTACAAATAAACTATCGTAGATACTTTTTTGATTGTCGAATTTTGGTTGATACAAATTATCTGTCCTTCCCCTGTTTGCTTCTGTATAAGGAACATTGCCATACGTATCTGTAATAAGCGATGTAACCCATGCTTCCAGTATGCGTGACATACCCATGTAAGATGCATTGTATGCTTGGTTGGGTAATACTACCAGGTTTTTTGCTGAAGTATATACATCTTTTATATTAGTCAATTGTGTGTACCACACATTCCACATATAATCCGATTCGGAAGGGCGGATAAGATAACGGTGTATCTCGTCTGAGTTGCTGGTGGTAACATGCACCTGCATCATTTCATGCGTAAGGCGCAGTTCCCTTGTCTGGTTGGCAGTACGTACCGCAAAGATGGTAGACTCCAACAGTAGCTCTGGCCTTGTTTCAGGAAGTGTATTGGGGTTGGTATTTTTTTCTTTAAAGTCTTTGTTGCAGGAGGAAAAAATTATTCCTGCTGCAAGAACACTTAGTATTGATATATTAATTCGTTTCATTTTTTCTTTTTTTAAATGGTACACAATTAAAAACCTACTGTTAAGGAAAGGCCCATGCTGCGGGTAGAAGGGAATTGGGCAATTTCAAAACCAGCATTGATGGTTCCATTTTCCAGTGTTCCAAATTCAGGGTCGTAAGCCGGCCAGTTGGAAATTACAAACAAGTCACGGCCATACACACCGAGTGTAGCTTTCTGTAATTTTAATTTGCTTACCAATTTTTTAGAGAAAGTATAATCCAGTCTTACTTCTCTCAGTTTAATAAAGTCGGTGCTGAACGTATTGGCTTCAATATTATCTCTGTTGAAATGCGCATCATAATAAGCCTGAATGTTGGTAGCTAAAACCGTGTTTGGAATATACTTGTCATTTACGGCATCATACTGTACACCATCTCCCACAATACCATTGTAACGACCAGGCAATGTTTTCTTTAATTTGCCTTCTTCCATCAATACAGCATGTGTAAGGGAATAAGCAACGCCGCCAAACTGTCCATCCATTAATGCATTCAAACGGAAATTTTTGAATTTGAATTCGCTTCCAAAACTTCCTTTCCAATCAGGATTGGTATTGCCAATGTATTTTATTTCTGTAGTTCTGGTGGGTAAGCCTTGTGCATTATAAATTATTTGTCCGTCAGGTGCCCGGTTGTAACCAATGCCATACAAGTCACCCATTCTTCCACCGGGTACTGCTTGTATAGAACCACGGTTGGCAGGGCCAACAGACATTACATATACATCTACTCCTTCTATAAGCGATACTACTTCGTTGCTGTTAGCAGCGAATGTGGCAAAGATGTCCCAGTTGAAACCTTTTGCAGATTTTAGAACAGTACCGTTTAATTGTATCTCTATTCCTTTATTTCTTACCAGGCCTGCATTGCCAACAGCTGCAGAAAAGCCAGAAGCCCTGTCAATAGGAATGCTTAATATTTGTTTTTTAGTATTGTTTCTATATACAGCTACATCTAACCCCAACCTGTTTTTTAAGAAACGAATATCTAAACCCAGCTCTGCACTTTGTGTTAACAATGACCTGAGATTAGGATTGGCAATTGCTGCCGGATTGGTTAAGCCACCGGGAAATAAGGTGGGACTATATGTAAAGGCAGTCTGATAAGGTATTATACCTCCGCTACCAACACCTGCTAACGAGCCACGAACTTTAAGGAAGGAAATAGCTGTTGGTAATTTAATTTTTTCTGAAAGTACTGCACTCAGGTTGAGTGATGAATAGAAGAAGCCGGTGTTATCCAGCGAACCGGGGTTAGTACCGAATGCCGGTGTAGCTAATGTACTGGCCCAATCCTGGCGGGCAGTAGCATCGAAGAATAAAAACTTATCGTAGCTAACCTGTGCTAAACCATAGAAGCTGTTTACTGCATAATTTCCCCTGTAGGGCAATGCTACCAAGGGATTTTTACTGTTTGCTAAATTATAGTAGCCAGGTAAATTCAATTGGTCGGCCCGCAGCTCGTCACGGATATATTTGTTACGCATCTGGCTGCCACCACCGGAAATTCCTACATTGAATTTTTTCCCAATGTCCCTGCTGTAGCGGATTAAGAAATCTGTATTGATCTCCTGTGTAAAGATGTTTTGCGAACGGAACATTCCTTCCGGATATTTATTGGTATCGAAAGGCCGTTGTTGTGTACGGGCTTCAGAAGAATAATCCAATGCTGTTTTGATAGCAATGCTGAAATCTTTGGTAAAATTATAAGTAGCAGATACGTTACCAATTAATCCATTACGGTTAGAGCCATTCAACATGGTATAAGCAATAACGTATGGATTATCCAACAAACTGCTGAAGGGTTGATTTTGTGAAATATTTTCCTGCCCGGGGTTCCAAAGTGGTTTTATCCAATCTAGATTAACATTCGGTGTTAACCCACGGATAAAATACATGATGGATTGATTGTTGTACCCGGTAGAAGGAAGGTTGTCAGAATTTTTATTGGTATAATTTACTTTCGCTGCCAATTGTAATTTGCTCGATAATTTATGTGTAACAGATAAGGCAACAGTATTTCTTTTATAGCCAGTGTTTGGAATAATCCAGGTATTGTTTACGTTGGTCAATGAAAGGCGGATACTGGTGTTATTATTTCCACCGTCTATCGTTACAGAATTGGTTAATGTTTTACCTGTTTCAAAAAAATCTTTCCGGTTGTTTTCATAACCTACCCATGGTAACCTTGTGGTTGATTTATCTCTTGTAACAGGGTCGTACTGATAATACGACTGACCTGCAAAACGTGGACCCCATGCAGAGCTGGTGCTCCTGGTACTTGGTCCATCTTCGCTGGCATTGTAAGAATACCAGGTGTCTTGTCCACTTGTACCTTGTCCGTATTCATTCTGGTAATCCATCCAGCGGTTCACTCTGTCAATCGATGCGTTTAAGTTATACGTAATACCTAATCCTTTCTGGCGGCTGCTTCCGGATTTGGTAGTAATGATGATTGCACCATTTGCACCCCTGGCTCCATACAATGCCGATGCACCAGGGCCTTTTAATACAGACACACTTTCTATGTCTTCGGGGTTTATATCATTCAAGCTGGTACCAAAGTCAACCGGAGAGTCGCTTTGCAGGTAAGAGGTGCTACCCGTTCCTGTTTGTTGTCCGCTACTGCTGCTGATGATTACACCATCCACTACTATCAGTGCTTCACTGTTTCCATTCAGGTTATTTTCTCCTCTTAATATTATTTTGTTACTACCTGCAGGGCCACCACCTGATTTAACTAAATTCAAACCAGCTACTTTACCTGTCAGTGCATTCGTCCAGTTATTAGACATGGCTTCGGTAATATCTTCCCCTTTTACTTTGGATAAGGAATAGCCCAATGCCTTTTCATCTCTTTTTATACCGAGGGCTGTAACAACTACTCCTTCCAGTTCTTTATTATTATTCACTAATTCGATATCGATAGTAGTTTTATTCCCCACTCTTATTTCCTGTGTGATAAAGCCAATAGCAGAAAAAACCAATGTTTGATTATCGGCAACCTTAATAGTGTAAGTTCCTTTTTCATTTGTTAAGGCACCACCCCTGGTACCTTTTACTTGTATGGTAGCATTGGTAATAGGTGAACCATCTTCAGGGTTTTTCACCACGCCACTAACTGTTTTTTCCTGTGCGGTTACTGATACAGTAAACAGCAGGAACAAACAAGCCAGCAACCAGTTTTTTGCTGCAAGTAATTTTTTTGCAGTAATGGATAGCAGTGTCATAAGCTTTGTGTTATAGAGGTTGATAAATTAAATGTTGATTGCGGCAGCAATAGTTGGCGAAATGGATATAATGAACCGGTGGAGGATTCTTTGTTAAAGAATAGTTCTTTCATCCATTTCAGGCCGCAAAGAAAAGATTGTTTCATAATCGCAATGGTTATCGTTTGTTATCGAATAATTAAGTTTTCGATAAGAGCTTAGCTGCAAAAAAATAGTTGAGTTAATAATGACATTTGCATCAACACGATGATGCCATGGAAATATGCTGTACAAGAGTGCGACGCAACAGGTGTTCATCTGTGTTACTGTCGCTTGTCAACAAACCCTTCTTCGACTTCGCTAAGGACCCGATTTCTCCCAGGACTAACTCAAACAATTTTTTATTTTAATATATACTGCTCTGCTAATTTTCTAAAAGTGGCTACCTGTTCCTTCTCCCAATTTTCATCTCTGCCGAGTGCCTTTGCCATAATAAATGCTACCTGCGGGGCAATGCGTATACTTTCTCTTGCATTTAATAACAGGGCTCTTGTGCGGCGGGATAAAACATCTTCTACTGTTCTGGCCATTTCATTTTCTACCGCCCACACTATTTGTGTTTTATGAATTTTTAATTCATCGCTTAAGTATTTATTGGCATCGCCATTCATGCGATGGCGGATTAATTTTGCATCGCTGCCATAGAAGTACAGGGGGTCGTTCCAGTTCATGTTTACCTCGTAGCCATGCACATGCAGGTGCGATGTAGCAGGCGCAAGATGTTTCCAGTTCAATTCTTTTTCAATACGGTTCACCATGTCTTCGCCCATTTTTCTATAGGTAGTCCACTTGCCACCGAGAATGGTGAAGAGCTGCGAAGACGAAACAATTATTTTATGACTACGGGAAATTTCTTTTGTTTTTTGTTCGCCATGTTGCGGCGCAGCAAGGGGGCGAAGACCTGCAAACACACTGAGCACATCGCTGCGCTGCGGTTTTTTATCGAGATAGCTACCAGCGGTTTCAAGAATAAAAGCAATTTCTTTTTCCAATGCCTGCGGCTCCAGCGATGCAGTTTCTATTGGCGTATCTGTCGTGCCCACTACCACTTTATCGTGCCATGGCACTGCGAAGAGTACACGGCCATCACTGGTTTTCGGAATCATTAATGCATTGGCAGATGGATAAAATTCTTTGTTCAATACCACATGCACGCCCTGGCTTACACAAATAGTTTTATTGCTGCCAGGTTTATCCATCATCAGTATATCATCTACAAATACACCCGTGGCATTTACAATTGCTTTTGCATAGAAGGTAAATGTTTCATTCGTTTCTGTATCGGTAGCTGTTAATCCATTTACATTTCCATTGCTATCTTTCAGTAGCCCGGTAACTTTTATATAATTGAATGCATCGCCACCGGCTTCTATAATACTCTGTGCAAGGTTGAGGGCCAGGCGTGAATCATCAAACTGCCCATCGTGATATACAATACCACCCTGCAATCCTTTGGCACGGATGCCGGGCATTTTTTCCAGTGTTTCTTTTTTTGAAATTAAGGTAGAAGGGCCGAGGCGAAGTTTACCGGCAATGCGGTCGTATAGTTTTAATCCGATGGTATATTTTAATTTGTCCCACAGTGTATAAACCGGAACAATAAAAGTTTGATTTTTTACCAGGTGCGGCGCATTCTGATGCAGCAATCCTCTTTCAATACTTGCTTCCCGCACCAGTTTTACATCGCCCTGCGCCAGGTAGCGAACGCCGCCATGCACCAGTTTGGTACTGCGGCTGGAAGTGCCTTTTGCAAAATCCGCTTGTTCGAGCAACAGGGTTTTGTAACCACGGGCGGTAGCATCCATAGCAATACCGAGGCCGGTAGCACCGCCACCGATTACAATGATATCCCAAACAGTTTCGGTGCTTTTAAGTGCCGAAACATAACTTTTGCGGTTCGATATTTTCTCTATGGCAGTCAAAGTCGTCATTCCAATAAATTTCAATAAGTTTCGTTTTGTTTTAAAATGAAACCAATGCAAAGGAAAATGAAAGTAAAGATAATTTATTTGAAAAAAAATAAAATAATATGAAATTAATATTGAAATTTTGTCTTTCGCATTGTTGCGGTGGGTACAAAGAGGCGCAGCCACCCGTTTTATCTTTTGAAATTCAACAACATCTGTATAATTTGGCGTATGGCAATTGCAAAGCAAACTGGCAGTAGTTCCCTAGCCGAAAGGCACCAGTACATTTTGGACAAACTGAAAAAGGAAGGAAAAGTAAATGTGCTGGACCTTTGCAGCGAGATGAATGTTTCGTCGGTTACCATACGTAAGGATTTGAAACTGCTGGAAGATAAAAACCTGTTGTTCCGCACACACGGCGGCGGCACCCTCAGCAATCCCTACACAACCGACCGCCATGTAAATGAAAAAGAAAAAATAAAAGCCGAAGAAAAAATGGAAATCGGTGCGGCGGCAGCATCATTAATTGTTCCCAACGATTGTATCATCATTGCATCCGGCACCACCGTTCTTTCACTCGCAAAAAATATAAAACCACAAGGCAGTCTTACCGTTATTACTGCCGCACTCAATGTAGCCACAGAATTAAATCATCATCCCGAAATAGAAATTTTAGTACTGGGTGGTATTCTCCGCAAAAGTTCTTCCTCCGGCACGGGCAACTATGCCGAAAAAATATTGGAAGATTTTTCCTGCAGCAAATTATTCCTCGGTGTAGATGGTATTGATATAGAATTTGGCCTTACCACCACCCACGTAATGGAAGCACAACTAAACCGCAAAATGATACAGGCTGCACAAAAAACAATTGTACTGGCAGACTCCAGCAAGTTTGGCAAGCGGGGCTTCGGCCGCATCTGCGGCCTGGAAGATGTAGAACAAATCATCACCGACAGCGGCATCTCCGACCACATGGTGGATACACTGAAAGGATTGGGAATTGAAGTGACGATTGTGGGGTAGGAAATTATTTAGTCGGCTGCATTACTACTATCGTCGTTCCTTGCGTCGCACACTTCGACTGTAGTAACACGGATGAGCAAATACTATTCAGCTTGATTGATTGCGTTAATAAAACTAGTATATGTTAAGTCGGAAAGATTTATGATTTCTATATCAACCCAATCATCTGTATAGATTTGTAGAGAGAATACAGAGTCCCTTCCATCAAGCACAATTCTATTTTTTGTTAGTAAAATATACCATGAACCAAAAACTTCAGCATGATATTGTTTCTCAATAATAATTTTATCAGCCAATTTAATAGTGCAGCTCTCAAAAAGAAATTTATTCCAACTGCCGGGTAATTGTTTTTGGATATCAAATGCAAAATTCCCAACTTTCCTGAATGCTTCTTCTAAATCAGAATCTGTTGTTTCCGCAATTCTGCCAGCACTATCAGTAAGTGTCACTTTGAAAACATTATTTGAAACCTCATCTAAGGCTAATTTCCATCCAGACAATAATTGTTTATCATTATCCATATTTGCACTTAATTATCGTACTGAATACAATTAAAACGCCACCCTAAAACTCCCAAACACTCCAAACGTTTTATCACCCAATTTAGGAAGGGTAGAAGGTAATACCCGCCACACAAAATCGATACGGAATACGTGAAAGATATTATCGATGCCCGTACCCAATTCCAGATAAGTTTTACCATTCAGCGATTGAAAGCTATGGCCTTGCTTAAAATTCAAAGCTTTGTTAGCATCCGTAAGGCTGCCCCATAAAGCTTTTACCGTATAGAACTGGCGGAAACGAAGTTTCGGAAACATACGGAAGATGCCATTGCCAATATTGTGTTCGTAGTTTACACCATAGTACTGGTCGTGTATAAACTCCCAGCGGTTCATCATGTTGAAGGCGTATTTATTGTAGTAATGCAATTCATTACCCGGTGCAATGTCGAGCAGGGGGTAGGGAAGTGTACCAAATGTTTTACCTGCATAGACCAGCCAGGATATATTGCCAAATGGCGGCACTTTAATATAATCAGATACACTGGCCGAAATTTTGGTGTAATCGTAACTGCTTTTTAATATGCCCGAAAAACCATGACTGATATTTATTTCCCCAATCGGATACACACTACCCAAACTGGTACGATAAAAATGTGTTTCTAAAAATCGTTCCAGGTAAGCAAAGCGAATGCGCAGCGATACTTCAAAATTGGTAAAAGGTTCTCCTTTGCCGGTAACAGGAAATGAATCGACCGGTAATAAATTACGCAGTGGTAAAGTGGATTTGCTGGTTACTGTAATCAGGTTCGACATCCACGGCAACGTTTCATTAAAAAACTCTATCCGCTTTTCATTCACTTTTATATTTTTAATAGCCACACCACCTTTTCTTACTGCCAGAGCGAATATATTGTCGGACGATACTTCACCGTAATAGTTTTGACCAAAATCCAAATCATTAATGAATGATGCATACAAATACATCCGCGGACTTTTCTTCGGCAGGTAAAACATTTCTGCCAGGCCTTTCAGTTTTCTATCACCAAAGCCATACGCTACATAACCATGAAATTTTATTTTCTTATCGAAAAATTTATTGGTACCTAAATCAAACCGCATCCTAAAACCTTCCCAGCCATTGGAGCTTATCCAGTTCATCCACGGGCCAATCTGAAAATTACCAATGTCTTTATAACCGGTACCAATGAAGGACATGGTTCGGGTGAACTTTTGAAACACCGGCGCATTCGTCAGCGTGTCAATCATTTTTATAATTCCGCTTTCTGTTTTAGTCAACGGTTCATGACGTGCAGCAGCCCAGAAATCTTTTGGTTTCTCTGTTGCCCCCGGCA
>Ga0247740_1001252_pt1 | contig 11084 bp, 8 predicted proteins | sample UWRJL148409B2_FD_180942 | JGI IMG/M metagenome (GOLD analysis project Ga0247740, IMG submission 180942) | Plant litter microbial communities from Arlington Agricultural Research Station in Wisconsin, United States - UWRJ-L148-409B-2 | ecosystem: Environmental > Terrestrial > Plant litter >...
CCGCAGCTCGGGCACGCGTCGACCGCGAGATATGCGGTCACGGTCATCTCGGTGTCGCACACCCCGCACAGCACGGCCGGCTCGTCGAAGCGAGCGAGCGGCCACACGGCCGGCGCGTGACCGGCCGCTGCGTGACACTCAAAACACGGGTAGTACTCGTTGCAGCACGCGAAACGCATGGCGACGACATCCAGAACACCCGACCAATGGATGCACCGGGTCTGATCGTCGACGACAGCTCCGAGTACGCGCACTAGAGCTTCTCTGCCGCCTCGACCACGTTGTGAAGAAGCATCGCGCGGGTCATCGGGCCCACCCCGCCGGGAACGGGCGAGAGGTGTCCGGCGATCTCGGCCACACCGGGGTCGACGTCGCCCACGAGGCGTGCCTTGCCGGTCTCCGAGTTCACAACGCGCGTGATGCCGACATCGAGCACTGCAGCACCGGGCTTGATCCACTCGGGCTTGATGAGACCAGCCACGCCCACTGCCGCAATGACGATGTCGGCGCGCTTGACCTCGGTCTCAAGGTCTCGCGTGCGGGAGTGCGTGAGGGTCACGGTGGCGTCGAGCCCCTTGCGCGTGAGCAGGAGACCGAGCGGGCGACCGACGGTGAGGCCGCGGCCGACGACAACGACGTGGGCTCCGGAGATCTCGACACCGTAGCGCTCGAGCATCTCGACGATGCCAGCGGGAGTGCACGGAAGTGGCGAGTTCATCGGAGTGTTGACGCCGAGCACAAGCTTGCCGAGGTTTGTCGGGTGCAGGCCGTCGGCGTCTTTCGCCGGGTCCATGAGCTCGAGCATCGCGTTCTCGTCGAGACCGGCCGGCAGCGGCAACTGAATGATGTAGCCCGTGACCGCGGGGTTCTCGTTGAGTCCCTCGATGGCGGCGCGCACCTCAGCTTCGGTCGCGTCGGCGGCGAGGTCAACGCGAATCGACTCGATTCCAACCTCGGCGCAGTCGCGGTGCTTGCCCGCGACGTACGAGATCGATCCGGGGTCGGAGCCGACGAGCAGCGTGCCGAGGCCGGGTGTGATTCCTCGCGCCTTGAGCGCCGTGATGCGTTCGCGAAGCTCGTCTTTGACGGCCGTGGCGGTTGCGACGCCGTCGAGTTTTACTGCGGTCATAACGTCTATTTCTTCTGTGTCGCTGGTTGAGTAGGCCGCCCGCGGCCGTATCGAAACCACGTGAGATTTCGATGCGGCCCTGGCGGGCCTACTCAATCAGCAAGGGGTGATGTGTTGTTAGTTCCAGCTACCGGGCGATTCGAGCCCCGGGTACAGCGGGAATCCGTCGGTGAGCTTCAGCACACGCGCACGGAGAGCCGCGACATCCGGGCTGGGCTTGAGAGCAGTCGCGATGATGTCGGCGACCTCGGTGAACTCCTCGTCGCCGAAGCCACGGGTGGCGAGCGCGGGGGTTCCGATGCGCACACCGCTCGGCGTCATCGGCGGGCGGGGGTCGAACGGAACAGCGTTGCGGTTCACGGTGATACCAACCGAGTGCAGGATGTCTTCGGCATCCTGGCCGTGGATCGCCGCGTTACGCAGGTCAACGAGCACGAGGTGCACGTCGGTGCCGCCGGTGAGAACGTCGATGCCGACCTCAACCGCGTCGGGCTGGGTGAGGCGGTCAGCAAGAATCTGGGCGCCGCGGATTGTGCGCTCCTGGCGGTCCTTGAACTCGGGCTCTGCCGCGAGCTTGAACGCTGTCGCCTTTGCAGCGATGACGTGCATCAGCGGTCCACCCTGCTGGCCGGGGAACACGTTCGAGTTGAGCTTCTTCTGCAGCTCGAGGTCGTTAGTGAGGATAAAGCCCGAGCGCGGTCCGCCGATGGTCTTGTGCACCGTCGACGACGTGACGTGTGCGTGGGGAACGGGGTTCGGGTGCAGGCCCGCCGCGACGAGTCCGGCGAAGTGTGCCATGTCGACCCAGAGCTTGGCGCCGACCTCGTCGGCGATCGCGCGGAACGCGGCGAAGTCGAGCTGGCGGGGGTAGGCACTCCAACCGGCGATGAGCACGTCGGGGCGAACCTCGAGGGCCTTCTCGCGAACGACATCCATGTCGACGAGGTAGCTCGACGGGTCAACGCCGTAAGCGTGAGCGTCGTAGAGCTTGCCCGAGAAGTTGAGCTTCATGCCGTGCGTGAGGTGACCGCCGTGAGCGAGCTCGAGGCCGAGGATCTTGTCACCGGGCTGAGCGATCGCCGACAGCACAGCGGCGTTAGCGGAGGCACCCGAGTGCGGCTGGACGTTGGCGTACGCGGCACCGAAAAGGCTCTTGGCGCGGGAGATGGCGAGCGACTCCGCGACATCCACAAATTCACAACCGCCGTAGTAACGACGACCCGGGTATCCCTCGGCGTACTTGTTGGTCAGTACCGAGCCCTGCGACTCGAGCACGGCGCGCGGAACGAAGTTCTCGCTCGCGATCATCTCGAGGGTTCCGCGCTGGCGGCCGAGCTCCTGCTCGAGCACGGCGGCGATCTCGGGATCGACCTCAGACAGGGGGGAATTGAAGGTGGAAGACACTGGCAGCTCCTAGACACTCAGACGGATAAAACAAAGGTATCCGGTTGGCCCAGGCGTACGGCCAAATCGTGTGGTGCGTAAGCACCGTGATCGCTCCCCGGTGGTTGCCCACCTCAACGCCAGTTGCGACGAGGCAAGACTACCAGCCGGGAAGCGACTGTGCGATTAGAAGTAGACGCTCGTCTTCACGCCGATGACCTCGAGATAGTCTGAGTCGTCGTTGAGCATCGCGAGCTGCATTGTCACGTCGTACCCGGCCTTCTTCTTCGCCTTCATCGTTGCGAGGGTCGAGCCCGTCGGAACCTTGACGGTGGCAGTCGAGCCATCGGGCGAGACAGTCAGTGAGAGTGCCTTCGATCCACTCTTTTCACCCTTGACCCAGACGGCTCCAGCCTCGACATCGGCGTAATCGAAGAAGCCGGGTGCCGCCGTGAACACGAACACCTCGCCGCCCGCGACCTTGACCTTCTTCGGGCTCGTTCCGTAGACGTAGACGGCGAAGTAGTCGTTCTCGATGGAATCGGAGTAGTCGTCGTCGACCGACAGCGATACCGGCACGACTGTGCGCGAGTCGGCGCCTGTTGCAGTGAGTGTTGTGTAGCCCGTGCGGGTTGCCGTGAGCGAGACGGTCACCACGTGCCCGCGGTCGGAGAGGCCAACCGTGTAGGCGGGCTTTGTCGCCCCCTTGATTGCTACGCCGTCGCGAAGCCACTGGAACGTGAGAGTAGCCTCGGGCTGCCATCCGGCGGCCGTCGCGGTGAGCACCGTGCCGGGCGCCGCGAGTTCGGCACCGGTCATAACGGGTGCGCTACCGGGCACGAGGGCGGCCTTCGCAACTGCGACAGTCGGCACCGAGGTCTTTGTCACTGTCGTGTACCCAGACTTCTTGCCCGTCGCGGTGAGCGTGAGCTTCTTACCCGCTACGGATCCCGGAACGACGAGAGTGAGACCGGTCGCACCCTTGATCGGCTTCTTGTCAGCGTTCCACTGGAACGTAACGACGGTACCGACGGGAGCCCAGTCGGCCGAAGTCGCCGTGAGCGTTTCGCCCACCTTCGCCGTGCCGGTGACGACCGGTGCAGTCGCCGGAGCAAGAACCCCGGCGCCAATCTTCTTGAGTGCCGACTTGACCGATGCCGACGCGTAACCGGGCGCTGACCCGGTGACCTTGACCGACACCTTCTTGCCCTTGTCAGCGGCAGCGAGGGTGTAGGTAGCACCACTCTGGCCAGCGATGACCTTGCCGTCGCGCAGCCACTTGTAGCTGAGCGTGGCCGATGCGGGCTTCCAGCCACCGACGACCGCCGTAAGCGTCGAGCCGACCTTTGTTGTGCCGGTGAGCTTCTGCTTGGGCGCTGTTATCGTGCCTTTCGCGACCTTCGCCGTCGACTTCGATGTCTTCGTGACCGGCGCGTAGCCGGCCTTGTTCGCTGTGACCTTGAGTGCGATTGTGGAGCCCAGATCGGCGGGGGCGATCGTGTAGCTCGAGCTTGTTCCCACTGTGATGCCCTTGCTCACCCACGCGTAACTGAGCGTCGCGTTTGTCGGCTTCCACTCGCCCGCCTTCGCGGTGAGCTTCTTGCCAACCTTCGCTGTACCGGCGATGACCGGCTTGGGCGCTGTCGTGAACTTCTTCGCGACGAGCACGGCGGCGTTTGCCGTGACCGTTTCACCCTCTGCGACCTCAATCACATCGGCGTCGGCCAGGGTCTCGCTGTCGTTGTAGAACTCGGGGATGATCTTCGTTGCCGACGGGGCCGAGCTGAAGCCGATGCGGTAGTCGCCCGTCGCGAGCCCGGCGAACGAGTAGACGCCTGCGGCACTCGTCGTTGTGGATGCCACGACGTTGTTCTCGCCGTCGTAGGCCCGCACGAGCGTTGCAATTGCGCCACCCGTTGTCTTGGTGACTGTCCCCGAGATGACTCCGCCAAGTGCGAGTTCGGCATCGGCGTCGACGACCGCGTCGCCGGCGGCCACCGTGAATCCGGCCGCCGCTTCGACGGTGTCGGCATCGCCGAACCACTCGCTCGAGTGCAAGCCGTTCTCGTCGACGAATTGCAGCTTGTAGGTGCCCGCACTGAGGTGACGGATCGTGAAACCCTCATCGCCGTACTGCGTTGCAGAAAGGTCTGAGAACGCTCCAGTGTCGACATTGAAAGCGCGCACCGTGATGCCAACAAGAGCGACGCCCGGGTTCTCCGAACCGGTCACGACGCCAGAGATGGATGCCTCGCGCGTGAGGTGCGCATTGGCCTCGAACGTGGAACCCTCGGGCAGATCGATCTTCGTAGGCTCAATGCCCGGGTTGTCGTAGAAGGGCACGTTGTTCCACACTTCGGCGATCCACGGACCGACCGGGAGCGACGACATAAAGGTCAGCCCGTAGGTGCCCGCGGCAAGCCCGCTGAACTCGTAGTCTCCCAATCCGTCAGTCGCGGCGTCGTCGACAAAGGTCCATCCCTTCGCCGAGGTCCACTTCATAAGGATCACTGCGGCGTCGTCTCCCAGGCTCGCGGCCGCGACGTCGGCGTACGCCCCTCCCGACACGCGACCCGAGATCTCTCCGGTTTTAGGGTCGGCCGCCGACGCACTCATGCTCGGAACGAGCACGGCACCGGCGACGAGCGCGATCGTGGTGAGCGGCGCAAGAATGCGAGTCACGATTGTCATGTGAGAGTCCCCCGATTTATCCTCAAAACTGCTCTGATCTAAGCGTGTCGAGTTTCGAATATCGACCCCCAATCTCGGGGTGCCCCTATCGGCCTCGACCACGGGCTGGCAGAATTGCACCTGATTTAGTTAATAGTCCTTACAAAAGTGAGTCTCAGTGACGTCGATCATCCCCGCCCCCGTTTCGCTCGTTAGTGAACCCGGCACGTACCGACCCACGGCAATTCGTGGCCCGCTCGCTGGTTACGCCGGCGAGGTGCTCGGGCTGCCGGTGAGCGGCGACGCCGACCTCACCCTGACGCTTGCCGGAGTTGCGGGTGAGAGTTACACGCTCGAGGTTTCGGCACGCGGCATCCATGCAACAGCGGGCTCGGCCGCCGGACTCTTCTACGCCATCCAAACTCTGCGGCAGCTCGAGACAAACGGCGAGTACCCGCACGTTCGCATCGGCGACGAGCCGCGGTTCGCCTACCGAGGCGCGATGTTGGATGTCGCCCGCCATTTCTTTGGCGTCGACGACGTCAAGCGCTACATCGACAACATCGCGGCGCTCAAGATCAACCATCTTCATCTGCACCTCAGCGACGATCAGGGCTGGCGCATCGAGATACTCGCGTGGCCGAACCTCACGGCCCACGGCAGCACAACGTCGGTCAATGGCGACGGCGGGGGTTTCTACACGCAGGCCGACTACAGCGAGATCGTCGCGTATGCCGCGTCGAGGTTCATCACGATCGTGCCCGAGATCGACCTGCCTGGGCACACGAACGCCGCACTCGCGTCGTATCCCGAACTCACGCCCGACGGGGTCGCTGCAGAACTTTACGAGGGCATCGAGGTCGGCTTCTCGACCCTCACAATCTCGAGCGAGCGCACCTACGACTTCGTGCGCGACGTGCTCACCGAGGTCGCCGACCTCACGCCCGGCCCCTACCTGCACGTCGGCGGCGACGAGTCGCTCTCGACGAGCGCAGAAGACTTTCTGATCTTCGCGAAGCGCCTTGGCGAGATCGGGGCAGCGACCGGCAAGACACTCATCGGCTGGCATGAGCTCGGCAAGAGTTCCGAGCTGCCGGCGGGCACGATCGGCCAGTACTGGGGGTTCACGATCCCCGAGGGCGACTCCGCCGCCGAGGCAGCGAGCTTCATCGCACGCGGCGGTCAGCTCATCATGTCGCCCGCCGATGTCGCCTACCTCGACATCAAGTACGAGGCATCCACCCCGCTTGGGCTTGTCTGGGCAAAGGGACCGACGAGCGTTGCCGAGGCCGCGTCGTGGGAGCCCACCGCGATTCTGCCCGGCGTGGGCGAGGCGCAGATTTTGGGCGTCGAGGCTCCGCTGTGGACCGAGACGCTCGCGACCCGTGACGACCTCGAGGTTATGGCGTTCCCCAGGCTCGCGGCCATTGCGCAAATCGCGTGGTCGCAGCAGGGCACAGCGCACGACCCGGTTGCACTCGAGACGTTCGGTGAACGGCTCGACGCCTGGGGCGTGAAGCGCTACCGAGCCTGAGCCGTCGGCCTACGCGAGCTTGCGTGCCCGCGCGACCCGCAGAGCGTCGAAGACAAGAAACACAACGACGCCGGCGAAGAGGAACGCAATTTCAACGAGCGGTAGCGACCCGATGCCAACGCCCTCGAGCAGCAATCCACCGATGAGCGCGCCTGCGCCGATACCGATGTTGAACGCGGTTGTCTGCAGCGCAGCCGCGAGATCACGCATGCGGAACGACGCAGTGTGCAGCATGCGCGTCTGAAGCATCGCCGGCAGGCCGCCGAACGACACACCCCAGACGATGAACGCGACAACGACGAGAATCGTGTTTGCCGAGACGACGGCAAGGATGAACACCGAAATCATCACGAGAATTGTCGCCCCGATGAGCCCCCGGCGCGGGTAGCGGTCGGTCACGAGACCGGCGAGAACGAGTCCGACAGCGCCGGCACCGCCGAAGAGGAAGAGCATAAACGGCACAACGTCGGGGTCGAATCCGCCGACCTGGATGAGCCACGGCGCTATGTAGGTCGAGTAGAGGTTCTGGCCCGTGAGCATCAGGAGGATAACAACGCACAAGACGATGACCGCGCCGAGGCTCTTGTCTTTGTAGAGCGGCAGCGGAATCTCGCCGGTCTTGAGCGGCACGTGGTGGTCAACAGCGGGCAAAAACTTGATGACGACGACCGCGAGAATCACGACGATCGCCGCGATGATGAGAAACGCCGCGCGCCACGTGAGCGCGTGACCGAGCGCGGTGCCGACGGGAACACCGAGCACAAACGCTGCCGAGCCTCCGCCTGCCGTGATCGCGACGGCGCGACCGAGCTGGTGCTTCGGCACAAGGTGCGCCGAATACGCCGCGACAACCGCCCAGAACAGGCCGTGCGCGAGTCCACCGAGAATGCGCGCCCCGACGAGAATCTCGTAGGTGGGCGCCGCGGCCGCGAGTGTGTTCGCGAGGGCAATAACGAGGAGAACGACAACAACGAGCGACTTGCGCGAGTACTTGCGCGTGAGCGCTGCAAGCGGAGTCGTCGCGACGACAACCGTCGCGGCGAAGATCGTGACGAGGTAGCCGACCGTCGAGAGGCTCACCTCGAGCTCCGCCGCCATCTCGGGCAGCAGCCCGGTCGGCAGAAATTCGCTCGTTACCGAGACGAAGATCGCTCCGGCAAGAGTAAGGAGTCCCACCCAGGGGAACGGCGGTGGGGTTTCCGAAGTCGACATCAATCCAGCGTAGCCGCCGCCCACTACTCTGGAATCGTGTCGGAGACCTCAACCCACTGGATAATCACCCTCGTCTGCGAAGACCGACCCGGCATCGTGCACGCGACGAGCGGGGCGATCGTTCAGGCCGGTGGAAACATCACGGAGTCGCAACAGTTCTCGAGCGACGACACCGGGCACTTCTTTATGCGCCTGCAGGTCGAGTCGTCGGCCGATCGCGAAACCTTCGAGGCCGCGCTTGCGCCCGTCATCGCAACCTACGACATGGAGTGGACGCTCGACGTCGTCGGTCGCCCGCTGCGCACCCTCGTGCTTGTTTCCAAGGCGGGCCACTGCCTCAACGACCTTCTCTACCGTCAGCGCGCGGGCCAGCTCACCGTCGACGTTCCCCTCGTTCTGAGCAATCACGGCGACCTCGGCTCACTCGCCGAGTTCTACAACATCCCATTCGAGCACCACCCCGTCACCTCCCCCGGACAGAAGCTCGCCTTCGAAGAGCGCGTACTCGAGGTCGTCGAAGAGAACGACATCGAACTCGTCGTGCTCGCCCGCTACATGCAGATTCTCTCGCCCGAGCTGTGCGATGCACTCGCGGGCAAAATCATCAACATTCACCACTCGTTTTTGCCCGGCTTCAAGGGTGCCAACCCCTACAAGCAGGCGCACGCGCGGGGCGTCAAGCTCATCGGCGCGACAGCCCACTTCGTCACGAGCGACCTCGACGAGGGCCCGATCATCGAGCAGAACGTTGTGCGCGTCGACCACTCACGCACTCCGGGCGAGCTCGTGGCGATCGGTCAAGACGAAGAGAGCCGCACCCTCACTCAGGCGGTCAAGTGGTTCTCCGAAGATCGCGTACTTCTCGACAGCGCACGCACAATCATCTTCAAGTAGCCCGCACCTCAGTACGCTGAGCCTGTGACCACGCTATTCAGCAACGCCCGCAAGCTCGACGCTCACGGAACTGTCGAGGCCTTCTGGATGCTCGTCGACGGTGACACGATCACGGCAACCGGAACAGGCGATGGCCCGGATGCAACGACTCGCGTCGACGTGGCTGGCGCCTGGCTCGTTCCCGGCTTCATCGACCTTCACGCGCACGGCGGCGGTGGGCACAGCTACGACAACGGCACAGAAGAGATGCTCGCGGGAATCGCCGTGCACCGCTCGCACGGTACAACCCGCTCAGTTGTCAGCCTTGTGGCCAACCCGCTCGCCTCGCTGCGCACGAGCGTCGCCGAGATCGCCGAACTCGCGGCAGTCGACCCGCTCATTCTCGGCTCGCACCTTGAGGGCCCCTTTCTCTCGCTCCCCCGGCGCGGTGCCCACAACGCACAGTTTCTGAAGGCGCCCGAGATTCACGACATCGATTCATTGGTGGATGCCGCGGCCGGAACCCTGCGCCAGGTGACGCTCGCACCCGAACTGCCCGGAGCGCTTGACGCCATCGGCTCGTTCGTCGGCGCGGGTGTCACTGTCGCGGTCGGCCACACCGAGGCGACCTTCGAGCTCACCCGCGAGGCTTTCGACGCGGGAGCCACGGTGCTCACGCACGCCTTCAACGCGATGCCCGGCATTCACCACCGCGCACCCGGACCGGTGATCGCCGCCTTCGAAGACGACCGTGTCACGATCGAGCTCATTCTCGACGGGCACCACGTGCACCCTGATGTCGCCGCCCTCGCGTTCACGTCGGCCCCCGGTCGCATTGCCCTCGTGACCGACGCGATGGCCGCCGCCGGGTCTCACGACGGCGACTACACGCTCGGATCACTCACGGTGTCGGTACGCGACGGCATCGCCATGTTGCGTGGAACGTCGACAATCGCGGGCTCGACGCTCACGCAAGATGCAGCGTTGCGCGTGGCAATCAATCGCGCACGCATCGACCCGCAGGTAGCTGTCGAGGCGCTCACGCTGACCCCCGCTCGCGCGATCGGTATGCACAACAGGCTCGGCCTGCTCGCCACCGGCTTCGCAGCCGACGCGGTCATCCTCGACGCCGACTGGCAGGTGCAGCAGGTCTGGGCGGCGGGCCACTCGGTGGTCGAGTAGCGACCCCGACCTGGTTTCGATACGGCCGTGAACGGCCCACTCAACCAACGAGAATCTCGCCGGTTGAGTAGCGAGCTCATCGGTGGTCGAGCGAAGTCGAGACCAGGCCGAGCGCAGCCGAGGCTAGACCCCGACCTGGTTTCGATACGGCCGCGAGCGGCCTACTCAACCAACGAGAATCTCGACTCCGCTCGATCTGGTCTCGACAAGCTCGACCACCGGGTGACGCGACCACCGGGTGACACGACCTGGTTTCGATACGGCCGTGGGCGGCCTACTCAACCTGCGACAGGGCTACTTCTCCCAGTCGAAGCGGTTGTCCCACGCGTAGCGGTAGTACTCCGCGTGCGCGAGGTCGGCGGCGGCCTCCTCGTCGAGGATGACAGTGACGTGCGGGTGCAGCTGCACAACCGATCCGGGAGTCGCGGCCGACACCGGACCTTCGAGTGCCGCCGCAACAGCGGGCGCCTTCGCCGACCCGAACGCGAGAAGCACGAGGTGCTGCGCCCGGAGAATTGTTCCGAGGCCCTGGGTGATGCAGTGTCGCGGCACGTCGTCCACAGACCGGAAGAACCGCGCATTGTCGAGACGGGTCTGCTGCGTGAGGGTCTTGACCCGAGTGAGCGACGCGAGTGAGGATCCCGGCTCGTTGAACCCGATGTGCCCGGTGCGGCCGATTCCGAGTATCTGCAGGTCGATGCCTCCGGCCGCAACTATCGCCTCTTCGTACCGTTCGCCAGCGCCCCGCGCGGGTCCGTCGTCGCCGGGAACACGCACGAGCGACGGGGTGAGCCCGAGCGGCTCGACGACCTCGCGGTCGATAACCGCTCGATAGCTCTCGGGGTGCCCGACCGGCAACCCGACGTACTCGTCGAGCGCAAAGCCCCTCACGCGCGACAGGTCGAGCCCGCGAGCGGCGAGCGCGGTCCAGGTGGTGAGTGGTGTCGACCCCGTCGCGAGACCGAGCACCGCATCGGGTCGATCGGCCACGAGAGTCGCGATGGATGCGGCCGCGATCTCGCCCGCCTCAAGCGCCGAATCAACAATGACTACCTCGGCCATCAGCGACCTCCCAAATAGGCTGCGCCGAGCGCGGCAACC
>Ga0247740_1001254_pt1 | contig 11082 bp, 8 predicted proteins | sample UWRJL148409B2_FD_180942 | JGI IMG/M metagenome (GOLD analysis project Ga0247740, IMG submission 180942) | Plant litter microbial communities from Arlington Agricultural Research Station in Wisconsin, United States - UWRJ-L148-409B-2 | ecosystem: Environmental > Terrestrial > Plant litter >...
ATCCTGCGGCAACCCTTTGGCCGCCGCGGCAGCTCCCCCGCCCGCCTACGGTAATCCCCCCGCGCCGCCGCCGCCCGCGCCGCAGCCTCCCCCCGCATGGGGTGCACCGGCGCAACCTCCGCCCGCGCCGCAGCCATACGGCGCTCCTCCTGGTCACGGCAATTGGCAGCCGCCACCCGGCCAACCCGCGCCCGGTTACGCGCCGCCCCCTCCGGCCCCGGCCTGGGGCGCGCCCCCGCCCCCTGCCGATGCGGGCGGCTTTGCACCCGCTGCTTCCCCCGATCGCGCGCGGTTTGGCTCGCCCGAGGGCATGAATCCATTCGGGGCCACCGTTTCACCGACTCCCGGTGGTGGGCCCCCGCCGGGCTTCGCTCCACCATCACCGGGCGCTCCGGCGGCCTACGGTCCGCCCCCGGGATACGGGGCCGCACCTGCGCCTTACGCTCCCCCCGCGGCGTACGCGCCCCCTCCACCACCTGCCGCGTACCAGCCGCCCGCTCCAGCACAGCCTCAATGGTCGCCCCAGGCCGCGCCGCCACCGGCGCCCGTGCAATCGCGTCCGAGCATTCCCTCGGGTCCGCACTCGCACGATCCCTCCGCGTTCGCCGCCACTTCGCCGCCGCCCACGACCGACGAGCACGAGGCGCAGATCCGGCGCAGCCAGGCGCCGGTGGGAGCGCCGTCCATGGGGCCGAGTCCTTCGGCGCCGCCCGTGGCCGCCTCTGCGCCGCCGCCCGCTCCTGCCGCTGCGCCCGGGCTGGGGCGTGACCCCGAGTCGATCGAAGCGAACGCGCTGCGCTCACTCGCCGGCTTCCTCGTCAGCTATGACCAAAGCGAGCTCGGCGTGTTCTGGCCACTATACCAAGGTCAAAACGTGCTCGGCCGCAAAGGCGCGAGCGCCGGTTTGGACATCGAAGTCGACAGCCCGACCACCTCTTCCCGCCACGCGATCATCTACGCTTCCGCTCGTCCGGGGCGGCTCAAGATCGAAGACGCGGGTAGCACCAATGGCACGTTCATGAACGAAGCCCCGCTCGACCGCGGCAAGAAGTTCGAATTGCGCGACAACGACATCCTGCGTTTCGGTGGCTTCAACGTCATCGTCAAAATCGTCTAATTTCCCCGTCGATCATCCAGAAACACGACCCGAAAGCACAACAGGGCAGTGATGCAGCACTCACTCAACTATCGGTCCAAGAGCCGCGCGGTGGTCGCGCTGGCTTCTCTGCTCGTCGGCTTGCTCGTGGCGCTCAGCGCCCAAGCCTCGCCCGAGGCGAAGATCTTGCGCGTCGATCCGCGCGCCGCGCAGGACAACGGCAATCCGGTCCTGACTACGGTCGTGGAAGTTTCGCAGAGCAAGCGCGTCAGTGACGCCACCGCCGAGTGCGGCGCGCTGACCGGCAACGGCCAGTTCGACTGCATGAGCGCCGCGCTCGAAAAGCCGTTCGCGCTCTATACGCCCTTCCCGTTCCCCGCGCAGAACGCCATCTTCACGGTCACCGTCGACGGCACGGACGTACCCGCGAAGTTCGTCAGCGACGTGGCGTGGGGCGACAGCCTGCAGCAACCCGGCGTCGGTACGGCCTGGCTGATCCTCGTCGATGCCGACCGCCGCATGGGCAAGAGCTTCACCGACGCGCGTCAGTTGGCGCAGCAGTTCGTGGCCAGCATGGGTGCGAACGACATCGTGAACGTGATGTTCTTCAACGACCGCCAGGTCGTGAAGGACTCGAAGTGGGTCAGCGCCGCGCAGAAGGCGCGCGTGCAAACCCTGATCAACTCCACGACGGACACCTACGCTTCATCCGGTCGCAATCGCTCGCTGCTCACGATCATCAAGACCGCGGCCACCGACGGCTTCGGCGCGCTCGGCAACGTGGGTGATGACGTGACCTTGCCGTTGCACCAGGCGATGGTCGTCCTGTCGGACGGCTACGGCGGCGCGGACCCATCGACCACCGGTCCAGGCGCGTTGCAGCTCCAGCAGTACCTGAGCGGCGGGCGCTTCCCGGAAGACAACACCGCGCTGCCCAAAGTGCCGGTGCCCGTGATCAGTATCTGGTACCCGCCGGGCGTGGTCGACGAGTTTCGCCAGAACTCGCTCGAGTTCATGCAGAACATGGCCAACACCGACATCGGTGGCTTCTTCAGCGTCATGCGCGAAGGCGGCGGCTCGCGCTCGAACACCATCGTCAGCACCGTGCGTCAGCGCTTTTCGAAGATGCACATCGTGAAGTGGAAGGCGTCTTGCGTGGCGCCTACGGTCACGCAGAGCTTCAAGCTCGTCTTCAACAACGTGAAGCCTCCGATCTTGGGTGACAACACGTTCAAGGACGTGCCGGTCGGCATCGACCCGACGACCTGGCCGCTGGACGTGAACGTGGTTTACACGCAAGACATGGCGAAATCCCAGGGCGGCGTGTACCCGGGTGGTTCGTTCAAAGTGTACGGTGACTTTTGCTGGGGTGGCGAAAAAGGCCGCGCGGAAGTGTATTTCCTACCCTCGGGTCAGCCCTTGCCGACCGCTCTGGCGGGTACGGACATCGATCAAGCCAAGCGCACGCAGCAACAGCTGATCGCCATGGGCATGAAGGGCACCACGCTCGAAGCGAGTGACACCTTTGCTCAGTTCGAAGCGCCCGACAAAGACAAGATCCTGGCCGGCTCGGGTGAGCAGGCCGTGGTGCGCTTGGTCATTTACGACAACAAGGCGCGACGCACGAGCGGCGTGACCTCGGCCAGCATCATTCAACTCAAGGGCACGACCCAGCCGCTGCCGCTGCTCTTGATCTTGAGTGCCGCCCTCGGCTTGGTCGTGATCGCGCTCTTGATCATCGTGATCGTGCGCAGCGGTGGCAAGAAGCGCGGTGGCGGCGGTGGTGGCGGTGGTGGTTCACCGGCGCCAGTGGTGGGCGGCGGTGGCTACGGCGCGCCCCCCGGCGGTTACGGTGGCGGCTACGGCGCGCCTCCCGGACAAGGCTACGGCCCTCCGCCGGGCTACAACAATCCACCACGCCAAGGCGCTCCGGTCGCGGGCGTGAGCCCCGAGTTGATGTACGGCGGAGCGCCGCCCGGCCAGGTGTACGGCGGGCAAGCCCCCGCGCCGCAGGCACCGCCGCCCAATCCGTACGGCACGAGCGCATCGAGCGCGCTGTTGCAATGCTCGGCGGGCGTGTTCACCGTGCTCCAAGGTCAAGAAATGCGCGCGGGTCGCGACGCCGCGCAGTGCGGCATCGCCTTGGCCGAACCGCGCATCTCGGCCGTGCACGCCACGTTCAAGCTCGAGAGCGGCCAGCTTCTGCTGCGTGACGAGCACAGCAACAACGGCACCCTGCTGAACAATAGCCGGCTCTCGCCCGGCGTTTGGGCACCCGTGCCCAACGGTTCGGTCGTGCGTCTCGGCCCGGTGGAGTTCACCGCGCGCGTTCAGTAACGAAGCATCGAGAGCGACCGCATCACCGGTCGCGCGAGCAAACGAAGACGGCACCGTCCTCTGCATCGGCAGAGGACGGATCATCGAGCGGCTCCAACGAGTAGGGCGTCAACGCCTGGACTTGGGTGAAGCCAGCGCGCGCGAGCAGCTCACGAAATTCCGCTAGCTCGTACGACTTGAGCTCGAAATCTTCGAACTCTTGCGCCAACACACGTCCCTCGTTCAGCAACTCGTAGCGGTGCAAGCTGCTGGAAATGCCGGTCGGGGCGACGTACTGCGAGAGCCAACTGAGCACGATCTTGGCGCCGTCCGCGCGCGTCACCCAGCGGCCGCCCCAGGTGCCGCTCATTTCCGATGCGCGAGCTCGATCGCGACGCTCCACCTCCACGATGAAGCGACCGCCGGGCGCGAGTAACTCGCGTACGCGCACGAGACTCGCGAACGCCGCCGCAGGATCCGTGATCAGGCAAAAGGACCCCGAGGGGATGAAGATCAGCCCAAAGCGGCGGTCGTGGCTCAACGTATCCAGCCGCTCTTCCTTCAGCGTGGGCTCGAGGCCGAGCCGCGCGGCGCGTGCGCGACACGCAGCCAACATCGCAGCCGAAGCGTCGCTGCCCACGATGTCGAAGCCGCGCGCCAAGAGCGGTAGGTAGAACCGCCCCGTGCCGCACATCGGCTCTAAAATTGGACCTTGGGCGCGCTCGGCTTCCGCCAGATAGAAATCGAACGCATCCGGCGGCGGCTCCGGCTTGTCGATGTCATAAAACTCGGTGCAAAGCTTGCCGTAGGTAGACACGCGCCGAGCGTGAGCCAAGGCCGAGGGCACGGCAATGAGCCATTCACTCCGATTGCGGAGTTACATCGTCGATTACTCGACACGCATGAGCGTGAAACAGGAATTGCCGCTTCGGCTCCAAGAAGCGCGGGGCGTTCGTGCGCCACCACGCCGCAGCTTCGGGCGAGTGTTCCGCGAGTAGGTCAATCGCAACCGCCGACGCCACGCGAAAGCCCTGGACGGGCTTCGTCTTCCCAACCAGCAGAGCAAACAGAGAGCCGAAGAATGATGCGGGCCCCCGCACGACTCCGATCGTGTGCCAGGTTTGCGCATTGCTCCTCTCGTCGATAGTCGGTAGCCGCAGACCCACCCAGGCTTCGCGCACGTTCAAGGGAGCCTCGCCGGGAGGCGTCTCGACAATTTCGATCTGCATGGTTCGCGCAGATTATCTCCGAACCGCCGGCCCGGAAGGACTTCCCAGCTGATCACTCCAAGCCAGTGTCTTCTTTTCTCCCCTTGGGCTAGCTTGCCCGTTTGGGGCGTCCCGCCCCCAATCAGCTCGCATCAATCACGCAAATGATCCCCGGCTTCGGCAAGTCAGTCATCGTCATCGGTAGTGCTCCGCATTGCGACATCCGGCTGGGCGCGCCGGGGGTCGCTCCCGAGCATGCGCGAATCGAGCACCGCGGTGGCGGCAGCTTGGTGTTCGTCGACAACGGCGTGGGGCCTTCGTTCGCAGGCGGCGCGCCGCTCGCGCCGGGTGCGAGCGCGCCCTTCGATTTCCACACCGAGTTCGCGGTCGGGCAAGCGCCGGTGCCAAAGGCGCACCCCGCGATCACCTTGATGCTGCTCGAGCGCGGCAAGGCGCCGTTCACGCCGGGGCAGCTCGTGTTCGGGCGCGACCCGGCGCGCACGAACATCACCGTTCATCACCCGAACGTCTCTAGCCACCACGCGACGTTCTCGCTCAATCCGCTCACCGTCACCGACCACAACTCGACCAGCGGTACGTGGTCGAACCAACACCGTTTGCCGCCAAATCAGGCGCAGCCGCTCGACCCGCGTGGGTTCGTCGCGCTCGGTCCGGTTGCGGTACCGATCGATCTCGTGCTGCACCTCGCGGGTTTGTTCGCCGCGGGCTCGCCCGGAACGTCCGCGGCCGCCGCGGCCGGGCCGCAACCGGGGACCGCCCTCGCGCCGCAGCACGCGGGCGAACCAGCCCCAGCCGATCGCGGGTCGAACCCCACGCCGCGACCCAAGCACAAAACCGTGGTCGGCCAAATCCGCGTGGCCGATCAGAGCGGCGGCACGAAGACCATCGGCCGCACCCCGGAAAACGACATTCAGATCCCGCACCCGCAGGTCTCGAGCCGGCACGCGGTGCTGCATGTGACCAACGGGCAGCTGTTCATTGAAGACAAGGGCAGCGCCAACGGCACGTACGTGCGTGGACAGCGCATCCCCGCCAACCAGCGCGTGCCGGTGCAGAACGGCGAGAAGGTCCTGATCGGCCCGATGCCGCTGCTCTTGCAGGCCGCGGGCGGCGAGATCGCAGTCGTGGTCGAAGACGCGGCGCACTGGGAAGGCCGCCCGCTGTACGAGATCGAAGCCTGGGATCTGGTGATGCAGGTTCCCGATCGCGACAACCCCGGCGAGCTGAAGACACTGCTCGATCACGTCAGCTTCAAAGCGTTGCCGGGCGACTTGATCGCGCTGATGGGGCCCAGCGGCGCGGGCAAGACGACCCTGCTCTTGACCCTGAACGGCTATCTGCCGCCGTCAGCCGGCCAGGTGCGGATCAATGGCGAAGATCTGTACGCCATCTACGACGCCTTGCGCGGTTCCATCGGCTACGTGCCGCAAGACGACATCGTGCATCCCGAGCTCACGGTTTGGGAAGCCGTACGCTACAGCGCCAAGTTCCGGCTGCCGCCGGACTACTCGGAAGAAGAGATCGAACGCCGCGTGCAGACCACGCTCGCGCAGCTCGGCTTGGAAAACGTCGCCCACCTGCAGATCGGCAAGCCCGAGAAGAAAGTGCTCTCCGGCGGCCAGCGCAAGCGCGTGAACATCGCCATGGAGCTGGTCACCGACCCGGTAATCATGTTCTTGGACGAGCCGACCAGCGGTTTGGCGGCCGATGACACGGCCGCCTTGGTGCAGCTCTTGTCCGAGCTGGCCAAACAGACCGGTAAGACGATCATCACGACCATTCATCAGCCGGCGAAAGAAGAGTTCGAGAAGTTCAATTTAGCCCTGATTTTGGGACCGGGCGGCTTGCTCACCTTCTACGGCTCGCCCAAAGACGGCTACAGCTTCTTCGGCTCTTGGCTCGGGCGCCAAGGCAAAGCGAACACGGTCGACAACCCGCGCGACATGTTCGACATGCTGAACCAGCGCGAGCGCCCGATCTTCGACGCGATGCGCGCGCAGAACCCGAGCGCCCCGCGCTACGCCGCGCGTGCCCAGGCCGCGCGTGAGTGGAACGCGGAGTACCTCAACCCGCAAAATCCCGTCTTCCAAAAGATGTTCTCGGGGCGGCGCGCCGTCGGCACGCCCACTGATCAGCGCGGCGTGCCCGGCGGCCGTGGCGGCACCAGCGGGCAATTTTTTCTGCTCTTCGGCCGCTACTTCAAGATCAAGATGCGGGACGTGGGCGGTACGGCGATCATGCTGCTGCAAGCGCCGATCATCGGGGTGCTTTTAGCGCTGGTCTTCGGCGGGCAGAAAGACGCCATTCCGTATTGGTGTTTGGGCGCGCTGCAGGAGCTGGCGCGTAAATCTGGCGGCGTGGGCGATGGCCTGACCCAGACCCTGAACAGCATGCAAACCACGCCCGATCACTCGGCCTCGATCTTCTTCGTGGTCGTGGCCGCGGTATGGTTCGGCACCAGCAACGCCGCCCGCGAGATCGTCAGTGAACGCGCGATCTACATGCGCGAGCGCATGGTGAACCTCGGGCTGTTCAACTACATCTTCTCCAAGTTCCTGCTGCTCAGCCTATTCTGCGTGATCCAGTGCACGATTTTGCTGGCGATCGTGTTCTTCTCACTCGGCTACTCCGGCGGGCCCGTGGCCTTCGGGCTCTCGCTCGCGACCTTGATCGTCACGGCCATGAACTCGGTGGCCGTCGGCTTGCTCGTCAGCACGTTCGTCAACAGCGGTGAGGCGGCCATGGCGCTCACGCCGATCGCGCTCATCCCGCAGGTCGTGCTCGGTGGCTTGATGGTGCCGATGACCACCAACTCGCTGCTCGAGCTGCCCATGTACTTGATGCCGGCGCGCTGGGGCTTCGAGGGTCTGGTCGCTCAAGAGCGGCTCGCGATCCTCACGAACCCGGCGTGGGTGATCGACATCAAGAAGCCGGACGTCACCAGTGTAGAGAACTTCATCACAGCCGGGCGTTTCCGCTGTGCGGAAGCCCAAATCGCGAGCTCCGATTTCATGGGCGCTTGGGGGTTCAAATATTACAACCTGCCCTGGTTGCCGCCGGCCGTGCTCGGAGGCATGATGTTCGTCACGTTGATCGCGATCCTGATCATCCTCAAACGACGGGACGCGATCTAACCAGACATGCGCGCAGCTGCTTGGCTCGCTTCTGCTTTCGCGTTGGGACTCGCCGCGCTCGTCTACTCGACGGACAGCGGCGGGGCCGAGCCACCGCCGAGCACCCTGCCTTTCGCGCTCGACGCGGGCGCGCCGCCCGCTTTGCCGGCGCGTCTACCGGTCACCCCACCGAGCTACGAGGTGCTGGCCGCTGGCTCCGATCGCCCGATCCGGATCCTGCCAGCGGCCGCGGCGGCCCCTAGCCGTCGCGTGCTCGTGTACCTGCACGGCCATTGCGGAGACATCAACGCGGTTGGCGCGTTCGTACCGGCCGCCACTGCGCACGGCGCGCTGATCGCCCTGCAGGGCGACCAACCGTGCGGCAAGGACAAGCCCGGGCGCTTCAAGTGGAGCAACGATACACACGGCTTGGATCAGCGCATCCAGCGCGCGATCCGCCTGGTCAATCAGCGCCATGATTGGCACTTGGACGCAGCCGATGTGACGTTGTTCGGCTACTCCCAGGGCGCGGTGCGGGCCGAGGCGCTTTCGCGCTACTACGCGAAGCGCTACCCGAGAGTCATCTTGGGCGGGCCCCCGCGCCGGCTAAAGGTGGAGCATTTCAAGCACGCGCAGACGATCGCGATCTTCGGCGGCGAGAAAGAGAACACACGCGAGATGCTGGGCGGCGCCGACGACTTGATCGCAGCTGGATTTCAGGCACGGTTTTTCCTGCTCTCCGGTGTAGATCACGGTGATTTCGGCGGGGAACTCGCCGGAAACCTGGCCCTGTCCGAAATACTGGATTTCGTCTCTGCGCCGGCGGACTCGACGGGCCCGCCCGCGACCGCGCCCGACAAAATTGCGCACTGAGCGCGGACGCCTGTGCCACGTCCGCGCACTCGGTCGCGCGGCTGAGCGCTCCTCAGCCTTCTGGCCTTCCCCGAGGACAGCGTCTACCCTAAGCCACCGATGGGTATGACCGTGGTCTGTCAGGCGTGTGGCGCGCGTCGAACGCTGCCAACTTCGCTTTACGACAGCCGGGTACGCGGGCGAGTCGTCAATATTCCGTGCAAGAACTGCGGCCTGGCGATAACGGTCGACGGCACGTTGCCGCCGCCGCCGGGCACCGATCCGGACGCCGAACTGCCGCCGGCGATCCCCAAGCAGCCCGCCCTGCCCCTGGTCGAGGGTTCTGAGTTCCAATATGCCGCGCCGGTGGTCGCCCCCGCGCGCGAAAAAACCATCAGCCACGTCGACGGACCGATTTCGGAACGCGGGCCGACCGCGCGCATTGGCCGCTACGCGTTGTTCGATCAGTTCGCCGCGGGCGGCATGGCCACCGTGCATTTTGGTCGCCTCGACGGCGCGGGGGGGTTCTCGCGCGTGGTCGCGATCAAGCGGCTCTTGCCGCACCTGGTCGCCAATCGCGAGTTCACGGACATGCTACTGAACGAGGCGCGCTTGGCGGCGCGCGTGCGGCACCCGAACGTCGTGGCCACGCTCGATGTGGTCGCCTCCAAGGGCGACGTGCTGCTCGTGCTCGACTATGTCGAGGGCGAAGCGCTCAGCACGTTGTGTCGCGCGCAGGCAAAAGAGAAGCGCGAGCTCGTGCCGATCCCGATCGCGGTCGGCATCATGCAAGACGTATTGCACGGCCTGCTCGCGATCCACGAAGCGACGGACGAAAAGGGCCGCCCCCTCGACCTCGTGCACCGCGATATCTCGCCGCCCAACGTGCTCGTGGGCGTGGACGGCGTGGCGCGCGTGCTCGACTTCGGCATTGCCAAAGCGTTGCAACACCTCGACGATTCGATGACGGGTCGGCGCATGGGCAAGATGGGCTACATGTCTCCCGAACAGATCCGTGGCGAACGCCTCACGCAGCGTTCGGACGTGTTCTCGGCTGGCATCGTGCTCTGGGAGCTGCTCTGCATGCGCCGCCTGTTTCCTGCGGATCAACCAGAAGAGCGTATGGAGAGCATCTTGCGCGGCGGCTACCCACGCCCCCGCTCGCTGCGCGAAGAGCTGCCGCAAGAGCTCGACGACTTGGTGATGCGCGCGCTCGAGGCATCACCCGACGATCGCTTTGCCACGATTCGCGAGTTCTCCGAAGCACTCGAGTCTGCGCCTCGCGCCGCGCGCCGCGACATCGGTCAGTGGGTGAGTGAGCTCGCACAGGCCGCGCTGAGCGACCGCACACGCATGGTGGCGGTGCTCGAAAACTGGTCGGAAGGCCCGCAAATCCCCCTCAGTTCGAGCCCGTTCGCTTCTGAAATCCCGCCCGCGGTGGCGCCCCTCGCAGGTTCTTTGCCGCCGCCCAGCAGCGACAACGACTCGATCTCGACGGCACTACGCGAGAACTTGAACGTCAACGCGACGGCGCTGGCGAAAGCGTCATCATCTTCGCCACGACCGGCGCAGTCGAAAGCGGGCGTGGCTTGGATATTGCTCGCCGTGCTCGTGGCGTTGACCGTCGGCTACTTCGCGCATCGTTGATTTTTGGGGGGCGAGCGGGCGCGGAGCTCCGTGCTCGTCGCAAAGCTCGAAGCAGAGCTGGAAAGCTCGAGCCGCGGGTGGCATGCGTCGTTCTCGGCAGAAAAAGCACTGTGTTTACACAGCGCTTTTCCAGACGCGCGCCGGGTTTCGGAGCTGAAAACGGCCCTTACCAGCCGCCCTTGTCGTCGTCCTTCTTCTTCTCGGGAGCGGCCGCGGGCTCGACACCGGCTTTGTCGCTCGCGGGGGCTCGAGCGGCTGGCGCGGCCGGCGCCGCTGGCTCGGGCGCGGCTTCGTTGTCTTTCTTGGGGCAGCCCGTAAGCAGTGCCGCAGATGCAATGAGCGCCGCAAGGCGAGACAGAACCGTGAGATCGAGCAATCGCATACCAGAATCCTCCGTTCGGGAGCCGACCACGAGCAACGCTGCTTGCAAAGCGAAAACGCCGCGCGCCCGTGGTATACTTGCCGCTTGGGAGCGATGCTGGGCGACGTTGAACGATGGCGCGCAAGCGGTACCTGATCATCGGTGACGGTGCGGCTGGTTTGACCGCCGCGGCCGCGCTCCGCCACGCGGACGGCGAAGCGATCATCGGTGTGTTCAGTGACGAACCCGTGCCAGGTTATTACCGAGCCGCGCTCACCAACTACCTATTGGGCGAGCTGCGCGAAGATCAATTGTTCGCGGTGGCGCCGGATTTCTACCAGAGGTACGGCATCCATCGCATCTACACGCGCGTCGTCGGGGTGGATGCGTCGCGCTCGTCCGTTTGGTGCAGCACTAGCCCGGAGCCAACGGCGTATGACCAATTGCTCGTCGCGTCCGGGGCCCGCG
>Ga0247740_1001256_pt1 | contig 11073 bp, 17 predicted proteins | sample UWRJL148409B2_FD_180942 | JGI IMG/M metagenome (GOLD analysis project Ga0247740, IMG submission 180942) | Plant litter microbial communities from Arlington Agricultural Research Station in Wisconsin, United States - UWRJ-L148-409B-2 | ecosystem: Environmental > Terrestrial > Plant litter >...
TTTTACTCGTTGTTGTGAAAACGCTATTTTGGTTTATTTGCGGCGCTATTGCAACCATATAGCCAAAAATAAAGCCCGTTACGCGGGCCAGTCGGCAGGGTCGAAGGTGAATTAAGACAGGCCTATTTTGCAGCGTTGCCGGGGTATTCCGGTCGCCGCTAGATCGCGAGCCTAAAACCAGGACAGGCTATTGACCTGCCTCCACCTGCTGCGGCACTTGTGCTCCAGTAGCCGCCGAACGAGCCGCACTCGTGGGTGCGGATGGATTTACAACAAGCTCAGGCTCTTGCTCTACATGAGGCGCGTCAGGCTTCGGTTGCTTACCGACAACAAAAACCGAAACGCTCGCCGGTATCGCCTCAATTGCGCACTCGCTGAAATGACCTTCCTGGAAAACTGCGCAGGATTTACCAAACTCTTTTGATAGTGCTCGGCTGATAATGTCAACTGCTTTAACGCGCTCGCCGTTATCGATATTGTCGAGCAGAATATTGTGGATTTTACGCATGATTTTTTCCTGTTGGATTGGTAGTTGGATTGGCCCGAGCGGGAGGCCACCCCTGAGAACGCGCTGGCGAGCGCTGCTCTGGATTTATTTAACCATCGTCTTACCGATGCACACCCTTATCGGCCAGAAACTAGAGGTTATGCCGACTTGGTGATTTGCATGGTTTTATTAGCCTGATACTCATGCATAACGCAGGGATCTTGCCAGTATTAACCCCGCTGGCTCGCTATGAAGTATTTACTGCGCACCATCATAATCATAAACAACACAATCGCGGCCAGTATTGCGAAAACCTTGCTGACTTTTAAGCGCCGCAGCATTACGACCATCAAACTTAACCGCGCGCTGGCCAATGTGCGACTCGGAAATTGTAGGATTGTGCACTTCCGCAAAAAGCTTTTGTTTCCACTGGTCTGTGCCGGTGAGTTCGATAAATTCTACTTCTGGCAGCGGTAATGGTTCTGTGTGCATCATGGGTTCCTTTTAATAAAAATTGGCGCCGGGGGTGGGACTTGAACCTAAAGCCGCTAAGCTACACAACCGCCAGATTAACAAGTCTGGTGCTCTACCAATTGAGCTACCCCGGTCAAATACAAAGTTAAATCACATGCCGGTTACCGTGTAGGCCGGTTCGGTCGGATACTCCCATGTGATTTACTTTGCCCTCTCGATACTGCCACCCGAGAGGGTAGGTGATTGATAACCTCAGGACCCACAGCGCCTTTTCCTCGCCGTCAGGCTTGGGGCTCACAGGGTCGTATCCTCGACGATCAACCGTGGAAGCTCTCAACGTGCGCCCAATTTTGGTGTTCCCTCAAAGAGGCTTTCACCGCAGCCGAGCAGGCTAGTAGAGGTCAAGAGTGTCCAGGGTTGCCCTCTCGTGAGAAAGGGCTTGCTGGTTACGTCTCCAGCGCGGATTTCCACCGCCCGTGTGAATTCCAGATTCAGTACAGAGTAACCGTCACTGGTTGTTGTGGCCGGGTGCGAAACCGGCATTGATTGTTTATAAGATTGCAAGCCTTAACTCAACCAAGGAAGCGCCCTGCCTCCTGTTCTGCTTTTATGATGCTTGCGGCACCACGTTAGCATCGTATCGCCTACGCATTCACAACAAAACCAATCCTACACAAGCCGCAATTCTATTGCAACAACTATTTAACAAACTCTGTCGATAAAACCAAAAGCCCATACTGCCTTTCAGCCCTGAATTTCGCCTGCGCATGATTATCCGCCATTACACTGACGGTTTTTTGCTTTGCGAAACGTACGTGTAGCTCTACTTTGTATTGGTACATGGTGATTGCCTGCTATTATTGCGTGGATTAAAAAGGAATTAGCTTTGTATCATACGGAAGGAATAGCGGATGCGCAGGGTCGCCAGATTCTGTTTTGCCAAAGCACATAACAGGCTTCCCTGTGGCACGCATCATATCTAGCATTTCGCCAAATGCATGCCGCAAATTTTTCGGAACTTTGGTTGTGCTTCCCCAGCATGGAACCAAAATATCAGCTCTATCAAAGCAATCCTGTAAATATTTTAATCTATCGGGTCCAAACGGGTCTGCAACCTTTTTCAGGTCTTTTACTTCCTTTGTTCTATAGCAAAATGGATTTATTGCAATATATCCGCGCCCGCCAAATAATTTTGTAAATCCATTCCACCTTTTGCTTGTATTGTCATCTTTTAAGTGTGATGCGGTGCTTGGATTCACACCACAAAAAAGAAATAATTTTCCTTCGTTAGCAATGTCTCTTTCAAGAACATAGCGATAATTACCACATTCACTTATTGTCGCTCTCATGGTTTATCCTCAATCCCTCAGCATCGGGTTAATATAAATTTGCTCGTTCATTTTGTCGTAAACAATGTAATTCAGTTTTTCCAGATCCGGCAGAAGGTTTTTAATCATTGATACCACTTTAGCCTTACCCTTAAACGGCGCGTTACCCTTAACGCTGTCGCAAAAATTCGCCGACTTCACCGGCTTGTTGTAATACTTTTTATCCTGCGCCATCACCTTAAACTTTTTAATCAGAGCATTGATTTCGGTTTTCTTGCCAGAAACTCCCTGCTCATCGGCAGCAATCTCGAACGACTTCAGGCACTGCATAAACGTGTGCTCTGCCTGCCTGATTAAATCTACATTCATCACCCTGGATTTTGCGCCACCGGGGCACCAGTTTTCTAGGGCGTGAAGTACCGTTGCTATTTTGGCAACCTGCACGTCACCTTTGATAGCGACTGACTGCATAAAGCTGTCGTTGTAGCGGCCACCCGTTTTTACCATGTTGATCAATCGCGCCTTTACCGTATTCAGCTCATGGACACCAGCCGGACAGAATTCGATATTTATAGGATCTTGATAAAAAATATTGTGGATCGTTTCCTTGTAAGCATCGCGCTTTTTATCATCAATGGGGGTGTAAGTGTACGCGTCCATGTTGTCGAAGTTATCGGGCTCACTGATTGCCAGGAATCTTTCTGCAGCACCACGGCTTCCGCCCGCATTAGCGCGACCCGCACTCAGGATCGCATCAATAACCGTCTTTTGGGCAAGCACCGCGATTGCACCGTAGACATCGCCACGATAACCACCGCGACCGGTCCGCAATGAGTTCTGGTGACCGCCTTCCCATCCGTTAAGCATGATGCCAAGGTTGGCCTGGCCTTCACTGTAATTGGCGCCTATAAGAACTGTAACCGCTTCCGCCTCATCGCTGACGATAGTGAACATGCCATCGTTAACAGCAACGCATTTTTCCTCAAGGCCTTCGGGCGTCGCATCGGTTACGCCGTAGACGTACTCCTGGACTTCCTTTAGCTCATCCTCAATGCGCACTATATCGGCACCTATCGCGACACGTTCATTCTTGCCGGTGCCTTTGCGTTCTCGCTCTTTCATTTTTTCGGCAAGGCGTATTTTAACTTCTTCGCGCTTTGGCTTATTGATATCGTTGTATCCGCGAACTGTTTTTCTAACTGGTCCAGACAAGTAACTATCAACACCAGATTTACCGGCTCCCGATGGCTGGCTGGCTATCGTGTAAAGTCCCGGCGGCTTGGGTATTCCAAAGCGAAGGTAACGAAAGTTTCGGATCATCGCGCTACTAACCACCCCCAGGCCATGCAGGTAAACAGAGTCAATCCTAAACTGCATGGTTGCGGCCACAGACTTGGAAAATTCAGTCAGCACATTGCTGGTGCGACCCATCAAATTTAGCCCACGGTAATCGCCCACGTCTTCTTCAATCGCTGTAGGTTCCCGCCACCATGAGTGGTTATTAATCGGCAGCCCCATTTCCAGTGCAACAAGTGCAGGCACAACGCCGCGAATATGCGCGCGCTCAATTACATCGTTCACCATATCGGTGGCGACAAACTCGTCGCTATCCATAGGAATAAGCGTTTCATCGACCAAACTATCTAAATCAAAGGTATCAATATTCGGTGCTTGTTCGCCCTGCATAACGTTCGCTCATGTAGTGATTTTTTATAAGGCGTTGCAGCCATTTAATCTGTGCGGCTGACTGCTCTACGCGCTCCTTAAATTCTTCTGTTATCGGCAGTAAATTGGTGCGAAGCTTTTTATATTCGACCAATACGGCGCGATGATCCAATAGTTTTTTTTCTAGAAATTGCACGCCAAGCTCTTTTTCTATTTCTCCAGACTGAAGGCGTGCGGCACCAAGTGGATGCTTAATTCCCTCTATAAATCCGGTTGCCGACTCATCGCATAAATTAAATGGATTTATCGCAAAAGGATTGGCGCCTTTTGGTAACCTTACTCCATGCAAATAAATATACCTGTGCATATCAAAAAATACGCAGCCATCAATAATTACATTTGGATCGCATAAAATAACTATGCGCGGATAATAAAGTCCGTCGATTTTCGTTATCTGCACAGAGTAGGAAACACCGGCATGCGTGCCCATTTTTTGCTTGGTTATGGCGGTCATACGAGTTTAAATTCAATCACCCAAACCCAAGGGTTTTGTTCCCAGCTGCCGGCGCCGTTGATGGATTCCCACAGCGAAGTAAAAGCATATTTTGCGGTGTGCCAGCACTGGTCTTGATGAGTGCTTTTGTCATAGTGCCAGCCTGGGCGCTTTTGATGGCTTGAATCTGGCGCAGTACAAATTCCAATATCTTGCGGCGCGCCTTGGTGAAAGCAAGTAAGTCCGTAATCGGTGAATTTAATGCCTTCTTTCTGTGCATCTTCTTCACTAATATCATTCAGCCGCTCAACGCGCACGGCGGTGATTTCGAGGTTTATGCGGGATGCCCAGCGGGGCATGTGGATTGATGGCTTCCACTTTAGCGCATCCTCATTGTGCGGATCGTTATCCCATCCTGCAGGGTGAGACTCTTTATATTTTGGCGTTGCCCGGTAATCCACCCATATGCCAGCATGGTCGCCATAACCGCTGTCATCCACTTTGCAGAAGGTTTCGCGCGCCCAAATACGATCACCAACTTTTCCGTATGGGCACGCAAAAATTGGAGCGCCAAGAAGAAATTCAGATAGCGGGGTTGCGCTGTATTTTGGCAGCGATAACCCTTGGCACCATTTCACTGGCTGCGGGTTAATAGCTCTGCGCGTCTGCGTCTTACTGCCATCCAGAATTGCGCGAACCATCGGCGCACTAAACAGCATAGGCCGTTCTTTGATTTCAGTTTTCATAATTTCCCCTTGGTTGTAGTGGTTATTTACAGCACAAAAGATGCGGCGATAAGGCCGAATGAAACAATAAACGTTGGCAGCGAATATTCTTCAAGCTCATCAAGTTCGTGCCTTCTGAATGTAAATGCAAGGCCGTGGAAAATTCCTCCAAAAAAAGCCCAGCCAATAATAGCCATAACGTCAGTTACAATTTCCATTTTATTCGGCCTTTTTTGATAGAAATTTGTCGTAGATTTTTTCGCAAACATCGCCAGCATTATATTTCGGTCCGTCATCACTGAAAAAATCATCAAAGCACTCAATCATCGCCGCTATCGTTTTTTGCTTTTCGGTTTGGATTGGGCGGAATTTAGTAAACTGTGGATCAAATGAATCCACTATAGTGAATTTTCTATTTGTAGGAGAAACAAACTCAATTATTAATCCTTCATTGTTAATAATTTTGCCGTGAAATTTGCACCAAACAAATCCATTGTGGTGACCATTGGATGAGAATTCGCACACAGCCCCAACCGGCGGCAAAATGCCAAGCTCGTGCCAAGATGGTGGGGTTACAGTTCCTGGGCGTGTATTTACAAGGTGTTCATGGCTATCAATTTTTATTTTTCTGGCCGCGTTATCGATAATCATTCCTGCTCTTGACAATCCTTTGCGCATTGTTTTTAGCCGCTCAATTTCGCCAACAGGATCATCCATTCCGGCGCAGGCGTTGACGCAATTGGTGATTAATTCGCGTATATCGTCGCCGGTCATGCTTACATAATTGCCTTTTGCATCAATAATGCATGGATCGAAACCATCTTTCGCGCTCAACGATTTCCATGGTCTAGGACTGTTTTTCATTGCTTATTTTCCCCTTTGATATCAGTTAAGTGATCAATTTTAGCGGGCTTCTGATCCTTCATAAGCCACGCCAGTGTTCTTTTCTCGCGACCAGCCGCAGATTGCTCCATTTTCCACGGGTGGCGGGTTTTGTGTTTTTTCATGGGTGTTCGGCTTTGGCGATGGCTGCGCGAACCGCCACCAATACGCGGCGCTCTTTGTGGGTTTTGTATCCGCTTATATCCACGGTGCGCTCAACCAGTGGCTCGGCCAATTTAAGCGCCGCCAGCAGTTCGTCGCGCTGTGAAATCGCAGCCTCTCCCGCCTGTATCCGTGAAGCCGCCCAATCTGGCTCAGCTCGCACCAAGCGATAAAGGGTTATCGGATTGCCATCGGCGTCATGGTATTGCCTGGCTGTGCTGTTGGCTGGGTATCTGCTCATTTCAGCACCTCGCGCGCGGCAGCACAGTAATCTTTGTCGGCCTGATCAAGCTGTTCAATAGTTAGCTTTTTTTGGCCGTTATCTCGCGCCAAAATCATCGCATCAGCCATGCTATAAGACTGCATCGCAATGGCAATCTCAACTTCTTTATCCAGCGGCAACATGTTGGTTTTTAAGCATTCGGCAAGCAATTCAGGCATTGCGCTATCGGCAAACTTGTCGCGCAGGGTCATTCCGTATTCCTGCTGGTGCACACCCATGCCATCATTGAACACTGCAGGCATTGGAAACGCAGGGCCGCCATCATTGGGTTTATTGCTCATGACTTTATTTCTCCCCGAAGTATTTGTATGTGTTCTTCCATTGTTGGGTGGCGCTCATGCATGCGGCCTTCGCGCAGGTGACGCTTATGTAGGCAAAGCCTAAGCATTCCGGGGCCGCTTGGCTCAATTGAAAAGCGGATGCAACGGTCATGCGCCATCAATACGGCTCGCGTAAGCATGCAGAAATCGAAGGTAGCCATTGATCCGGTTTGGCGGGTATTGATGTTGATGCCGGTTCTGCCATCTTCGCGGACGATGCCGAAAACATGGTGATCGCCACCATACAATGCGCAAAGCATCCGATAGCATTCCCATTGGTCATCATTCATCCACGGGAATCGCTCGGCGCGTATTTTGTTCATCCACTCTGATTCTGTCATCGGTTTTTTCCTGTTTTGGTGTCATTGAGCCGCTACAATAGCATTGCAATAAGTTGGTTGCAATAGGATTATTCAGGCTTAACCAAAGAAAGAACGAAACCTCCATCTGGTTTTGAGTTGAGCAAAAACGACCTAAGCGGGAAATGTCTGTGCCTAATTTCGTTAACAATCTTTTTTACTGGTCGCTGCTTCATAGGGGTAAAACCATTGCCAATAATTGCCGGAATATCAACCGATTTGCCATCCCTAACAGCAACGACCATAAAGTGGTAAAGAATTGACCGCGCTGAACCCGGCTTGTATTCAGACCGAATCATTTTAATTGCCCCCGCCAAAGGGGCCGCCATTCCTGACGCCAATCCGCAGCTTGCGAGCATAGTTTGTGTAAGTGTAGAAGGTCACGCCCGGAAAACGATCTATACGGATACGGCGCAGGAACATGGCAAAAGTTGATCGAGCAAGATTTTCGCCGTTCTTATTCTTAAGATCTGGCACTTCTACCTCCTGCCCAGTCTCAAAAACATGCTGCATCAGGCTGTGGATAATTTGGGAATTTGAACCCGGTCTGTAATCTTTCATTGTGGAAAACTCAAATTGATTAGCGAATATCAATAATATCACAAAATAAGAAATATTGAGCATTTTGATATTAATTTGTTGGTCATGATATTTTCAAAATACAAAAAGTAATTAAAACCACTATCTGCGTACAATCAATCTACCCATTTGGGTAGATCAGCGGGTATGGTGTTGGGTAGAGTAAAAAAATAAGGGGGGTTCTATATAGTAAGTAAGTAAGTAGTAAAAATCCTTTATATAATAGGGGCTTACCTTATTTTTATTTTACAGCCACCATTGCGGTAGGCTCCCGGCGGGTAGAGAAGGTAGGCTCGCGCTCGTTTTTGGAATTTTCCTGTTTTTTATAATTTTGTGGCATATGGTGGTATATGGGGGGATGGTGTAGGAGCCGGGTGCGACTACCCAATCTACCCATTTTTTACCCATTTCGTTATTTATCAATGACTTAACTATACCTGCCTCTACCCGCTGACCGCACCGCGCCATACCCAAAACGGGTAGATTTACCCAAAACCTACCTTTTGCCACTGTTTCATCCGCTTGTGGTAGAATTTGCGATAGGAATTCATTAGGAGAATAAAAAGTGAGCGCACCAACTGGCAACCGCTTCTGGTTAGCAAGAACCACATACGGCAGAGACAAACTTTTTACGTCCCCCGATATATTGCGGAGAGCGTGCATTGAGTATTTCGACTACAACGAAAATAACCCGATCATGATTGCCGAAACCGTTAAGTTCATGGGTAGTGCCGATATCATCGGTGTACCAACAATGTCTCCCCTTACTGTTGGCGCCCTTTGCTTGTTTCTTGGCATCGATTACAAGACGTGGCGAAACTACGCAACCGGGGAAGGCTATGAAGATTATTTTCAGGTCTGTGATTGGGCCGAGAACGTTATTCGTCACCAAAAGTTCTCAGGAGCCTGTGCTGGCGTCTTCAATGCCTCTATTATCGCCCGTGATTTAGGCCTGGCAGACAAGCGAGAGATCACCGGAAAGGATGGTGCACCCCTTAGCACCATCACCACCACAATGACCCCACAAGAAGCCGCAGAGGCATATGCCAGCACCGTCAACGACAACTAAGGCTGATTGGCCGCCCAATTACGTTGCGGTCTGGCAGTGGCGGCAGGCGCAGGTTCTAAAGATCCGCAATAATCCGGTGATGATTACAGGATCAAAAGAGTATTACCGCACGCGGCCGGCCGAATTTATAAACCACTGGGTAGACACCTACGACCCGCGAAAAGCAGGGACCGGCGTGCCCGCCTCTGTCCCGCTTATCTGCTTTGAGCGACAAGAGGAACTGGTTGACTTCCTAATGTCCTGCCTTGACGACCAGGAATGCGGTTTAATCGAGAAATGCCGCGATATGGGCGCGTCCTGGGTGTGCTGTGCATTCAGCGTCTGGATGTGGCTGTTCATGCCTGGTGCGTCTGTTGGATGGGGTAGCCGCAAGGAGGACCTGGTTGACCGAATTGGTGACACCGATTCGATATTCGAAAAAATGCGCATGATTGTGCGTCGCCTACCAAAGTTTTTCATGCCGGCCGGTTTCAACGAAAAAGAACATGCCACATTCATGAAGTTCATCAACCCGGAAAATGGCGCAACCATTACCGGTGAGTCTGGCGATAACATTGGTCGCGGTGGCCGTAAAAAGATTTATTTCAAGGATGAGAGCGCGCATTACCCGCGCGCTGAATTGATTGAGGCATCACTAGGCGACAATACCAACGTGCAGATTGATATCTCATCGGTCAATGGCCTGGGTAACGTTTTTCATAGGCGCCGCGAGAATGGCCAGGACTGGGCGCCAGGGATCGAAATGGAACGCGGCCGAACCCGTGTGTTCGTCATGGATTGGCGTGACCATCCTGCAAAAAACCAGGATTGGTATGACATGCGGAAAAAGAAAGCCGAGGCCGACGGCTTGCTGCATAAATTCGCACAGGAAGTTGACCGCAGCTATTCGGCGTCTGTCCTGGGCGTCGTCATACCGGCCGATTGGGTAGAGGCTGCTGTTGATGCTCACATCAAGCTTGGTATACCTATCACCGGGGCTTGGGGTGCAGCTCTTGACGTTGCAGATGGCGGCAATGACCGAAACGCATTGGCAAAGCGCCGCGGTATTCTGTTATCGTCCGCCGAGCAGTGGGGCGAGCGCGACACCGGCGTCACAACCAGGCGCGCACTGCAGGAATGCGTGGGGCTTGGTGAAATCGCCCTGCAATACGACTGCATTGGTGTTGGTTCCGGCGTTAAGGCTGAGGCTAACCGGCTTGGCGATGAAGGTCTGATACCGGATGGCATGACGTTCGTGCCATGGAATGCGGCGGCATCGGTGCTTGATCCTGACGAGCGCATGATCCCGGATGATGAAGAAAGTCCATTCAACAAAGACTTTTTCAAAAACATCAAGGCGCAAGCCTGGTGGGAATTGCGCTTACGCTTCTACCGCACTTACAAGATGATCACGGAAGGCGATTATTACCCGCCGGACATGCTGATTAGCCTTGATTCCAATCTGCCGCTGCTGCAGACCATCAAGAAAGAGCTTAGCCAGGCAACCATGACCAATACCGGTGCCAGCCTAAAGCTTGTGATCGACAAGGCGCCAGAGGGCACCAAATCCCCGAACCTCGCCGACGCCATCGCCATGGCTTACTGGCCAATCCCCGCAGAAGAATCCCCCGCAGGCATAATGCTGCCTATGCATTTGTTGAAAAAGTATAGGTAAGGCTATTGCAATAGGATTGCAGTAGGTGTAGCCTTATCTACATGGTGAAGCGCGGGGCTGAACTGAATCGAATTGGTGATTAAGATGACGCTAAAGAAAATTTACGAAGACTGGAAAATTCATAAGGATTTTGATCGCGCATACAATGAAATAAAAACTAACAACTTCAAAATAGACAGTGATGGATTTGTGACTTCGCGCAATGATGGGGTTTTGCGCTTAGGCTTGACCAGAAACAGTCTGTATTTTAAGCCAGCATAATAGCGAGTATTAACATGATTGAATTAATCAAAAAATTACTTTGCCGCCATAATCGCGTATTTATAGCTGGGGTCACATTTGATGGCGCTTGTGAGTGCAAATGTGAGAAGTGCGGAAAACAAATAACCGTAGATAATCGCAAATAGCCGCCTAGCGCGGCTTTACTTTTATGACCTGCCACCACCGAAAGTCCTGGAAAACCCGCGAAGGCTGCGAGCATGTTTGTGTGCTTATGAGTGGCAGGATTAAGAACAAAAGGGCGGCACCTAAAAAGTGTGAGTGTTGTGGGCATTGGGTTGTTTTTATGGTGAGCAAATGAACCGGGGGATGCT
>Ga0247740_1001257_pt1 | contig 11066 bp, 9 predicted proteins | sample UWRJL148409B2_FD_180942 | JGI IMG/M metagenome (GOLD analysis project Ga0247740, IMG submission 180942) | Plant litter microbial communities from Arlington Agricultural Research Station in Wisconsin, United States - UWRJ-L148-409B-2 | ecosystem: Environmental > Terrestrial > Plant litter >...
AACAGAAAGGGACGTATCTTCTGGCCCTGTATTTGTCGTAACATTTAGTAGCGCGACTAAATCCGGTGTCTGCAGCGTTGAAGACGAGCGGTAGCAATAGATCTCTCTTCAACCAGGGCTAATGCGTCTAACACGCTACTTGAACGCCATAATAATTTAAAAGCTCTATAGGTCTCCAACATTGTAGGTTGCCACTGCCGTAGGCGTTATGACGAGGATCTGAGCGAGAGTCGGTCCGTCATCTCATTGCCCCGCATCGGAGCTGCGCCGAGGACCGTTCCGCAAACGTGGTAGCGTTCATGCAGGACGTAGACCTTCGTTCCGAAAATACATATCCATCCAAACGGCCCCTGCGATCAAGGAAATCTGGACTTTCCTGCTTTGCTTTACATCAACATGAATTTTTTCCCACCTCCACCCACCATCACCGCATCACTTTACCTCCGAATTCCGGAAGAAATAAGGTACTCGCAGTCGCACTGTTCGCAGCCAGGGCAACACTCATTCGTTGAGCAGATGTAAGGAGCGCGACTCAGAATGGCGTGGCGGGTTTGCTCGACCCTTCCAAAACATCTTCCTCGAAGGACCAGTATACACTTCTTCTGGAGATCTCTACGTTGTCGATATCCCTTATGGCCGGATATTGCGAATCGATGCAAACAAGAATGTCACTGTCGAAACAGAATGGGATGGAGAACCAAATGGCCTCGCAGTGGACCCAGAGGGCAGGATAGCAATCGCGGATTACAAACAGGTATATGGACAGATCGACAACTCCGTACGCATGAAGCTCATACAAATCTCAGGGTATCCTGACTTACAACCCTTCCACTGGAAAAGTGGACGGGCGGTTGAAACGCAAGAACCTCGAGCGATTCAAAGGCCCCAACGATCTCGTATTCGATAAAGCCGGCAATTTGTACTTTACAGATCAAGGCCAGACGGGGATGACCGATCAAACCGGAAAGGTGTACCGCCTCTCTCCAGAAGGTCGCCTCGACATGCTCATTGACAACGGCATCTCACCAAACGGCCTTGTCCTCTCCCCAGACGAGAAAGTCCTCTACGTAGCAATGACACGTCAAAACTCCGTCTGGCGCATACCGCTCCATCTCGACGGCACAACGTCTAAAGTCGGTCTGTTCTTCCAAAGTTTTGGAACCGCAGGGCCAGATGGACTGGCGGTTGACGAGGAGGGGAGTTTGTTCGTTTGCCACCCTAGTTTGGGCAGCGTTTTTGTGGTGAACTCTGACGGGACGCCGAAGGCTAGAATCGTGTCAGGGACCGAGGGCATCAACCTCACCAACTGTTGCTTTGGAGGGAAAGATGGAAAGACCTTGTATATAACAGACAGCTTGGAAGGCAACGTGCAGTGCGTTGAGTGGCATTGTAGAGGAGCGACGACGGCACCTACTGTAGGGTGCAAACAAACGTAGGAATGGCCTACTTAATACCTACTGCATTTCGCGCCTGAATGTGTGCAGAATCGACACCACTTCCGAATCCGATGAAATCGTGCCAAGTGTGGGTTGTGCCCATGCATATGCACGACTCGTGTGGGCCTTGGCACCTCAATCGGCCCGTTCTCCAATGGCAGGACCCCAGGAACCCCAGAAACTTCGCTCGCCCTCCGCAATGCACTGCATCCCGCCACTCACGGCTGTATACCACATGTCGGAGGAACGCGATTACCAGCTACCTGCATGTCAGAAATGCAAGTTGCGCAAGATCAAGTGTGACCGACAAACACCAAAATGCAGCGGCTGCATGAAGGGAAGCGTTGCTTGCATCATTGTTGATCCAATCACTGGGGAGCAATATGCGCGTGACTATATCCGGCAATTGGAAGAGAAAGAACGAGGCCTGAAGCGGAGACTGGGCGAAACCGATGATGGAGCCGCGATGTCGCCCACGTTGACTGAGAAATCGGACGCTATCGAACGAACGCCAACAGGACCTGCAACGGCAGCGAGCACGGGATCGCACAGCGGGTTTGTAGGAGACGGCAGTGGATTGGGCTTCTTGCAAAACATACTCTCCGACAACAAGTGGCAACATCATCGCGCGCATATCCTGGGGCAGCTCGCGAACCGCCCTCGCATCGTCAACCATCATCTCGCGCCAAACGCACTGCCACCAGCCGAGGAAGCCGAACAACTGTTGGAAAATTACTTCATCCGGTTCCATGTCCACCACGCTTTCCTGCTCCGAGGTGAGATGCTAGACATCTTCACCCGCATCTACTCACCCTCGCCTACGTCAGCTACACCATCAGCCCAAGATTACTTTCGCCTCCTAATGGTGTTCGCTATCAGCGAGACGACAAGACATCGCGCTTGTCAAGGTGCGGGCGACGGAGCTGGACATCCATACGGCTATTACCTCGCTGCCGAAACCTATTTGGCGAGCATACCACTCATCAAAGACCCGGACGCGATTCAGAATCTATTGATGATTGCAAGGTTTGGTATGTATCACCATATTGGTACCTCAATATGGGAGATATCGCGCCTGTGCATGCGTCAGTGTATCGAATGGCGGCTCCACCTCAAGTCGCAGAAGAATCTTGACCCCATGATCGAACAACATCAGCGCCGCATATTCTGGGAATGTTACGTTCACGACCGTTACAGCTCCGGGATTTTGGGTCGTCCATTCGCCATTCTTGAGTCTGAAATTAGAGTGCCGCTCCCAATAGACGCCGACGACGAGACGATCATTGCGTTTGGGGCAGCTGCGCTTGATAATGTTCCTGTTGCCACAAACGGACAGCCGACTGAGCTCTCGGTCAACTTGTTCTGCATCAAGTTGCGACGCATCAGCTCCCGTGTACATTCCGCTTTTTACAGTGGCCGGAAGCCCGCCTCACACAGTGCTCTGGACGGTACCAGAACGCCAGATTTCCGATCGATCGGGCACGTCTACTCGCACTTCTCCCAGTTCCACAAAGAGCTTGATGCATTGCGAGCATCTGCACCCGTCTTCAGTAATCCGAGGTGCCTATACGAGCGATCTGAATGGCATGACTTCATGTACGAGAAGGACCGCCTTCTACTCGCACGAGGTGCCATGTACAACGTTCCAGCTAGGCCACTCTCTGGCGTCGGCGTCATCAGGGAATTATCAACAGCATGCTATATGTCTGCGACACGTACCATAGAACTCTACGCAGATCTGAGGAACAAGAACGAAATTACTTGGACCCGCAGCTACTTTCAAGTCATCTTCACAGCCGGACTTACTGTAATCTACTGCATTAGTTTGGACGTTCTGAAGGACCGTCACGAAGATTCTGTCGCTCGTACCGACCCTCTCCGAACTCTCAATATCTGTAGCTCATTGCTGCATTTCTTCAAAGGAAAGATGCCAGATGCGGGGTCTTTCGCCATCGTGTTCGATGTCATGAAGGAGGAGGGTGTTAAGGATCGGTTCCCGTCGTCATTACTACCTCCGCTCTCCACCATCGTGGTCCAAACAACCTCAGACAGTCATCAACAACAGCCAGACCCTCCGAGTTCACGAGTTCCTCAAACAAATCCTCTCGGCTTTGACCCGGTACATCCTAGCCTGGACACTGCGAACGCGTTCGCTCTACCACCAATCGTACAACAACAACACACGGACATAGACCATTTTGCACCACAAGGCTATGCGGATATTTCACAATCTCAGCTTCCACCAGATTTTGGTCTAGGCCTTACTGATGATTTGATGAACCAGTTGGAAGCGGGTCTGGGAGAATATGCATGGGGTACATTAAATATGGACGTAAATTTCTGGGATCAACTCGGCTATGAGTGAGCATCGAAGTTTAAACCCAAGTTGCTCTTCAGAAAGGATCACGGCTACGACGCTCGTGTGGTCTTGATATAGTCATATAACAGATCTACTGCCGCCACTGCAGTCTCCATTTGCGTTTCGGCCGTCGCAGCACCCACATGCGGAGTACTCACGACCCGGCCTGTTTCCCAAAGACCGCCATACTTTTCCCTAGTCGGTGGCTCCTGCTCGTGGCAGTCCAGACCCGCACCCCAAATCAAACCCTCCTTCAGCGCACGTTCGAGGTCAGTCTCATTCACGATTCCTCCTCTGGCTGCATTGATCAGAATGGCATTCCGCTTCATGACCTTGAACTGCTCATACGAGATGAGGCCGCGGGTCTGTGGCAAAAGAGGAATATGCAGGGTAACAACGTCGGAAGCTTCGAGCACCTGCTCTAGCGTCCCCACTCGCGTATGCGAGATATCGCTCCAAGCATCCTTCGGCAGTAGTGGATCGTACGCGACGACACTGCACCCGAGCCCGCCCTGGAATATTCGCGCAACCTTCTGACCGATGTTGCCCATTCCGACTATGCCGATTGTCTTTTTGTTGATGATCAACCCGGAGCATGTTTCTTTCGGCACTTTGGTACCAGCACCCTGAAGCGCTGCGATGCGACCGATCTCGCGGGCCACCGACATTGTGAGTGAGAGGACTGTCTCTGCGACAGCTTGTGCGTTCACGCCTGGCGTGTTGAAGATCTTGATGCCGTGCGCTTTGCAGGCTTCACCGTCAATCTTATCAATGCCAACGCCTTGCTTTCCAATAGCTTTGAGGTTCTTGCACTTTTCCACATCCTCCGCTCTGAGGTACGACCCACGGATTACCAAGTATTCCGCTTTTTCTCTCCATTCGGAATGCTTGAGATCTGAAGGTAGTATGGCGTTGAATAGAGACTGTGCGTGTTTGACGGCTTCAGGGTGCAGGGTGTCGAGCAAGTATACAGTGGGCTTATCGGCGGTGTTTGTTGATGCTTGAGGAACAGAAGTGTCTGCCGACTCGAGACGTCCTGGTGCCATGACGACGGCTAGTTGGTAAATGCGGAGTGTGGGGTAGATGTTTGAGTTGAAGTAGTTGCGAGGATCTGTGGGATATCGAATGTCGAATGTCAACTCTCGAAGAAATGTGCAGCGATACCGGCAATGATATTGCACATGAGCCTTCACCGGCACCTATACTCCGGCATTCCCAGATCTCCGATGGCAACAATACCTTTCTGGCATATTGCCGAAGCCTTCGGAACGTTCCTAGAGGGCTGATCAATTATGCTTGGCAAATTAGTGTTGGCGCGGAGCTCGTCGGACTACCGCCGAGGACTCCACAAAGCTAGTGTCGGACGTCGCCCGCGCCTTCACGCGATGCTCGAGTGCGTCTTCATTCGGTCCTTTTTACCCCACTATCTTCAGGTGCTGCGGCACAACACGACTAATGCGATCGGTTCGATCCTGTCTGAGCGGGTCATGCCTCGTATGATCCAGCAGGCTCGACACTGTTCCGTTCCTGGGTCGCATTACGGCACTGTTCCGTTCGTGTTGATGTCCGTCGCTTGCAAGCCGCCAAAAATGAGCCGTTGCAGCTTCCGCGAGACTGCTATTTCGGAATTGTCTACCAAGAATCTGAGATGTTCGCTTGACGCTGGCCGGGATTGCAGTGCGGCGAGTACGTTGCGGAGACCTAGAACTGCGGAGTATCGAGTCGAGAGTATAGTGAGAATACTCACGCATTGGAGCATGCGCCTTTGTCGCTCTTCGTTTGGTGGCTGCGATGCAACAACTACACCAACGGCGAACACGGAATGTCCCTCAAGACCCCCAGGCGATCGTTGTTGGCTAATGAGGCGGCCTTCGAAGATATCTGCGTACCTGGCGAACTCTTCCTCAGCGTGCTCCATCACCATGTTCCGGCCTGCATCGTCGACAAATGTAGGACTCTTGAGTAGTTCGATGAGACCTCTAGTATAAAGCTGCTCTTGTGCGAGACCGGATGTGAACATTACTGCTGGCACCGTTTCCTTCCAATGACGCAGGTTGACGAAGTGGCATAGCAAGTCTTCTTCAGTTTGCTTCCGAATTGAGCGCAGGATCTGCGCATGTTGGACGAGGTGTCGAACAGCTGCATTGTCGGCATCCGTCGCCGCAACTCGCGGGGATGATGGTGGTGACACCATAATATCGCTGTCGTTGAGACAAAATGGTCGATCCAAAGTCGTGCTCAGGTAGGTGTCCAGAATGTACAGAGTCCTGAAAGCTCGGCTGCTCTGCCTTTTCGTATCGCCATCCGAGTCCGAGTTTGATGCACGAGATGTATGCATACCGGATGAGATGCAGCGTGTCATCGCGAGTCCAAGCAAATGCCACGATGAGCCGCCGTACGTCGTATAGAGAGAATAGATCGTGAGTAACGTGAGACACTGCACAATTGCTAGGTCTCCGGCGTAATCGAAAACCCGAGGCATGAGCTGCACGGCCTTCATCGCTAGCTCCAATGCTAGTACTTCCGTGAAGCTGCAATTCGGTGACAGCAGTAAACCAGTCGCGATGCCAATCGATACGATCACAGTTTTCTCTGGCGACTCATTCGTCATACTTTCAAGATGCCCACATTCCTCTGCTCTGGTGACAATGTCGAACAATTCTTCTAGCTCATTTCGCGCTATAAAAGGGAATGATATCGACGCTTTCTCAAGGAAAATTCGGAACGCCGCAGCGGTTTGGACACCACCCAGACCGCTACCATGAGGAAATATATGATTTCGAAAATCCCCCATGGGTCCAGAGAGCGATGCATTGGTCCCAATGGGCAGGCTCGGATTTGTACCACCCACACTCGTCGAGGCGAGAAGCAAGGTAAGAAACGAAAGTCCCTGGGTCGAGAATGGTTGCCGACCGGTAGGCTCCGCCATTGCACTCAGACTCAGATAATTGGCCTCATGCATGGCATCCTGCAAGTCATTTCCCGGCCTCCGGTTCTCTATCGCTGGATCGATGACGTCGCTATCTCGTCGGACGATAGCATCGTCGTCGACGAAATTGCTGTCTCGGCGAGGACCAGGAGACTCGTGACTACTCGATCCGTTGACGGGCGTGTCAACGGCTTCAACGAATCGTGCTTCCAGAATCCGTATTCTCGATTTGAGAGACTCAATGTATGAGATGGAGGATGGATCCGAGGCGTCGATAATGGAACCGAAGCGGCGCTGGATACATGGTGACGAGGCAGCGAGACATTGTTGGCATGTTGGTGTTTCGCGAGAACACTGCATCACACGTCAGATCTGCATCAAGTACATGAATGCGGAAGAACTGATCGGGGGCAGATCTGAAGTTTCGACTTGAAGAGGAAGGCATTAAATGGTGCTATGCGGGGTGAGGGGATTACGACCGCAATTGCAGCCACCTGCATGGAAATGTAGATACCGACCTTCTGTTTTCGTCTCCAACATCTCTCGCATGCCTGTGACTGCAAACTCGTCATGGCGACGGGCGGTATCTGAGTTGCAGGTTACGCAGGACGAAAGCTTCAATCGAGGTGGGTGGGGAACCGAGGCAGGGTTTTCGAGCTAATAGCGGGGGGAGGGGGGACAATTTGTTCAGCAAACGTTGCGACGAGAACATATATATTGATGATATCTGTAAATACCTAAAGAAGGCCACTGTAAGGTGGTGTCGGGCCTCTTCCGAAATGCCCCCTTCTACCAAAGTCACCCCCACTCAGCGAACAGGCTTCTGATCGTACCGAACGGCCTGATTCTTCTCCTCGTCATCATCATCCATCCCCTTTGATTCCGTATTGGGTGCTGCTCCACTTCCCAAGTCTTCTGATGTGGGATACGCGATCTTGCGTACCGTGTACCATGGCCTCTGGAATAGCTTGTCCATGCTTTCGAGCGACCTTCCTGCAGTCTCTGGAAGTGCGAAAAAGACATATACGAGCGAGGCGCAGCAGATGCATGCAAAGAATACAAAAGCGCCGAAGCGTTTGGTAGCTGCGAGAAGCGAAGGCATTGCACGCGAACATCCAAAGTAGAACGCCCAGTGAAATGCCATGAGAATCGAGACGCAGAGCGAACGAATGCGGATGGGAAATACCTCCGCAGATACCAGATAAGGAATAGAGAACCAGCCAATACTCCAAGCGATGGCGTGGAAGTAAATAGCAACAATAGCAGTTTTACTCGCGGCTGTTGCGCTGGAGCTCACCTCAATGTCCGTCACGCTCATACCAGTCGTGGCACCCAGGTATGCACCCACGAATGCCAGCGTCACGATTTGCATCGAGATACCCACCATGAGCGAGCGTCTTCGGCCGATGAAATCGATAACGAAGATGCTGAAAAGTAGTACCGAAACGAACTTCACAACGGCGTACAAGCCGGTGGCGAGGAAACGAGATTCCTCGCCTTGGATGCCCAAGTATCCGAAGATGGTCGGCGAATATTGCGTGATGGCGTTCGCTCCAGACCATTGACCGAACATGTGGCACAAGAACATGAGCATGAACCGTCTTCGGTACTCGGTAACTGTGAAGGTCTCTTTCAGCAGATCCCATGTCGTCGCGCCACTGACAGCTTCAATTTCCGCGTTCAGCTGCCCCTCCATTGCCATGAATTCTTCCCTTACGTATGGATGTTCAGCAGGTAACTTGCGAAACTGTACAAGCACCGCTAGAGCTTCGGTGGGCTTGTTCTGCGAGAGCAGGAACCGAGGTGATTCGGGTGTGAAGAAAATGCCCACACCCCACATTAGTGCGGGGATTAGTTGCAAAGCTGTGGGTAGTTGCCATTGTAGGTCGGAGCCGGCGTGGTATTTCGTTATGCCGTAGTTGAAGAAGAAGCCGAAGACTACGCCAAGTTGTTGACAGCAGGCATATTGCAGTGTCAACAGGCCGCGGATGGAGCGGGGTGCAATCTTTTCGTTGTTAGACATCTTCCTGCTCTCATCGATCACATACTACTTACTTCAGTGATATAAACAGAAGGTAGCACGGTTGTCGTTCCAATACCGATACCGCTAATGAATCGAGACGCGTACAGCCCAGCGAGATTTCCGCCACTGAATGTCTGTCCGAAGATACCACCAATGTAGACAAACGTGAAAAGCAACATGGTATTCTTACGTCCGAGCAATTGCCCAAGATTGATGCATGCGAGACATCCAAACACGGCGCCGGCCGTAGCTATCGCAACGACCCACCCTTTTGTGTTGGCATATTGAGCATCGGTCTCGTGGTCAATTCCGAAGCGCTGCCTGAAGACTTTCATCACAACAATTGATGCGATGTTTCCTGCATTAGTTTAGTAAACGGTATTAGTAGACTGGGGAGGGAAACTGTTACCTTCATCGAATCCCTTGGCCACACCAGAAAACGACCATACTCCAACGCAGAAGAAAAGCCACCAGTTGAAAATTTCCGATGGAGAAGCTTTTACCGCTTCGCGTGTTGCTTTGATGAGACTTGGTTTTGCGTCTGACTTTGCCATCTTGTCGAAAAATATGACTTTTCAGATATAGCCAAGTTGAGACAGCGTCTATAAGCTTATATGACACTGTAGTGCACCAAAGCTTGTAAGCTTCTGACGAATTGAGTCGTGCTGTTGCCGGCGCGGCGCCGACTGGACAGGACCTGCTGGTGGCGGCTGGGGTGAACCCCACTCGGAGCCCCAGTATGCTGGAGGAAGCTGGGTTTGCAGAGAATCCGGAGCGTCGGGCGACGCGGTTTCAAAGTGGGTTTGTGGGGTGCGCTACAGGTCCGAAGTGCCCGGCCGGGGCATGTCCGCAGCACGTGCAGGTATGCGCCAAACTGTTTGTTGAGTTGTTTTGAGCTTGGCGAGATTCCGCGGAAAACGGTCCGTACATTGATGAGCATGTTGCGCTCAAGTTGATATACAGCTGACCCAGACTCACGCATGCGCGAGTTGTAGAACATAAGTGGCGAAAGTTCCATAAGTAGCCGGCGCGAGTGGAAACAACACGGTACAAGGTCTGTATTGAGAAGATACTGAAGACCGAACTCTTGTGCGGGGCACTTGAAGGATGGAATATATTGAGATTAAGTCTGAAGAGTCATGTATTGGTCGCGTCAATCTACAATATCTTTAATATACGTAAAAGAAAACAAATAGCACCCAAGAACAACCCGAATTGAAACTCATGAGCTCACAACCCCGTTTTGCTGGCCATTGACCTTCAGCTCCTCTACGACCACACCAGCCTTCTGCTTCAGCGCCTCAATTACTCCCCCTGATGAACTATTGGTAGCGACATTAGTCTTCAACTCCGATTTTCCAGCCTCCTTCACTCTCGCGCTCAGCTGAGCCATTTCACCAGCTCTCTTCGTAGCACCACCGAGCAACAGTGGTCCATCCGTAGCAGCCATGACCCATCTTGCACCCATCGCGCAAAACTTCTCGACAAGATCTAATCTCGAGTGCAGTCCACCGACGCCGACCCACTTTCCGTGCTTGTTGCAAGCGGCAATGGTCTTCTCATAAACCTCTGTCAGACGCGGGTTCTCGTACTCTCCTGGGATCCCCATCTCAGCGCACATATCGTTTGTGCCAATCAGCAGGCTGTCTACACCCTCGACAGCTGCGAGTTCCTCAACGCACTCAACTGCTTCTAGGGTTTCCACCATGGGAATCACCAGCGTTTCGCGGTTGCACACCAGGCTCATTGCCTTGGCGGAGAGATGTCGGTATTGGAATTGCGGCATGTTATTGGTCGATGATCGGTGGCCCAAGGGTTGGAATTTGGCAGCCGCGACAACGTCTTTGGCATCTTGTACGGACCGAATGTGCGGTACTATCACGCCTAGTGCGCCGCCGTCAAGCACACGCGAAACAAAAAAAGGGTCTTTGGATGGGACGCGCACGATGGGAGATATGCCGGCGTATAGGGCAGCTATACATAGTTGGCCTGTGGCATGTCAGCTTCTGAGCAAATGGGAGGAACGATCTATGCAGAGGAGAGCGTACTGGTTGTGTCGAGGTCGAAGGTTGAGTGCTCCATATCAATTAGGATACCGTCAAATCCTGCGGTCTTCGCCATCATAGGGAGTTCGACGGTACGAATGAGCTTGACGGAGAGCGTGTATGCTATTTCGTCACGTTGCATCTTCTCACGAATTGAGTTTTGAAGAGTGAGTCCAGCCATATTTGTGGTTTGGCGGTGGTGTGGGCTTAGAAAGACCGGAAGGGTTTAGATTGACTCGAAAGTGTATGTGGTTGATGTAGTACCGGGGGTTTC
>Ga0247740_1001258_pt1 | contig 11056 bp, 10 predicted proteins | sample UWRJL148409B2_FD_180942 | JGI IMG/M metagenome (GOLD analysis project Ga0247740, IMG submission 180942) | Plant litter microbial communities from Arlington Agricultural Research Station in Wisconsin, United States - UWRJ-L148-409B-2 | ecosystem: Environmental > Terrestrial > Plant litter >...
ACGCCGAGGATGAGGCGCCCAACGCCAAGGGCGGCATCGACAAGCGCACCGTGCTGCGCCTCGACCGCAGGCTCGCGCCCGTGAAGGTCGCGGTGCTGCCGCTCTCGCGCAACGAGCAGCTCTCGCCGCTGGCCAAGCAGGTGGCCGCCGACCTCCGCAAGCTCTGGAACGTCGACTTCGACGACGCCGGCGCGATCGGCCGCCGTTACCGCCGTCAGGACGAGATCGGTACGCCGTTCTGCGTCACCATCGACTTCGACTCTCTCGACGACAACGCCGTTACGGTTCGCGAGCGCGACACGATGGCCCAGGAGCGCATCCCGCTCGAGGGACTCCGTGCCTACCTCGCGGCGCAACTGATCGGCGCCTAACTCCAGTCCTCCACAGGGCGTTACGGATGCTCGCTTCCCACTGATTCGGTGGCTGACGAGTTCTGCGGGAGAGGGTTCCCGACACTGACGGGATGCCACGTTCCCTTCGCGCGCACCTTGCCGCCGCCGTTCTCCTCGCCCTGGCCCTCGCGGCCGTGATGACGCTCACCCCCGCCCCGGCCGAGGCGGCGACGAAGGGCTCCGGGGTGCCCGGGCTGACGCCCTACGGCGGCTACCTCGGCAACTACGTCGCCTCGGACGGCACACGGGTCTATTGCGTCGATTCTTCGCTGCCGTGGCCGTCCGGGCCCATGTCGGAGGCGAGTCTCGTGACGGGGCTGACGACGACCTGGGGCACGCAGCTCCCCGACGAGACCCTCCGCAAGCTCAACTATGTGCTTCTCGCGTGGGGCCAGACGGGCGACGCCTGGACGGCGGCCGCGGTGGCGGCCTACGTCAATGCCTACACGAGCGGGTGGGCGCACGACATCGGGCCCGGCTACGCGGCCGGCGCGTGGTACCTCAACGGGAACGCGCAGATCACCGCGGTCTACGACTTCATCTGGCGGGATGCCGAGTCGCGGGTCGAGCCGGTCGACTACGCGACGGTGCAGATCGAGATGCACGATGCCACAACGGGAACGGTGGCGGTCGCAGCCACGGATCCGACCGCGGCCGGGACGCTCGTGCTCGAGGGCGCCGTCGATGCAGCCTCGGGGGAGTCGCAGGTCGCGGTGTCCGCGGAGCAGCGCGTCGAGATCCGTGGCGTGCCCGGCGACACCGACCTGGAGTACTACATCGCTGCGGAGGTCTCCTACGAGTCGCCGGTCGTCGACGCGAGTCTGCGGCTGTACACGACGCCCGGCCAGCAGCGCACGATCAGCGCGGGAGGCCCCTCGGTCGCCGCATTCGGCGCCGCGGCTCGAACGGACGCCATCACGGTGGGACCACGGCCGGGTGCGCCCGTGGTGGCCCCCGCCGTTCCACCGTCCCTTCCTCCGACCCTCGCCCCCACGGGTTCCACCACGGACGGCGTGATGGTGGGAGGTGCCGGACTGCTCCTCATCGGAGCCCTGCTGGGAATATCGGCACGATCGAGGCGTTGGGTCTGAGGTGAGTGAACCCATCAAGGTCGACATCTGGTCAGACGTGCAGTGCCCGTGGTGCTACATCGGCAAGCGCAAGTTCGAGGCGGGAGCTGCTGCGTACGCGGCTCAGGGCGGCGGCGATGTCGAGGTTGTCTACCACTCGTTCGAACTCGCTCCGGACACCCCGGTCGACTTCGACGGCAGCCCCGCGGACTACCTCGCGCAGCGCAAGGGCCTCCCGATGGACCAGGTCGAGCAGATGCTCGAGCGCGTCACCGGTATCGCGAAAGATGTGGGGCTCGACTACGACTACGACCACGTCCACCAGACGAATACCGTCATCTCGCACGAGCTCATCCACTTCGCCAAGAGCAAGGGCCGTCAGCTCGAGATGAAGGAGCGGCTCCTCGACGCGTACTTCGTCCGCGGAGAGCACGTGGGCCGCATCCCCGACCTCGTCGCCATCGCGGTCGAGCTGGGGTTCGACGAGGCCGAGGTCACCGAGGCTCTCGAGAGCCACCGATTCCTCGCCGACGTGAAGGCCGACGTGGCGCTCGCCCAGGAGTACGGCATCCAGGGAGTCCCGTTCTTCGTGATTGACGGCAAGTACGGGGTGTCCGGCGCTCAGGAGGCCGCAACGTTCGCTAACGTGCTGGCACAGGTACAGAACGAGAGAGAAGCCGTCTGATGGAAGCTGCAACGATGCCACTGCCGATCATCACGCTCGCACAGCTCGGCGACCCGACTGCCGCCGCTTGCGAGGGTGATTTCTGTGCCATTCCCGATCACCACGAGCAGGCGATCATCAATCGCAAACTCGACGAGGATGCTGTCTAGCAGTACAGCTAGCCCACGAACCCTCTTCTCGACCACTCGATGAGGTCCTTGGCCGAGGCGTCGGCGGGTGCCTTCGACGCCACCCGCGGGGGCACCCGCACCAGAAGTGGAGTCGTCGGGCGCGCGGGCATCGACGGGTGCTGGGCCTCCGGATTGATGCGCTTGTTCACGAGTGCCCCCAGCACCGCGCCGACGCCGAACCCGACCGGGAGCAGTACGAGGTAGATCGCGGGCGCCAGTCCCGCGAACGTGCCGAGCGCGAGCGTGCCCGCCACCCCCACGACCGCACCGATCACGATGGCCACCCACCACCGCTGGAGCTTGGCGTTCTGCCCGTCCCACTCGCGCTGGGCCTGAAGTTCAGCAACTGCCCGCTCGCGCGGAGCTTCACTCACCCAGAGCTTGCCCTCGTAGCGGAAGACGTTCGGATGCTCGTCGAGGCTCACGAGGGTTCGCTGATGTCGGCGACCGTCGCATCGAATCCCGAGACGAGGTCGTCGACCTCCACCCACGCGCTGTAGCCGTGCTCACCGGCACCCATCGCGATGCGCCCCTCGATGTGCGAATCGGCGAAGACGGGCCACGCCGTGGTCGAGCCGAAGGGCGTGATGGTGCCGCGCTCGTACCCCGTTGCCTCGAGTGCGAGCTGCTGCGAGGGCAGCTGCAGCTTGTTGACGCCCACCACGGCGCGCAGCTTCGACCACGAGATCTGGCGGTCTCCCGGGATGAGCGCGAACAGGTACGTGCCGTCGTGGCGCTTCACCACGAGGCTCTTCACGATCGCCGCGGGGGAGATGCCGAGCAGCTCGGCGGCCTGTTCGAGCGAAGCGGCACTGGGGCGCTCCACGATGTCGATGGGGATGCCGCGAGCCTCTGCATCCGTGCGCACGCGGTCCCGACCGGAAATCTCTGGGAGAATTGTCACGTGACCATTCTCGCCGACACCGTGAGCAAGGCGGCACCCACGCTGAACATCGGGCCGCTCGCGCTCGACGTCCCCGTTGTGCTCGCCCCCATGGCGGGCATCACCAACACCGCGTTCCGCCGGCTCTGCCGCGAGTACGGCGCCGGGCTGTACGTCTCGGAGATGATCACGAGCCGTGCTCTGGTCGAGCGAACGCCCGAGTCGATGCGCCTCATCCGCCACCACGAGTCGGAGACCACCCGCAGCATCCAGCTCTACGGCGTCGACCCGAAGACTGTCGCCGAGGCTGTCACGATGCTGGTGGCCGAAGACCGCGCGGACCACATCGACTTGAACTTCGGATGCCCGGTGCCCAAGGTCACCCGCAAGGGCGGCGGCGCGGCACTCCCGTGGAAGCGCGACCTGTTCCGCGACATCGTCGAGGGCGCCGTCAAGGCCGCCGGCGCCGTGCCGTTGACGATCAAGATGCGCAAGGGAATCGACTCCGACCACCTGACGTACCTCGAGGCCGCGAGAGCCGCGCAAGGGGCGGGTGTGGCGAGCATCGCGCTGCACGCACGCACGGCCGCGGAGTTCTACTCGGGCACCGCCGACTGGTCGGCGATCGAGAAGCTCAAGAACGCGATCACCGACACACCGATCCTCGGCAACGGCGACATCTGGTCGGCGCAGGACGCGCTGCGGATGGTCGATGAGACCGGGTGCGACGGGGTCGTCGTGGGTCGCGGATGCCTCGGGCGGCCGTGGCTGTTCGGCGACTTGGCGGCAGCCTTCCGGGGTGAGGAAGTGAAGGCGGAGCCGTCCCTCGGCGAGGTCGCGCGCGCGTTCAAGCGGCACGCCGAACTGCTCACCGAGTTCTTCGAGGAGGAGGACCGGGCCTGCCGCGACATCCGCAAGCACGTTGCGTGGTACTTCAAGGGCTACGCGGTCGGCGGCGAGCTGCGGGCATCCCTCGCGACGGTCAGAGACCTGGCACAGCTCGACGAGCTCCTCGCGCAGCTGGACTGGGAGCAGCCCTACCCCGGTGCCGACGCCGAGGGCCAGCGCGGGCGCGCCGGCACGCCGAAGAGTCCCTCGCTGCCGCAGGGCTGGCTCGACAGCCGCGAGCTGCAGGAGACCCACCGTGACGAGCTGAACGAGGCCGAACTGAGCACCAGTGGCGGTTGACGTCACCGGCTACTCGGAGTTCGACGCCGAGCGCTGGTTTCCCGAGGAGCACTCCAGCCGCCGCAGCGACTTCGCGCGCGACCGCGCCCGCGTGCTGCACTCGAGCGCACTGCGTAGGCTCGCAGCCAAGACCCAGGTGCTCAGCCCGACGTCGGGTTCGGACTTCTCACGGAACCGGCTGACCCACTCGCTCGAGGTCGCCCAGGTCGGCCGCGAGCTGGCCGACAGCCTCGGTCTCGACCCCGACGTCGTGGACACGGCGTGTCTCGCACACGACCTCGGGCATCCGCCGTTCGGGCACAACGGTGAGCGCGCCCTCAACGACTGGGCCCACGACATCGGCGGATTCGAGGGCAACGCCCAGACCCTCCGCGTACTCACCCGCATCGAGCCGAAGGTGTTCGGCGACGACGGCGCGAGCTACGGACTCAACCTCACCCGGGCCTCCCTCGACGCGAGCTGCAAGTACCCGTGGCCGAGCGCGCAGGGCATTCCCGACCCCAGCGGTCGCAGCAAGTATGGCTTCTTCGACGACGACACCGCGGCCTTCGAGTGGTTGCGCCAGGGCGCTCCGGATCGCCAGCGCTGCATCGAGGCGCAGGTCATGGACCTCTCCGACGACATCGGCTACTCCGTGCACGATTTCGAGGATGCCGTCGTCAACGGCTACATCGACGTGACAGCCCTGAGCGCCCGGGTCGACCACGAGGACCTGGTCAACTCGATGTTCACGTGGATCGGCGGCGAGGTGACGCACGACGACCTCATCGCCGCGTTCGACCGGTTGGACGGCCTCGACTTCTGGCTCGAGCGCTGGGACGGCAGCCGCGAGGGGCAGGGCCGCCTCAAGAACCTCACGAGCCAGCTCATCGGGCGCTTCGCCGCCGGAGCGGTGCACGCGACCCGCGAGGCGTTCCCGCAGGAGTCACTCGCCCGCTTCGGTGCCGACATCGTGGTGCCCGTCGAGATCCAGGCGGAGATCGCGGTGCTCAAGGGCATCGTCGCGGCCTTCGTCATGTCGACCAATGCGCGTCGCCCGATCTACGCGCACCAGCGGGACATCCTGAGCGAGCTGGCCGACGTGCTGCTGTGGTCGGCGCCCGCCAACCTCGAGGCGGGGTTCGCCGCCGACTGGAACAACGCGGCATCCGACGAGCAGCGCAAGCGCGCCGTGGTGGATCAGGTGGCGTCGCTCACCGACCAGTCGGCGATGGCCTGGCACAAGCGACTCATCCGCTGACGCCGGCGCGACCTACAATCAACACGTGGCAGGCCTGATCCGACGAAGCGATATCGACGAGGTCCGGTCGCGCACCAACCTCGCAGACATCGTCGGCGACTACGTCTCGCTGAAGAACGCCGGCGTCGGCTCGATGAAGGGCCTCTGCCCCTTCCACGAGGAGCGCAGTCCCAGCTTCCACGTGCGTCCGCAGGTCGGCTTCTACCACTGCTTCGGCTGCGGCGAGGGCGGCGACGTGTTCACGTTCCTGCAGAAGATGGACCACGTGAGCTTCTCGGAGGCCGTCGAGCGCATGGCCGCCCGCATCGGGTACGAGCTGCACTACGAAGACGGGGGAGCGGCGACCGACCACGGCAACCGCGCCAGGATCCTGGGGGCGAACGAGGCCGCGGCCGCGTTCTATGTGACTCAGCTCCTCACACCGGCTGCCGAGCCCGCTCGGTCCTTCCTCGGTGAGCGCGGCTTCGACGCTTCCGCCGCGGAGCGGTTCGGCGTCGGCTTCGCCCCGCGGGGCGGCGCACTGCGCACGCACCTCCAGTCGCTCGGCTTCACCGAGGAGGAGCTGGTGACCGCCGGACTCCTCGGCCGCGGCGATCGAGGGGACGTCTACGACCGGTTCCGCGGCCGGCTCGTGTGGCCGATCAGGGATGTCACGGGGGCGACCCTGGGCTTCGGAGCGCGCAAGCTCCTCGACGACGACAACGGACCCAAGTACCTCAACACACCGGAGACGCCGGTCTACCACAAGAGCCAGGTGCTCTACGGGCTCGACCTCGCCAAGCGGGACATCGCGCGGGGCCGTCAGGTGGTGGTCGTGGAGGGCTACACCGACGTCATGGCGTGCCACCTCGCGGGCATCACCACCGCGGTGGCCACCTGTGGAACCTCCTTCGGCGTCGACCACATCAAGATCGTCCGGCGGGTGATCGGCGACGTCGACAACTCGGACACCACCGGCACGGGTGAGGTGATCTTCACCTTCGACCCCGATGAGGCCGGCCAGAAGGCGGCCAGCCGCGCCTTCGCGGAGGAGCAGCGGTTCGCAGCCCAGACCTTCGTCGCCGTCGCGCCCGACGGCCTCGACCCGTGCGACCTCCGGCTCAAGCAGGGCGACGGCGCGGTGCAGCGCCTCATCAAGAGCCGCAAGCCGATGTTCGAGTTCATGATCCGCAGGCAGCTCGCCGCGTTCGACCTCGAGACGGTGGAGGGGCGGGTCTCGGCCCTACGCGCCGCCGCACCCGTGGTGGCGGGCATCCGTGACCAGGCGCTGAGTATCGGGTACGTGCGCAACCTCGCGGGGTGGCTCGGGATGGACCCGTCGGAGGTGCAGCGCGCGGTGGCGTCGGCGCGCTCGCACCCGACTGCGGCGCCGGAACAGCGGCCGACCCGCGGCGAGCCTGCCCCCGAGAGCGCGCCCGCCGAAGCCGCCGACGCGCCCTCCATCACCCGCCTCAAGACCGACACCACGACCCGCACGGAGCGCGACGTGCTCATGGCGATCCTCCAGCACCCCGATCTCGTCGGTCCTGCCCTCATGGGCAGGGCGGTGCGGATCGGCTTCACCGACGGCGACCTCGGGGTGGTGCGTGACGCGATCGCGGTGAACCTCGACGCCGCTAGTTCGCCGGACTGGGCATCCAGAGTGACATCTGAGGTGCCCGCGCGCTACTCGAAGCTGGTGAACGAGCTCACCGTTGCGCCGATCCCGGCGCGCGCCGACCGGCTGCCGATCTACTGCAAGAGCATCGTCACCGATTTCATCGACCGCGATCTGCTGCGTGAGAAGCTCGAGTTGATGGGAGCGATGCAGCGGCTCGACGCCGCGCTCGATGCCGAGCGATTCACTGCGGTGCAGCGGGATCTCGTGCGGATTGAGAGCGAAAGACGCACCCTCCGCGCTGAATAATTGCGTGGCGCGCAACGAACATTCCGTTCGTGTAAACATCTGTGCACCGATGCGGGCCAGTCTCACCTTCTGTGTTAGGACTGATTCCACAGCAACGCACGGAGGCGTCATTTCGCGCGCCGTCGCGTTCCTTGCCACTAATAGGAAGAGGTAGACGGATATGACATCCGCATCCAACAAGAAGCGCGCTCTCGGCGTCTTCGCCGGCACCGCGGTGTTCGCACTGGCACTCGCCGGCTGCGCACCTTCGGACGGCGACACCGGCGGCGGCGACTCGGGTGAGTCGCTCATCGTCGGCACCACCGACAAGGTCACTTTCATCGACCCCGCGGGCTCGTACGACAACGGCTCCTTCGCCATCATGAACCAGGTGTACCCGTTCCTGCTCAACTCCCCGCAGGGCACCTCGGATGTCGAGCCCGACATCGCGGTCTCCGCGGAGTACACGAGCGACACCGAGTACACGGTCGTCCTCAAGGAGGGCCTGAAGTTCGCCAACGGCAACGACCTCACCTCCTCGGACGTGAAGTTCTCCTTCGACCGCCAGCTGGCCATCGCGGACGAGAACGGCCCCTCCGTGCTGCTCGGCAACATCGACAGCATCGACGCCCCGGATGACACGACGATCGTGTTCACCCTGAAGAACGGCAACGACCAGACGTTCGCGCAGATCCTCTCGAGCCCCGCCGCTCCGATCGTGGACGAGGAGGTCTTCTCGGCCGACTCAGTCACGCCCGATGAGGACATCGTCGAGGGCAACGCCTTCGCCGGCCAGTACGTCATCACGAGCTACGACTTCAACAACCTCGTGTCGTTCGAAGCCAACCCCGAGTACCAGGGTGTTCTCGGAGCCCCGGCCACGGCGAACATCGACCTGAAGTACTACACGGACGCCTCGAACCTGAAGCTCGACGTGCAGGAAGGCAACATCGACGTCGCGCACCGCAGCCTCTCGGCGACCGACGTTGCCGACCTCGAGGGTAACGACGACGTGAACGTCGTCGTCGGCCCGGGCGGAGAGATCCGCTACATCGTCTTCAACTTCAACACGCAGCCCTACGGCGCGACGACCCCCGAGGCCGACGCGGCCAAGGCACTCGCCGTACGCCAGGCGGTGGCCGACCTCGTCGACCGCCAGGAGCTCTCGGACCAGGTCTACAAGGGCACCTACCTGCCCCTGTACTCCTACGTTCCGGACGGCCTCACCGGTGCCACCCAGGTTCTCAAGGACCTGTACGGCGACGGAGAGGGCGGCCCCGACGCCGACAAGGCCGCTCAGGTTCTCGCCGACGCAGGAGTTACGACCCCGGTCGCCCTCAGCCTGCAGTACAACCCCGATCACTACGGTGAGTCGTCGGGTGACGAGTACGCGCTCGTGAAGAGCCAGCTCGAGGCAACCGGCCTGTTCACGGTCAACCTGCAGTCCACCGAGTGGGTCACCTACTCCAAGGACCGCACGGCAGACCTGTACCCGGCGTACCAGCTCGGCTGGTTCCCGGACTACTCCGACGCTGACAACTACCTCACGCCGTTCTTCACCACGGACAACTTCCTGGTGAACCACTACGACAACCCCGAGGTGAACCAGCTCATCCTGGACCAGGCCGTCGAGCAGGATGCGGCCGCACGCCAGGCCGACATCGAGGAGATCCAGGCCAAGGTTGCCGCCGACCTGTCGACTGTCCCGCTCCTCCAGGGCGCGCAGATCGCGGTCACCGGCAAGGACGTGACCGGGGCCGTCCTCGACGGTTCGTTCAAGTTCCGCTACGGAAGCCTGGCCAAGGGCTAGCAGCACGCAGCTAGAGTTTTCTCTAGCGCAGAAGGGGTGGCCCGCACCATTGCGGGTCACCCCTTTCCCTTGCTTTGATCCACGATAGGTAGCAATGACGACAACCGCCCCTGCACTTCCCACCACCCGCCGCCCACGAGGCGGAGGGGGAGGTCTGCTGCGCTTCATCCTCGTACGGTTCCTCCTGATCTTCCCGACGATCTTCATCCTCGTCACGGTGGTCTTCGTACTCCTCCGCTCGATCGGAGACCCGATCACTGCCGCGCTCGGAGGCCGGCTCTCCCCTGACGAACTCGCGGCCCGCATCCACTCCGCCGGTTACGACCGGCCGATCATCGTGCAGTACCTCGAGTACATCGGCAACGTCTTCACGGGCAACCTCGGTACGGCCATCAGCGACGGCCGACCCATCGCCCAGCTGCTCGTCACCTACGGCGGCGCGACGCTCGAACTCGCGTTCTACGCCCTCCTCGTCGCCTTCATCGTCGGCATCCCGCTGGGCATGCTCGCCGCGTACCTCCGCGACAAGTGGCCGGATGCGGTCCTCCGCGTCTTCGCGATCCTCTGCTACGCGACCCCCGTGTTCTTCGCGGGCCTCCTGCTCAAGCTCGTGTTCTCCGTGTGGCTCACGGTGCTGCCGGTCGCGGGCCGCGCCTCGACACGCACCGAGCTCAACATGAGCAAGCTCGGCGATCGCCGCACCGGCATCTACCTCATCGACGCCATCCAGCTCGGCAGTCCTGCCGCGATCGGCGACGTACTGCAGCACGCGGTCCTCCCGGGCATCGCGCTCGGACTGCTCACCGCGGGCGTTTTCCTGCGCCTCGTGCGCACCAACGTGATCGGCACGCTGTCGATGGACTACGTGGATGCCGCTCGCTCACGTGGGGTGAGCGAGTTCCGTCTCGTCCGCAAGCACGCCTACAAGCCCGCGCTGGTGCCGATCATCACCGTGATCGGGCTGCAGATCGCGCTGCTGCTCGGGGGTGCGGTGCTCACCGAGACCACATTCGAGTGGAAGGGCCTCGGCTTCATCCTCGCGGAGTACCTCAAGGCTCGAGACTTCACCGCCGTCCAGGGCATCGTCGCCCTGCTCGCCGTCATCGTCGCCCTGAGCAACTTCATCGTCGACATCATCGCCGCGATCATCGACCCGCGAGTGAGGTACTGATGGCCGACAACCTGAGATCCCTGTGGCGACGGCTTCCCGTCGTGCACCAGGTGCGCCAGAGCGTGGGGCTCCAGCGCGGCATGCTCCTCGCGGGGCTTCTCATCATCGCGGTCTTCCTGCTGGTTGCGATCTTCGCGCCGGTGCTGGCGCCCTATGGCTACGCCCAGCTCAAGGACGCCGACGGCAACTTCGGTGCGCAGGTGCCGCCGGGCGGCAAGCACATTCTCGGGACGACCGTCGGCGGGTACGACGTGCTGTCGCGGGTGATCTGGGGCTCCCAAACCGCGGTCGCCGTCATCGTCGTCGCGGTTCTGCTCTCGATCTTCCTCGGAGTGATCATCGGGCTGGTGTCCGGCTACATCGGGGGCTGGCTCGACCGCGTCCTCGTCGTGATCGCCGACGCGGTGTACGCCTTCCCGACGCTCCTGCTGGCCATCGTGGCCGCGATCGCGATCAGCGGCGGGCAGTCCAACTTCTGGGGTGGGGTGTTCGCCGCGGCGATCTCGATCACGGTGGTCTTCATCCCGCAGTACTTCAGGGTGATCCGCGCGGAGGCGGTTCG
>Ga0247740_1001260_pt1 | contig 11046 bp, 6 predicted proteins | sample UWRJL148409B2_FD_180942 | JGI IMG/M metagenome (GOLD analysis project Ga0247740, IMG submission 180942) | Plant litter microbial communities from Arlington Agricultural Research Station in Wisconsin, United States - UWRJ-L148-409B-2 | ecosystem: Environmental > Terrestrial > Plant litter >...
CACCGAGTAGCTCGTGGCCGCGGAGATGAACGACGCCATGGAGCCAGCCTCGGTGATGCCCTCTTCCAGCACTTGGCCGTCTTTGCTCTCGCGGTAATAGAGCAATTTACCCTTGTCCATCGGCTCGTACAGCTGGCCGTGCGCGGCGTAGATGCCGACCTGCCCGAAGAGCGCGTCCATACCGAACGTGCGTGCTTCGTCGGGGACGATCGGCACCACGTATTTGCCGACCTTCTTGTCGCGCAGCAGCTTGGCGAGCATGCGCGAGAAGACCATCGTCGTGGAGGCCACGCCCTTGGCCATGCCTTGGTAAAACTCGCCGAACAACTCCGCCTTCGGGGTTTCGAGCTTTACGTCGACCGCCGTGCGGCGCTTGGGCAGAGCGCCACCCAAGCTGCGGCGGCGTTCGTTCAAGTACTGCACCTCTGGGCTGTCCGGACCCGGATGATAGAAGGGGAATTCGCCGACTTGATCATCCGCGATCGGTAGCTGGAGCACGTCGCGGAATGCTTTCAGCTCTGCGTCTTGAAACTTCTTCTTGGAGTGCGTGACGTAGCTGCCTTCGAAGGCTTCGCCCAGACGCCAGCCTTTGACGGTGTGCGCCAAGATCACCGACGGGCGACCCTTGCTCTCGAGCGCGCGCTTGTAACCGGCGTACACCTTGCGGTTGCTGTGACCGCCCCGGCGCAGCGCGCCGACCTGCTCGTCCGAGAGGTGGCTCACCATCTCGAGCATGCGCGGATCGCGGGCGAAAAACGCCTTGCGCACCGTCTCACCGGAGGCCGTAGTCAAGCGCTGCCACTCGCCGTCGACGACGGCATTGAGGTGCTGACGCAAGACGCCCTCGGTGTCGCGCGCGAACAGTTCGTCCCAGTTGTCACCCCAGATGACCTTGGTCACGTCCCAGCCCGAGCCACGGAAGACCGCTTCCAAATCTTGGATGATCTTGCCGTTGCCGCGCACGGGCCCGTCCAAGCGCTGCAAGTTGCAGTTGACGATGAACGTCAGGTTGTCGAGCTTCTCGCCGGCGGCGATGCGCAGCGCGCCGAGCGTCTCCGGCTCGTCCGTCTCGCCGTCGCCGACGAAGCACCACACGTGCGATTTGGACGTATCGGCCAGACCGCGGTTTTCCATGTAACGGTTGAAGCGCGCTTGGTAGATGGCGCCAATCGGGCCGAGGCCCATGCTGACCGTGGGAAACTCCCAGTAATCAGGCATCAAACGCGGGTGCGGGTAAGACGAAAGACCTCGGCCACGCTCCGTCTCGCGGCGGAAGTGATTCATGTGGTCGATCGTGATGCGCCCCTCGAGGAACGAGCGCGAGTACATGCCGGGCGAAGCGTGGCCCTGGTAGTAGACCTGGTCGCCCAGGCCGTCGCCGTCTTTGCCGCGGAAGAAATGGTTGAAGCCGATCTCGTACAGTGACGCGCTCGAGGCGTAGGTCGAGATATGACCGCCGAGGCCGTCGAACTTCTTGTTCGCGCGGTGCACCATGGCGGCCGCGTTCCAACGAATGATGCGGCGAATGCGGCGCTCGAGCGCTTCATCACCCGGGAACTCCGGTTGGTCTTCGACGCGCACCGTGTTCACGTAGTCCGTATTGAGCGGCAGCACGGGCGCCACACCTTGACGGCGGCCGTCCTCGATCGTGCGCTCGAGCAAGAAGCGCGCGCGCTCCCTGCCCTCGTGCTCGACCACGGACTTGAGCGAATCGAGCCACTCCCGCGTCTCGACGGGGTCTTTGTCTGATTCGGGCCTGTAGCTGTCCACGGGAGCTCCTGCTGTTGTTGGGTCGAACCCCAAGCCTCAGCTTGGGAAAAAACTGGTGAGTGCGCCCGGCTGCCGCCGGACGCGGTTGCACCCCGAATACGTAGGCCGGTCGTGGCGGTTCTTCAACCCTCAGAACGGGTATTTTGGCCCCCTTGGCAGCGCGCCCAAACAACCCCATGTTTCACGGAATAAATGGCCCGACTGCTCTCGTTCGCACTGTTTCTCACGATCATGGTAACGCTGACGGGGGCGGCCCACTATTACGTTTGGACGCGGCTGGTCCGCGATCCGGGTCTGCCCGCTTCGGTCACGCGCGCGCTGAGTTACGCGCTGATCTTCCTGTTCGTGGCGATTCCGGCCAGTTTGTTTGTGCGGCGTAGCGCGCTCGGCAACTCGGTCGAAGGCTTGGTTTGGCTGGCCATGATCTGGCTGGGCCTACTTTTGTTTCTAACGCTCGCGGTGGGGGCCGCCGATCTCGCGCGCGGAGTTTGGCAGGTCAGCCGGGCTTGGAGCCATGCCGAGCCGCTGCTGCCCGAGCGGCGGCAGGTCGTCGCGCGCTTGCTCGCGGGCGCGGCCGCGCTGGTCGGGGGTTCGCTCGGACTCTGGTCGCTGCGCTCGGGTCTGGGGCGCGTGAGCGTGAACCGCGTGGAGGTGTCGCTCGCGCGCTTGCCGGCCGCGCTCAGCGGGACCCGCATCGTGCAGCTCTCGGACGTACACGTCGGGCCGACCATCCACCGCAGCTTCATCGAGACGATCGTCGCACAGTGCAACGCGCTCACGCCGGACCTCGTGGTGATCACCGGCGACCTGGTCGACGGCAGCGTGCAAGAACTGCGTGAGCACGTGGCTCCGCTCGCGGGTTTGCGCGCCAAGCACGGTGTGTTCTTCGTGACCGGCAATCACGAATATTATTCGGGCGCGGATGAGTGGTGCACCGAGCTCGAACGCTTGGGTCTGCGCGTGCTGCGCAACGAACGCGTGAGCATCGGCAGTGATGCGGCAAGCTTCGATCTCGCAGGTGTCGACGATCACTCGGCCAAGCGCTTCGGCGGCGGCCACGGGGAAGACCTACCGAAAGCCCTGCGCGGCCGGGATTTGACGCGCGAATTGGTGCTGCTCGCGCACCAACCACGCACCATCTTCGAGGCGCAGACCCACGGCGTTGGCCTCCAGCTCTCGGGCCACACCCACGGCGGCCAACTGTGGCCCTGGACCTATCTGGTGCGCTTGCAGCAACCCGTGGTCGCCGGCCTCGCGCGCTTCGGCAATTCGCTCGTGTACGTGAGCCGCGGCACCGGCTACTGGGGTCCCCCCATGCGCCTCGGCGCGCCCTCCGAAATCTCCGAACTCACGCTGCGCTCCGCCTGATGAGCGGAGCCAACGGGTCGCGTCGCCCCACGTGGCAAACGCCCTCGGGGCCCACCGAGCCGGAGGGAGAGTTAACCGCCAAAACGCCAGAAGGGGGAGATTTTTGGGGTTTGCTCTCGCCGACGTTCGACTCATTGGATTCGACCCAAAACGATTGAATGCGACGAGAGAATCGTCCTGCGTCGTCGATTCACCCGCGGCTCTGTACTCTCGCAGTCGGTCCTCGACGGTCTGCACAGCACCGCGGCCAGCCCCGCCGCCACTCACGAACCCCCAATCTCCCTCTCCCTCTTCTGGCGTTTTGGCGTCTTGGCGGTAAAATCAGGGAGCCGTCAAAGCGCCGATGTGACGTCCTCGCTAGGCGAACTCGTGCGCGATCGCTTCGGCGATGCGCATGCCGTCGAGGGCGGCACTGACGATACCGCCCGCGTAGCCACCGCCTTCACCCGCCGGGTATAAGCCGTCGATTTCGGGCGAGGCCAGGGTTTGAGCGTCGCGCGGCACGCGTACCGGCGAGCTGGTGCGCGACTCGACGCCGATTAGCACGGCCTCGTCGCTCACGTAGCCGGGCATGGTACGCGCGAAGCGCGAGAGCGCTGCGCGCAAGCGGCGCGTCAGATCCACGCCCACGCTGTCCAGCACGGCGCCCAGATCGGTCGCGAGCAGGCCGGGAATGTAGCTTGATTCGGGCAGCGTAGACGACGGGCGACCGGCGAGAAAATCGCTCGCGCGCGCCGCGGGCGCGACCAGCGCGCCGCCGCCCGCGGTGAATGCTGCGCGCTCCAAATGCCGCTGCAATTGAACCCCAGCCAACGGCCCCGTGAAGCCCGCTTTGAGCCAATCAGACGGCTCGATACCCACGACCAGACCCGAGTTCGCGTATGGCGAATCACGACGCGAGAGGCTCATGCCGTTGACCACGAGCTCGCCGGGCGTCGTCGAAGCGGGCACGACCCAGCCGCCGGGGCACATGCAGAACGAAAACACGCCGCGACCATCGATCGTCTCGGCGATGCGATAAGCGGCGTTGGGCAATTGGGGATGGTCCGCCGCGCGGCCGTACTGCAGGCGATTGATCAGTGGCTGTGGGTGTTCGATACGCACGCCGAGAGCGAACGGTTTGGCTTCGAGCGTCACGCCCGCGTCGGCCAACCACTCGAACACGTCGCGCGCGGAATGTCCGGTCGCGAGCACCACCGCGTCACCTGCGATTTCTCGCCCATCCGCGAGTTTTACGCCGATGGCTCGCTTGCGTCCGCCTTGCAGCTCCGTGACGAGGCCGACCACACGCGCACCGAATTCGAAGCGCTGCCCCACGGCTTCTAAACGCTCACGAAGGGCGGTGACCACCTTGGGCAAGCGATTGCTGCCGATGTGCGGGCGCGCGTCGGTCAAGATCGCCTCGGGCGCGCCATGCAGCGCGAGCAGTTCGATCACGTCGCGCACGTTGCCGCGCTTGTGCGAGCGCGTGTACAGCTTACCGTCACTGTAAGTGCCGGCGCCGCCCTCGCCGAAGCAATAGTTGCTATCACCGTCGACCGCGCCGCGCGCGTTCAGGGCTTTGAGATCGTGGCGGCGCGGTTGAACGGGCTTACCGCGGTCGAGCACGTGCGCAAAAATGCCGTGGCGGGCAAGCTCATAGGCACAGAAGAGGCCGGTGGGACCGTCGCCCACCACGACGACCTTGGGGCGCTCGCGAACCTCGCGCAGCGGCAACCCGCCCAGCGCGGGACGCTGCGCTGGATCCGACAGCGCGACCTGCAGGTGGAAACGCACGCGTCCGCGACGCGCGTCGAGCGACCGCTTCTCGACCGTGACGCCAGGTAGCTGCGCCGCCGAGATCCCCAGCTTGGCCTGAACGAGCCGACGCAGGTTGGCCTCGTCCTGGGCTTCGTCGAGACCCAGCTCCAGCGCGATTTCTTCAGGTAACTCCGCCAAACCAAGCACCTTTTTCGCCGCCCGACGACCGCTGTCAAGCCCGAGCCGAAAGGGGGCCGCGAAGCCGATCCGAAACCGACGCCCGCGCGTACGTACAAGGGTGTAGCAGGTTTCAGCGTTCGGCTCGTTTTCAGCCTCCGTGTGGCGTGCGGGGCCGCTCCTCGGCTGGATCGGCGGGAGGGGCGCTGGTACGGTTCCACGCTCGTGAACGGTGAAAGCGACAGAAGCGCCGACGCGCCTGAAAGCGACGAAACCCTCGTGCGCGCGGTCGCGACCGGCGACACCCAGGCGCTCGCAGCGCTTTACGACCGACACGCGCCGCTCATGCTCGGGCTGGCGCGCCGCATCGTGGTTGGTAAACCCGAGGCAGAGGACATCGTGCACGACGTGTTCGTAGAAGCTTGGCGGCGCGCGGCCGATTACGATCCAAATCGTGGCAGCGTCAAAGCTTGGTTGCTTTTGCGCACGCGTAGTCGCGCGCTCGACTTTCGCAAGTCAGCGGGTGTCGCGCGCACCGTACCTACGGGTGACGCTGATTGGCTCGCGCTCTTGGTCGACCCGCGCGCGGACGAATCCGAAGCACCCGACCGCGCTCGGCTTCGACAGCTGCTCTGCGCGCTGAGTGCCGAGCAGCGAGAAGTATTGCTGCTCGGCTACTTCGACGGACTGAGCTCGAGCGAGATTGCGGCGCGTGCGGGGATCCCGATCGGAACGGTGAAGTCGCGCGTCGCAGCCGCCCTGAGTGCACTGCGCCTCGCACTGGCGGACCGTGGAGGCGGGGCGTGATGAAGCGGCTGGCTCCAGCATCTCTCGTCCCCGACGTCCCCGAGTTTGCGGCTGAGCACGCGACCACGGACGCCGAACGCCGTGAACTCGCGCAACTGTTCGCGCGCTTGGGCGCGCTGCCGGAAACCGATAGCGCAGCTTTGGCGAAGGGGCGTGCGCGCCTGCTCGCCGCCGTTTCCGAGACTGAAGAGCGCTTCGCGCCGCTGCTCGGGAAGCTGAGCCAATTCTTCGACCTGAGCGTGGAGACTTTGCGCGCGCTGTTCCGGCGCGCAGGCAACGAGGCCGAGTGGGAGCAAGGTCCTCTGCCCTGGGTTTCGCTATTTCACTTCCAGGGCGGGCCGGCCGTCGCCGGTTTGGACACGGGCTTCGTACGCTTGAAAAAGGGCATGCCTTTTCCGCCGCATCGGCACGTGGGAGACGAACGCGTGTTGATCTTGCACGGCGGCTATTTCGACCACGACGGACACTGGTACGGCCCCGGTGACGTGCACGACATGAGCGACGGTACGCAGCACGCGCTGCAGATGAGCGCCGACCATGATGTGCTCTTGGCCGTCGTCATGACGGACCGAATCGAAGTCGTGACCGGCTGAGGTCGATTCAGTACGCGCCGCTAGAGCTACCCGAGGGCGCGGCGACTGCCGACGCCGACGCAGCAGGGAGCCCCTGGCTCGACGGAGCAGAGACGGGCGCTCGGGGCGTCAGTGACGCCGCGGCGCTGTGCGGGGCGACTGCGCCCTTGAATGCCGAAGCCCCGCCCGAAGCGACGAAAGCGCCCACTCCTGCGAAGATCAACACCGCGGTGGCGATCAATACGTACACCGCGGCACCCCGAGGAGGGCGCGGATCGTCGAGCGACTTCGCCGTGGCCGCGCGCTGCCCGGTGGTGAGCTCGAGATGGTCGGCTCGAGCGGCAGCGGGCGCGCGTGAAGGCGTCGGCCCCGGCCGCGAGCTCAGGCTGGCCACGGCCGCGATGTTGCGCACGGTCGTGAACTGAGAACGCAACGAGCCGGCCACCGCGCTGAGTTTGATCAACTCGTCGGCCATCTCGCGGGCGGACGCAAAGCGACGCTCGCGATCACGCTGGGTACCTTTCACGAACCACTCGTCGAAGCCTGGCGGGACGCTCGCGTGCTGGGACGGCACCGGCACGGCCCCCGTACATACGGCGAGCACGAGCTCGCCGAGTTCGTCGCCGACGAACGGCCGGCGCCCGACCAAGCACTCGTAGGCGATCACGGCGATGCCCCACAAATCCGAGCGTGCATCTACGGGATTGGCCCGCATTTGCTCCGGGCTCATGTAGTACGGAGTGCCAATCATCGTGCCCGGCTGTGTCCCCCCGCCCACCGGCAGGTTACCGCTCGTGATCTTGGCCACGCCGAAGTCCAGCACCTTCGCGAACTCTGGCTCTTCTGCGCAGATGAAGATGTTGTCCGGCTTCAAATCGCGATGGATGATGCCCGCGTCGTGCGCCTTGCCCATCGCGCGCAGGACCTGGCTCAAAAAGCGAATCACGTCCTCGGCCGGCAATTGCTTCAGCCGAGCGATGCGCGCGGCCAGCGACTCTCCTTCGAGCAGCTCCATGGCGATGAACGCGCTGCCGGCCTCGACGCCGAAATCGAGGATCTGAACCACGTGCGGACTGCGGAGTAGCGCCGCTGACTGCGCCTCGCGCATGAAGCGCGCGTGCATCTGCGCGTTGTCGGCGATCGCCGCGTCCAACACTTTTACGGCCACGGGCGAGCGCAACTGCAAGTGCTCCGCGCGCCACACCGAGCCCATGCCACCGCGGCCGAGCAGCGAGTCCAAGCGGTAGCGCCCGAGGATGACCGTGCCCGGTCCCCAGTCTGCACTCATGAGCCGTACACCGCAGGAGTCATCGCCATCGAAATGTGACCAAGGACAATCAGCGCCAGAGGATACTCCGCGCGCTCGGGGAGCGGCAAGCCCAACGCTGGATCGCGCCGGAAGCGCGCGGGGCCGGCTCGCGCCCTGGCCGTGTCTCACCGATCCGCGGTTCTCGCGATCGGCCCGGACAGACCGTGCTGAAATAAGCTCGGCTCGGGAATCGCCCGGGCCGCAAGCTGCAAATCGCGCGCGTGATGCGTGAAAAACAGGATTTGCATTCGCTGGGAGAGCTCACCCAGTACGCCGAGCGCGGCAGCCGCGCGCTCGTCATCGAAGTGAATCAAGATGTCGTCCAAGACGAGAGGCAACGGCGGATTCCGCTCGAGGTAGCGCTCGAGACTCGCGATGCGCAGCGCGAGGTATAGCTGGTAGCGGGTGCCTTCGCTCAGGCCGTCGACCGAAACTTCTTTGCCGTCGTCGCGCAAAGCGACGATTTGCCGTTCTTCGACTCCCACACGCAGGCCGCGAAAGCTACCCAGAGTGAGGCGCGGGAATAGCGCCGAGGCGCGTTTGAGCACCGGACCCTGGTTCTGTTCTCGGTAGCGCTCGACCTCGCGTTGCAACACGACCGAGGACAGCTTGAGTCGCGCATAGCGCAGGGCTTGCTCGCGGATCTCGGCGGCTTGCACGCTCAAGCCCTGGGCATGATCGGCCGCGTCCGTCTCGGCGTAGCGTTGTAAGCCGTGGTCCAGATCGCGGACCTGAGCACTCAGGTTTTGGTGGTCGTCATCGAGTCGCTCGAGCTCTTCTTCGAGTTCGCGCAGGCGCACCTGCAGAGCCGCGCGGTCGACGCCGCGGGCCGCCGCGAGCAAGGACTCTAGAGGGACGCCCTCGTCTTTGAGCAGGGAGCCTTCGACCGCGTCCAGTTGCCGCTGCAGACCGCGCGCCTCGGCGACCCGCGCCTCGATCGCTGGCAAGGCGGCCAAGTCCTCGGCATTCGCGGTCGTGCGCAGGCCTTCGAGTTCGCTCTCCGCTTGCTCGGTCCGCGCCTGAAGCGCGGCGAGCGAGCTAGAGACTTCGTTCAAATCTGCCTGGATTTGCGCGACCTCAGCGCGTTGGTGCTCGGCCGCTTGAAAGCGGCGCACGAGCTCCTCAGCAGCGACGTCCGCGGCGCGCTCGGCTAGATCCGGGGCGTACGTCTTGATCCACTCCGAGACGTGGGCTTGGAATTTCGCGCGATCTTCCTCGATGCGGGTCGCGCGGCGCCGTTGATCGGCCAGCTGCACCAGACCGTCGAACAGGCCCGACAGCGAATCCAAGCGCATGACGACTTCATCGGGTGAGAGATCTCCGGCAAAGCCCAACTTGGCGGTCGCGGCGCGCCATTCGATCTGCCAGGCTTCGAGGGCTTGGCGCTCGCTCGCCAGCTCTTGCTCACGCTCCGCTTGCTGCCGGTCGGTCTCACGCAGCGCCTCGACGAGTTCTTGACGCCTATCGGCCGCGCGCGTTCCCGCCTCGACGGCTTCTTCACAAGCGGCGAGCAGCGTGCTCAGCGATTGGCCTGGCGCGAGCGGTTGCCCCAGGGCGAGACTCAGCTCGGAGCTCAGCGCATCGCGCTCTCGGCTCGCGCTCGCCGCCTCGAGCCGCGCGTCGAGCGCGCGCTGGGCGAGCTCCGAGAGCAGACGCTGACGCGAGAGCCACGCGCGCATCTCGAGCGGCAACGCGGGGGCAATGCCTGCAGCCGCCCAAACACTCTGCCACGCTCGCTCGCCCTGCTCGTTCTGCTCGCCCAAGCGCTGCGTTTGCGAGTTCAGGTCCTCCAGCTCGACGGCGAGCTGCTCGCGCTCCGCCGCCAAGGCCGCCAGTGTCGAGACTCGCTCGGCTTCACGGCGCAGGCGATCGGCGTGCTCATCAGCCGCCTTCACCGCCTGTACCACGCCCTCGGTCAAAGGTGAGTCACCGCTGTACTCCGAGTCCGTCACGCAAACCGCATCGCCACGCGACCACGCACCGAACGCGCGCCGCAAGCCCTCGTCACGGTGGGCGCGCGCCGCGCTGAGCGCGCCTTCGCTCGGCACGCTGCCCGAGCCTTCGATGGCCTTGATCTTCTGCCCAGCGAGTGAGAGCCGCTGGCCGAGCGACGCGCGATCTCGTTCGAGCTCGGCCATGCGTGCGGCTCGCTCCGCGAACTCGCGCTGAAAACGATCGACGGTCTCGTCCGACGGCAGTTCCAGGCCGGGTAAGGCCGCAAGCGTGCCGCGCCAAAAGCCGAGCGCCAAAAGCTTGCTATTTGCGTGTAAATCCAGCTTTTCGCTCAGCGCGGCGGCGTCGCGAGCGCGGCGTTCGACGTCACCGTTGCCGCGCGCAAGCGCGAGTACCCGCCGCTGGACGCCGAGTTCACGCGGCGCGGGCAACTCCGCCAAGTGAGCCGCCGTTTGCGAGCGCTGCACGGAAAGCGCGCGCAACGCCTTGAGGGCATTGGCCTCGCGCTCGAGCAGAGTGGCTTGCCGTTGCGGCAACTTCCGCACTCGAGAAAGCTCGGTTTGACTCGGGCGCAGCGCCTCCAGGCTGTCGAGCGGTTGCCCAGGGTAGAGCATGCTCACGAGCCGTTGCAGTTCGGCTTCGTGCCGGCGCGCGTCTTCATGGCGTCGGGGCAGATCTTCTTCCGCGGCGCGGAACTTTCCCACTCGATCGCGCAGCTTCTCGATCGCTTCGGTGCTCACGCCGAGTAGATTTTCCGGTACGACCAGCTCGGCCAAGCGCTCTTGCTTTTTGGCGATTTCGCGTTCGAGCCGAGCGCGCTCGTGCTGCGCTTCATCCAGCGTGCGTTGCGCCCGCACGCGGCGCTCTCCCGCGTCTTCGGCCAATAGCGGCACGACGCCCAATCCGTCGAGCCGCTCGCGCAGGGCATTGCGCTGGGCGATGGGGCCGAGCACGGCGTCCAAGCGGCTCTGGGCATTCGATTCTTCACGTAGTTTTTTGCGCCGTTCGCCCAGCTCCTCCAGGCGAGCTCGCGCCGCTTCCAGCTGCTCGGCTTGAGCCAGCCATTTTTCGGGCGAAACCAATGCGTCCCGGGTTGCGGCCCGGGCCGCCTTGTAGCTTTCGATCAGCGCGTTGAGGCTGGCTTTGCTGGAGCGCGTTTTGAAGATCTCGTCTGCCCCCTGCTCGAGCGAAGCGAGCACGCTGCGAATTCCGCGGCCACCCGAACCGGCATCGAACAGACTCTCTCCCACATCACCTCGGTCTTCCAGCAGCGCTTCTCCCGCACGCCGTAAGCGCTCGTGATCGAGCCCGAACAAGCGCTCGAACAACTGCGCGTCTACGCCGCCGAGC
>Ga0247740_1001262_pt1 | contig 11035 bp, 9 predicted proteins | sample UWRJL148409B2_FD_180942 | JGI IMG/M metagenome (GOLD analysis project Ga0247740, IMG submission 180942) | Plant litter microbial communities from Arlington Agricultural Research Station in Wisconsin, United States - UWRJ-L148-409B-2 | ecosystem: Environmental > Terrestrial > Plant litter >...
GGGTGTCGAGCCCCTCGAACCGGTCACGGGAACGCGACGCGAGCTGCAGGCAGACCTCAGCATGGTTGCCCCCGAGCACCGAGATACCGATCTCGCGCGCCTCGCGAAGCTTCGGCCAAGTGGTCGAGCTGTTCTGCACCGAGAACATCACCAGGGGCGGTGCGAACGAGACGCCGACGGAGAACGACGACGCCACCATCCCGACGTTCTCGCCGTTCACGCGTGCCGCCAGGGCAGCAACGCCCGACGGGAAGCGGCCGAAAGCCGCACGGACGAGTGTCGGGTCATCCGCCACCGCATCGAGTCCGCGCATCGTGCGCACCGCATCCAGAGGTGACGTGCCGAGAGAGGCGGCGGGGAGTTCGGAGATGGTCACTTCGCCGCCTCCACCGTCTGGGCGACGTCGACGATCGAGTCGACGACGTGGGCGACGGAGCGGAGGGAGGCCGCGTTGACTTCGACCCAGGCCTGCACCTTCTCGTCGAGGTGGTCCATCTCGCTCATGACGAAGTAGAGCCCCTTGGTCGGCACGCTCGCACCGAGTTCGACGAGCAGTGGCCGCAGATTGACCTCCGACCCCATCGAGTGTCGAAGATCGGCTCCGGTCATCACTGGGATGGCCGTCACTCCGGAGAGGCCTTCGGCGGGATACCGGTCGAGGAACGCCTTGAGGAGTCCGGTGTAGGTGGCCTTGTAGGTGGGAGAGGCGACGATCAGCAGGTCGCTGTCCGCGACCGTCTGGTTGAGGCCGGCCATGAGGTCTGACGGCCACTCGAAGATGTGGTCGGTGTGCTCCGCCAGGTCGATGACGGTGACCGTCGACTCCCCGGTGCGAACGAGTTGCTCGACGAGCGTCTCGGCGATTCTCAGTGTGCGCGAACCCTTTTTCGGGTTGCCGCACAGAATGGTGACGTTAAGCATGTGCTCCCTTTGCTCGGACTATCCAGATGAAGGACTCATCGAGCGAAGCGACTGGCACGCATTGCGACAGAATCTCGTTCGTACACGGCCGATAACTGGGCCCGATGAGACATCCACTGAGGTTTTTTGTCTCGAGTGGTCTGACAACGGCTTACGCTGCATGACCATTATCGCAGGGTGCGCCATGACTGGCTACGGCCGAATGTAAACAGTGCGTTTCGTCATGACAGCGGCCAGCGCTTGGCGTCCGGAAGGTCGATCCCCACGAGGTCGAGCGTGCGGGCCACGGTGTGCATCACGATGTCCTCGACCGTGGTCGGCCTGGTGTAGAAAGCGGGAACCGGAGGCATCACGATGAGGCCGGCGTCGGTAGCGTCGGCCATCAGGCGAATGTGGCCCCGGTGCAGCGGTGTCTCCCGGAGCAATGCCACGACCGGCTTCCGCTCCTTGAGTGCGACGTCCGCCGCTCTCACGAGCAGCGACTCGTCGTAGCTGTTCGCGATGCCGGAGAGGGTCTTGATGCTGCAGGGCGCGACGATCATCGCGTCCGTACGGAAGGAGCCACTGGAGATCGCAGCGCCGAGGTCGTTGTTGTCGTAGGCGACATCCGCGAGCGCCGTCACCTGTGCCACGGTGTAGTCGGTCTCCGCCGTGATCGTAGCGCGGGCCGAACGACTCACGACGAGATGGGTCTCCGCGAGCGAGTGCTCTCTCAGCTTCTCCAGTATCCGGATTCCGTAGATGGCGCCCGATGCTCCCGAGATGCCCACGACGATGCGCTTCATGTGCGGTCTCCGTCGAGCGAGAGCAGCGTCGCGGCGAGCGCGTGGACTCCCACCCCTACATCCTCGAAGTCGGTCCACTCCTCCGGGCAGTGGCTGCGGCCGTCCAGGGACGGCACGAAGATCATCCCCGTGGGTGCCAGTAGCGCCATGTGGGCCGCGTCATGGCCGGCGCCGCTGGGCATCGCCCGCCAGCTGTATCCGAGATCGTCGCTCGCTGCGGCGATCACGTCCTGTACGGAGGTGGCGGTGGGCACCGGATCCTGATCGTTGAGCCATGACAGGTCGACCCCGATGTCGCGGCGCTCCGCGAGTTCGGTGAGTTGGTCGAGCACGTTCCTGCGCGCCGTACCGAGCCACTCGGCGGAGGGGCTCCGCATCTCCGTCCACATCCGAGCGGACGAGGGGACGACGTTCATCGCTCCCGGCTCCACCTCGATGGACCCCACCGTGGCGACCGAGTGCTCGCCGGTGCAACCGATCTGCTCGACGACGAGGATCGCCTCGGCGGCCGCGGCGAGCGCGTCGCGGCGATCGGCCATCGACGTGGTTCCCGCGTGGTCCGCGCGGCCGAGGAAGGTGGCGACGACCCGCTCGATCCCGGCGATCGCCGTGACCACCCCGATCTGCGTCCCTGTGCGTTCGAGCACCGGGCCCTGCTCGATGTGAAGCTCGACGAATGCGTGGAGCGAGCCTGCGGGCCACTTGTTCGACAGCATTGCGGACGGCGAATACCCGACGCTCTCGAGTTGTGCGCCGAGGGTCGCGCCGTGCGCATTGCTGCTGTCGAAGAACTCGGATGTGATGGCGCCGGTCAAGCTCCGCGAGCCCACGCAGCTCACGCCGAACTCGTTCGGCTCCTCGCCGAGGAAGTCGATCACGTAGAGGTCGCGCTCGAGCACCGTACCGCTCTCACGGAGGGTTCGCACGAGCTCGATGGCACCGAGGACGCCGATCACACCGTCGAACCGCCCGCCGCTCAGCACGGTGTCGGTGTGCGACCCCGTGGCCAGGGCAGGGCCGTTGCCCGAGCCCTTCAGCAGCCCGATGGTGTTGCCCGCGGCATCCTGGTGCACCTCGAGCCCCGCCTCGATCATGGTCTGCCTGATCCACGCCCTGGAGGCGAGGTAGGGCTCGCTCAGCACCTGGCGGGTGTGACCGGTGAAGCTCGAGTCGACGAACTGCGAGAGGGCCTGGAAGTCGCTCTCGAGCCGCTGCAGGGTGGGCTTCAGCAGTGCAGTACGGCTCATCTCAGCTCACCTTCGTGTCTTCCCGGGCGACCTGCACCTGGCCGTGCTGCTCGGGGTGTGCGGCCCGGTACTCGTCGCTCGTGAGCATATCCGTGAGCCTGCGCCCCGCGGTCACCGTCTGCACTATCGCGTCCTTCAGGCGCCGGTCGGCAAGCCGGCTGTTGGGGCCGACGATGCTCAGGCAGGCCGCGATCTCCCCGTCCCAGAACACCGGCACGCCGATCCCGATCGCGCCCGAGTCGAGCTCGGACGCCGTGACGGCGAACCCCTTCTGGCGGATCGTCGCTAGATCGTTCCAGTTGACGGCGGGGTCGAGCCCCTCGTCCCACCCGACCCGGCGGTCGAGGTAGCGGTGCACGAAGGCCGGCTCCGAGTTCGCGAGGAGCGGCTTGGCCGATGCGCCCTTGTGCAGCGACAGGGAGATCCCGCGACGGAACGAGAACTTCACCGCGCGGTGGGGCTCTGCTTGTGCAATGCAGGTCGCCGTCCACCCCTCGCGCACGGTGAGCAGCGCGGTCTCGCTCGTCTTGGCGACGAGGTCGAACATCACCGGGCTGCACATCGTGGCGAGGCACCTGTTCAGAGCCGCGGGCTTGAGCATTCGCAGCATCCGTACACCCAGGTCGTAGTGGCCGCCGTAGTCGGCGATGTAGCCCTGCGCCCGGAGCGTCACCATGTAGCGGTAGGTGGTGCTGAGGGGCAGACCCGACTTCTCGGCGATGAACTCGGCGGTCGCCGGCCCGTGCTCGGCGATGTGTGCAAGAACTTCGAGTCCGCGATCCAGCGCCGTCATGATCGTTGTCCCTTGTCGTCGTGGGTGGATGTCTTGTCGAGGTGGGCGCGAACGTGGGCGGTGATGTGCGCCGGGGGCTCCGCCGCGTCGAAGCCCTCCACCCGGTCTCCGTCGTGGATCAGCGCGTCGAACCCGATCTTGGTGACCACTCCGTCGTGCTCGAGCGGTTCCGAGCGGTCGGTGCGCATGCCCGCGATCACCACGAGGTCCCGGTCGAAGCGGCACCTCGTGATACGCGCCCACTCCACTGCGATCGGGTCCCACACATCGATGTCGGCGTCAACGACGGTCACCTGCTTGAGCATGCTCAGCGATCCCCAAGCCGCGAGCATCGCCTGTTTGCCCTGCCCCGGACGCGGGTTGTGCAACGTGATGACGGCGGCGAGCCTGCCGGCGCCGGCCTCCGTCACGGACACCTCGCCGACGTTCGGGATCGAGCGTGCGATCGCCACCCGCAGCCCCGCAGCAATGGAGACCGCGCCGAGGTAGGCGTGCTCGCGATGCCATCCGGGGAGGATCACCTGCAGCATGGGATCTGCCCGACTGGTCATCGCCGTGAATTCCACGGTCGCAGCGGCGCCGTAGTTCTCGTACATGCCGTGGTACTCCGACACGTCGCCCTCGACCACGGTGTCGCGGATGTCGAGCACGCCCTCGAGCACGATCTCCGCGTCGGCGGGCACGAGCAGGTCCACTGTTTTCGCCCGCACCACGCGCAGCGGCTCGCCCGTGAGTGACTGCACGTGCTGCAGCTCGTCGTCGCCGAGCCCGAGGTAGAAGCACGCCGCGAGCTGCACCGCCGGGTGGGCGCCCAGCACCACCGCGATCTCGAGCCGGCCGTCCTCCGCCTTCTCCGCCATCTTCTGCAGGTGGTGGTTGGGGGCGATTCCCATGAGCGCTCGCGCGCCGCCGAGCGGCCGCACCCGGGCGAACGACGCGTTCGCCTCGCCGGTGATGGGGTCGCGCGCGATGATGACGCCGGCCGTGATGTACGGGCCGCCCTCGCGTTCGAAGAACGTGGGAATGGGCATCCTTGCCAGATCGACCGTCGTGGCGACGACCTCCTGGCACGCGGCGTCGGTCACCTCGACGACCGGGTCGTGGGCGGCGATCGCAGCGATCATCCGCGACTGGATCTCGGCGACCGGAGCACCGATCGCCAGCGCGATGCGCTCCAGCGAGCCCAGCACGTTGCCCACCACCGGGATGCTCCAGCCCTCGACGTTGCTGAACACCGTGATGGGCCCAGGGTCGCGCGCGACGAGGTGGGCCGCGATCTCGAAGACCGGGGAGACCGGGCTCGTCTCACGCACGACATCTCCGAGCTCATCGCTCAGCTCGATGAACTGTCGGAAGGTCGAGGGGTTGGTGTGCATGCTCATCTCCTGCGGAAAGGGGTGTAGCCGGCACGGGGCAGATGCCCCGTGCCGGCCGACCGGCTATCGATCTACGTTCAGCTGAAGTACTTCTTGAACATCGCGAGGTACTTGGCGGTGTAGTCGCCGTACTCCTCGAACTCGGGACCGGGGTTGAAGGTCACATCAGCGAGCTCCGGCTGTCCGGGAACGGCAGGGGCATCGGGCATCAGGCCGTACTGGCCCTGGATCGAGATGAGCTCCTGCGCCTCGGGGGTGAGCCACCAGTTGACGAGCAGGTTGGAGGCGAGTTCGTTGGGCGCGTTCTTCACGGTCCCCCGGTAGAACACGCCGTCGCTCACGCCGTCCTCGAAGCCTGCGACGAACGCTACGGGCAGCGAGTCCACGTCCAGGAAGGCCTGCCCGCGAACGTAGTTGCCGAGTCCCATCTGAACCTGTCCAGTGGAGACCGCGGTGAAGAGATCGCGCTCCGACGGGAAGATCACGGGGTCCAAGTCCTTGATGTCGTCGAGGTAGGACTCCTTCAGTTTTCCGTCGTCGATCGCCGCGGCGATGAAGCCGGTCGGCCCCGCGAGCGGGTCGTACATGCCGATCTTGCCCTTCCACTCCGAGTCGGCGAGCTCCTCGAAGGTGGTCGGCACATCCGCCTCGTCCATCAGGTCCGTGTTGTAGCTCAGCGTGTAGAGGTACGTGTTACCTCCGAAGAGGGTCTCGCCCGCCGGCTTGTACCGCTCGTCGAGTGCCTCGGCGGCCGGAACGTCGATCTCCTCGACGTAGTCGTTGTCACTGACGAACACGGCGTCCGCACCGCTGACACTCACGTTGTCGACCGTGTACTGCCCGGTCGCCTGCTCGGCCGCGATCTTCGACTGCAGCTCGGCACCGAAGATGGTGACGTGGTTGACGGTGATGTCGGGGTACCGGGCGGAGAACGCTGCATACAGGGAGGCCGAGGATGTCGCGGTGATGCCGTACACCGTGATCGTCTTCTGCCCGGCGGCAACCGCCTCCGCGTAGAGGCCGTCGAGGTAGGCCGCGTTGGCGTCGCCGCCCAGGGCGGCGAGCGTCGCATCGTCGTAGTCGGAGGCGACCGGCGCCGCGGTCGGGGTGGGGCTCGGGGCGGGTGAGCTGCACGCGGTGATCGCCAGAACGGCGATCCCCGCGAGCGCGGCTGCTGTGTGTCGAAGTTTCATGGTGAGGGCTCCTCTTGGGGTTGGGGGTGTGCTGGGCGCGGTGCGGTGTTCAGGAACGGAATACGGAAAGCCTGTGCACGGGGAGCTGCACTGAGATGGGTTGACCTTCTGGGAGGGGCCGGGCATCGGCCGCGCCGGCCCGGACGAGTACGTGACTCGTACCCACGGCGACGCGGTACTGCACCGCATCGCCGAGGAAGGTGGTCTGCACGATGGTTCCGTGCAGCACGTTGGGGTCGAGGGCCTTGTCCTTGCCGACGATCTCGATGCTGGTCGCCCTGATCGTGATGCTGATGGCGTCGCCCACGCGCGCGGGCTCCCGGCTCATGGGGGCGATCAGCTTGATCCCGAGCTCCGGGACCTCCAGCACCATGTGGGATGAGTCGACAGAGTGCACGACGGCGGTGAGCACGTTCTCCACCCCGAGGAACTTCGAGATTTCCAGAGTCAGCGGGTTCGTCACGACCTCGGTGGGGGTGTCCAGCTGCACGATCTTGCCGTCCAGCATGATGGCCACGCGGTCCGAGAGCGAGAAGGCCTCGGACTGGTCGTGGGTCACGTAGACGGAGGTGGTACTGCCGAGCGAGCGCACCCGCTGGATCTCATCGCGCATGGTGATGCGCAGTGTCGCGTCGAGGTTGGAGAGCGGCTCGTCGAAGAGCAGCACCTCGGGGTTCGAGACGATGGCGCGGGCGAGCGCCACACGCTGCTGCTGCCCACCGGAGAGGAGCGTCGCAGAACGGTGTGCTGCGTGGTCGAGGCCGACGCTCGCCAGGGTGGCCATGACCCTCGACTCGATCTGCTTGGCGGCCACCTTCTGGCGGCGGAGCGGGTACGCGACGTTGTTGAACACGGTGAGGTGCGGCCAGATGGCGTAGCTCTGGAACACCATGCCGAGGCTGCGGTGATTGGGAGGCAGGACGACCCCGGTCGACATGCTCGTCACGACCTTGGAGCCGATCGAGATTTCGCCCGAGTCCGGGGTCTCAAGACCGGCGATCGAGCGGAGTGTGGTCGTCTTCCCGCATCCGCTGGGCCCGAGCAGGGTGAGGAACTCCCCCTCCGCGATGTTGATCGACAGATCGTCGATGACGGTGTTGGCGCCGTAGCTCTTGTTGAGGTGGCTGACCGAGATGCTGGACATGTGGTGGTGGACCTCTCTGATGATTCGTCGGTCAGTTCAGGACTGGGTCGGTTTGCTTGGCGGCGGCCTTGCGGGCGGTGACCGCTGCCTCGTGCCGGATGGTCTTCTCGGCCAGATCCCGAGTCGTCAGGCGCTTGAGCGCGTACTGCAGCAGGGAGGTGACGCCGAAGAGCAGGATCACCGTGACCAGCAGGAGGCAGAACACCGCTGCTGCGAGCGGCGTCGCGCTGTCGACGTAGTACTTGTAGGCAAGGCCCGCGATCGTGGTGTTCTGGGTCGATCCGAGCAGCAGCGGCACCTCGAGGTTGCCCGCGATCCCGAGTCCGGTGACGAACCATCCCGAGATGAAGCTCGGCGCGATCAGCGGAATGAGGATCGAGGTGAAGCTGCGGGCCGGGGATGCCCCCGCAATCCGTGCCGCGTCGGTGAGCTGTACGTCGATCTGCAGCACGGCCGATTCGGTGAACCGCATGGCGACCGGCAGTGATGCCACGACCAGGGCGATGAGCATCGACCACGATGTGCCGTAGATCGGGTGCAGGGCGGGGATGGCGAGAATGGTGCCGAGGATCGCCAGGGCTCCGACGAGTCCTGGCGTGGCCCACGGAATCCAGGTCGGCACCTCGAGGATCCGCTTCCACTTGCTCGGGCGGGCGCGCAATGCGTACGTCAGCACCGATCCCAACAGCACGGTCACGAAGCCGCCGATGATCATGAACTGCAGCGTGTTCCCGAGGGCTGAGATCACCAACGGGTCTGCGAAGAGCTTTTCGTAGTTGCGCAGCGAGAGGCTGTCGTACCGGCCGAAGACGGTGTTGAACGAACTCAGCAGCAGCTGGACTGTCGGGAGCACGAACGCGAGCAGCGCGAACACCACGATCGAGACGTTCAGCAGCCATCCCGCGCGCGGGAAGTCCCAAGCCGCGCCGTGGGTGCTCTTGCCGCCGATGGTCGTGTACGACTTGCCCTTGAGCAGGTTCATCTGCACCACCACGAGCAGGCCGAGCAGCGCGACCAGGCCCAGGGCCATGCTCGCGGCCGCCGCGTAGTTGGCGGGGTAGAGGGAGACGAACTGGTAGATCTCCGTCGACAGCACACGGATGCCCGCCTGCGTGCCGATGATCTGCGGGGTGTCGAACGCCTGCAGGCTGCCGATGAAGCCGATCAGCAGCGAGCCGATGATCGCCGGGCTCAGCAGCGGGATGTAGATACGGAAGAAGGTGCCCAACCGGCCGGCGCCGAAGACCTCGGAGGCCTCCTCGAGCGAGCGGTTCATCTGCATGGATGGGCCGATCAGGAGGAAGTAGGAGAACGAGCTGAGCTTGATGCTCATGACGAAGACGAGGCCGAACCAGGAGTTGATGGAGAATATCGAGTCGTTGGACCCGGAGATCACTGTGTACAGCTTGTTGATCAGGCCGACGTGATCGGCTCCGAGCATGCCCCAGCTGAGCGCGAAGAACAGCACGGGAGTGGCGAGGATGATGATCATCACGGGCGTCACGAGCTTGCGAAGCCTCACCGTGGTTCGGGTGGACACGAACACGAAGAACAGCGCGATTGCCGTGCCGAACACCGCGCTGAGGGTCGCGAAGATCAGGGAGTCGGCCAAGGGCTTGAGAATGTCGGAGTTCGTGAAGGCGGCGACGAAACCCGCGGTGCTCCACTCGCCGGGCAGTCCGGGGAGTGCGGTGCGGAAGGCCATGATCACCAAGGTGATCAACGGAACGACGAACGCCGCGATCACGAAGATCGTCAGCAGCGCCCAGGGCAGCGCCCGCGCCGCTCTCGACCCTGAGGTGAACATGCGCACGATGGACATGCGTGTGCTGATCATCGTCACTCCCTCGGTGCTCGACAAGAAGGGTGCAGCGCCTCGTTCACTGAGGGCGACTGCGAGAAGAATCCGAATCGCGGATCCGTTCGGTGGTCTGAATCTACGCTCGCCGAGCACCCGAATTGGGGCCACCGGTCGCTTTGTTTCACGCCCTTAACGTGATTCCCGATATTCAGGAATCATCGGAAACAATGAGGCGATTTCGAGGCCGGGAATCGCACTTTCCGAGATTTTTGTTTACGTGGTTGTAACGTGCCCGCAATGCGAAAATCCTTGCAATTCAGCCGCGTCTGGGCATGAAAAGGCCCGCGCCGCCCCAGAATCGGGCGGCGCGGGCAGAGGGTCTGTGCAGGAGTGCTCAGAACTCCATCAGGTTCTCGCGGAAGGTCGAGTGGTCGAATCCAGTGCGCACGAGGTCGCGCTTTCTCAGTTGCGGCACCAACCGGTCGACGATGCTCACGATGTACTCGGGACGCATGTTCCCACCCAGCAGGAAGCCGTCGCCGCCCACCTCGTCCATCACGTCGGCCATCTCGCCGGCGATGGAGTCGGCAGTGCCGACGAACGGAAGTCCCATGACGCCCGGGTTCGACTTCGACGCGAGCACCTCGCGAAGAGTCGCCCCCGGCTTGGCGGTCGAGAGGAACTCCTTGAGCGTGCTCTGCGATCCGTTGGTGGTCAGGTCTGCCATCGGCTCGTCGAGATCGACCTTCGAGAAGTCGATGCCGGTGATGTTCGAGATCCCGGCCAGCTGCCCCTCGATGTCGTCCTGGCGGGCCGCCCGCATCCGTTCGGCCTTGTCCTGGGCCTCCGCGATCGTGTCGGCCATGATGATGCCCGTCGTGAACATCACCTTCACGCTCGACGGATCCCGGCCGAACTCCGATGCGAATCCCTTCACGTCGGTGTAGTACTCCTTCATGTCGGCGACGGAGGTGCAGCTGGCGATCACTGCCTCGGCGTTCTTGGCGGCGAACTTGCGGCCCTTGGGCGAACCGCCCGCCTGGAAGAGCACGGGATGACCCTGCGGGCCGGCCGGGGCGTTCAACGGGCCGCGCGACGAGAAGAACTCGCCCTCGAAGTTGATCGGCTTCACGTCCTTGGCGGTGAAGGCGATCTTCTTCTCCGCGTCGAGGATCTGCGCGCTCGACGGGAACGACGCCCACAGCTGCTTGGCCACCTCGACGAACTCGTCGGCCAGGTCGTAGCGGCGGTCGTGCTCGGGCTGCACCAGCCCGTAGTTCGACCACGCGAGTTGCGTGGTCGCCGTGACGATGTTCCAGCCGATCCGTCCCTTGGTGAGGTGATCGAGGGTGGTCATGAGCCTCGCGAGCAACCAGGGGTGGTAGAAGCCCGTGGTGAGCGTGGGCACGATGCCGATGTGCTTGGTAGCCATGGCCATGTACGGCACCAGGGGCACCGGGTCGAGCTTCGGCGCCATGATCGCGCGGTTGAGGTAGTACTCGGGGTTGCCGCCGAACGCCTCGGGCACCATGGAGGAGTCCTCCATGATCATGAAGTCGAAACCGCCGCGCTCGAGCATCCGGATCGTGTCTTGCGCCAGCTCGGGGCCCCACAGGTCGTAGCCCGTGCCGAAGCCGGGAGCTCCCCAGCCCTGCACGCCGAACCCGGCGCCGTTGAACCAACCTAAATGAAACCGACTCATGGGAGCCCGCCTTTCGTATCGCCTCGAATGTGCTGTGGGCCCCCGCGCGCCGGACGGCCGCGGGGAGATGGTG
>Ga0247740_1001263_pt1 | contig 11029 bp, 8 predicted proteins | sample UWRJL148409B2_FD_180942 | JGI IMG/M metagenome (GOLD analysis project Ga0247740, IMG submission 180942) | Plant litter microbial communities from Arlington Agricultural Research Station in Wisconsin, United States - UWRJ-L148-409B-2 | ecosystem: Environmental > Terrestrial > Plant litter >...
CGGCGGTTTCTTCATGTTCTACACCGCGCCTGCCGACCGCCGGCGCGTGTACGCCGCCATGATTGCGCGCGGGCTGAAGCCACTGCCGTTCCGCTTCGACACGGGCGGCGCGCGCATCGTCGCGAACCTGCGCCAGCTTTGAGCACTGCTCGCGCGTCGCCGGCTCGTTACCCTCCATCCCCAAGCGTAAGGTGCCGCGATCGGAAGTCGCGGAATTCCGCGCGTATTGAGGCCTCACGTCCCCTTCTGTCGAAACGACCTGACCGGACCGAGACACTGAAGTCAACCCGATGCGTTACTAGCACTCGTTGGGGGATTGGGAGCCTCTTCAGGGTAGCACTCACCTACCCGGGCAACTATAGCCCGAACCCGCTCGACACTATCGACACACGCCTTCATTACGAGTCAGAAAAACGTTACGGTGCCAGTGAGCGCTGGCGCCAGACCGTAAAGAGACACCGCCCCCTTATAGTCTAGCAGAGAGATGCTATATCCGCCGCCTACCGGTGTGCGGCACTCCGGGTACAGCATCACCGAGTCTTGGTCGTATGCGGTGACGTGACGCGCCCCGGTAGTCGGTTCGCTCGTGCACGAGATCCAGATATGCTCATGGCGGAACCCAAGTGTGTGCCCCAGCTCGTGTGTAACGATGCCGGTAAGCGTAGCGCCGCCTGTAGTGGTAGTGAACGCGTCGTCGTCGACGTACAGTGTCCGAAAGGAGCGCGGCTCCGCCGGAAAGAATGAATTCGCCAAGAATGCTGCACCAGTCACGCGCTGCACATCGAATACGACGTTATTGTTGCTCGAATTGCATGTGCCCACCGGAATGATGCGCTGGAAAGCGACGCCCGAGATTCGGCTCCAGGCGGCCGCCGCCGAATCCAAGGCAGCAGACAACTGCGCCCCCTGAGCTAATGTGAAACCTGTTCCTACACAGTAGGTCAGCGCAAAGCTGCTAGGGAATGCCCAAGTCTCGTCGACGGAGATGCCTCCGACCACGTTTGTCTTCACAGTGAGTGCCTGCCCGGTTCGGGGAACTCTATCCTCTAGCCAGAAGCGATAAAGGGCGGCCTCGTCGCGAAACGCCATGTCGCTTTCCACGACGAGGCTACCATTGGGAGCTAACGTCGCCGAGGCTCGGAGTTCTGCCCAAGATAGGCCTTGTTGCACGTCGGAGGCGACGCTGACCTCTTCGCTCGAGACCGGCACCGATCCGCACGACGTTGTGCCCAATGCGAAAATGGGGATGAGACAAACCAATAGCTTCAGCCCATCGCGTCGAAACATCGAACATCTCCCGTGCGCCGTAGGCGCAACACGATCCGACTCGCAAACACAGTGGCATTTGGCAAAATCGCAATCTCATCAAGTCGTAGCCGTTACAGTGTACAAACTATCTAAGACGCCACGCGACACCACCAGGCTTCTCGGCGCTCCGTCACCACGGGCGTCGCGATGGGACGCGCAGAGACCTTTGTCGGGGCCGGATTCGACTCGTCGGCGGTACCAGTCGGCTTGTGATGACTGTTCCCGTCCAGTTCGTCTTCGGCATCCCCCGACCATCGAAGGTAGACAATTACGCAATGCGATCACCGTCACGCAGTCCCTCCACAGAGTTTTCGCACGACGATCAGACAGCCTTCCACATCATTGATTGAGATCAACTACATCGATTGCGTGCACAGACCCCGACGCGCAGTCTATCGAAGAGTGTTTTCCTGAAAGGAGCGCAGCCTGCGCGAGACTCAGCCACGCCGCAAAGGCATCCGCGCTGACGGTAGGGCAACCCGACGGCGCGCCGGCGGTGTAGGCTTGGCATCCTACACCGCCCACAGCGGATGCGAGTAAACAGAATCAGCTACCAGAACACCCTTGATGCACCGCTCCCATCTAGTTGGCGACAGAGTAATGCCGCGGCCGGCTGGGCCCGTGTCTAGCAGGCATCAAAAGACACCCTTAGCCAGCTGTTGAGCGCAATGCCCTACAGCAGAATCGAAGTAATTCCCGAAACGGCTTGAGCCGGAGAGAACCCAGCGAAGGGGGCACCCAACGGTGTGAAGCTGCAACCCGGCACCGAATTGCCACTGGTGAAGTGTTCGGCGTTGCTGCCCCAGAAATTGGTCGAACAGCTGTTGAACAGGGCTGCTGAGGCAGCCGCCCCAGAATTACAGGTGCCCAAACCGCACTCAGAATCCTGATTACAATTGTTCGTCGAGTTGCTGCACTTTCCGTAGAAAATCTGCCCTGGTCGCATCCAGATTGGCGACGACGCGCTATGCGGTACTTTGGATGCTTGCGTTCGGGCGGTTGCCAAAAGAGCGAAGTGCCCACCGGAACCGTTCACGTAGCCGAACCCTAGTTCGTTGCTGACTGCCATGCGATGACAAGTCGTACAGGCAAGTCCGGTATCGGAAGGTGCGCGAGCCGTCGTAACGGCCCACGTGAGATTCGTTGCGTAGTCCGAACCAACGAATTTCAACGGTGTAACGTTGTTGTCATAGCCATCCGCGGTGCTAGGTAAGTGACTAGTGCTCCCTAGGTTGGGGCTACCTGCCGGGGTCGCTAACTGCGCAAGATAGGGCGAACGTATAAAGGCACCATTGTTGTGGCAGCCCGTACACTTTATCGCCTCAGTTCCCGCCGGGCTAATCCAAAAGCCTGTGTCAACGGAGGGAGCAGGCACATTGTTGCCCTCCACATTCGTCAGTGCTTGGTAAAAGCACACCGCGCCGTTCTTTTTATTGTATTGAATCACCGCGATGTCATTGTATGTTGTGCTTCCCGTCGCCGGCAGGCCTACCTTGCGGCAATGAGCAACGGCAACACCGTCTGCAGTCGCCCCAGGCAATACCTGAAACTTACTGCCTGGATCACATGCGCCATGTAACACGTTCGGCTTCAGGCAACCCGACCCGCTCGACGTTTGGCCCGGAACCTCCGCGCCGTTCCCACAGGTAAAAGAGGGGACGTGAACGCCCGTTGCGATGTCACACTTGGCAGCGTACGTCGCTTGGGTATCGCTCACACCGCCACCGGCAGCTAGGCGGAGTTGCGCCGCATCGGCGCGTTGACGTAGATAGGCTTGATAAGCCTGATAGAGCGGTGAGTTTTGCTGTTCTCGTGTTATCGCGCCCGACGGCTTCGTCGTATCGGTGGCAGCCGCAACAATCGCGCCGGTATTCGAGTCGATCTCCTCGATGGCGCCAGTGACGGCGCCGCCACTGCAGGAGGCCAACGCCGCCGCTAGGCATGCAGCCACAGCCCCGCCAATGATCTTAGAAAACGGCCGCGAACCTAATGGTCTTTGTATCATCTGCAATTTTCCATTCCAAATTTCTGCAGGCTAGGACGCGCAAGGGCCATCAGAGCGATCCGATCGCATCAGTTGCTTCGCGAGGCGTTGATACTCTCCAAAATCGAACAGCTATCTTGAATTGCGCCTTTGCCCGATTGGGCGAAATTGAGGCGCACTGCTAGCCAATAACTGCGCCAACACTCAGTTACACTTGGCCTGTCGATTAAGCACCCATATCTTACGCTTCCCGACCCGGGATCCAACGCACCCGCTCTCCCTCCGAGCCGCATTCAACAATAGCCGACATTGGAGGCAGCCCAATACGCAAGTCGAGCGCCGATACGCAATCATCCACGAAGTTTTCGCGCGACAGTCAGGCGGCCGTCCACATCACTGATTGAGATCAATAACATCGATTGCGTGCACAGACCCCGACGCGCAATCGGTGTATCGAATGGAGAGGTTCTTTCCCGAAAGGAGCGCAGCCTGCGCGAGACTCAGCCACGCCTTAAAGGCATCCGCGCTGACGGTAGGGCAACCCGACGGCGCGCCGGAGGTGTAGGCTTGGTAACCCACACCGCCCACGGTGACCCATAGGTTGGTCGGTCCCGTCGCGACGACAGTTGGTGAGGCAACGGCTGAATTAGCCGCAACGGCGATGGCTGGCGCCAAGCAAACTCCAGAAGCAATTGCGGTTGCAACCAGTGCCGAGCCTACCTGCTTGAGTGAGCGCGTCGCGAATTTCGTTTTAAACATTTAGAACAGTTCCTTTTTCCAGCTCTGAATTGACGCTTGAGCGTGTCTGGCGACGATCAGAATAATCCTGTCCCCCCCGTCGCGAATGCGAGGACAAGAATCAACAAACCAAACCCCGAAGAAGCACCTCTCCCGTCGAGTCAGCCCGGCTTGATGCCGTGGCCCACCAGACACATGTCTCACACGCACCAAAAGACACCACCGACCATTATTCTGTCAAGACTATTTCGCCAAACAAGTATGTCGCTTGAACGTGAGCTGCCGTCGAAATCCGACACCAACACTGCGGATTGTGCAGATGGTTTGATTTTGCGCGTCTGCAGTTAGCTAATTGGTTGGGCACAGTTGATGGCGATTCCCGTCATCTCGGATCAAGCAACAGACATGATGGGATACTTAAATTCGACTGGCGCCGATCGAGACAATCAACCGCTCCCAGGCGAGGTTTAGTTTCCTTTTACGGATGTCTGATTTCGCTGACCGAGAGCGAGGTTGAGCCGAGCTCAGACCAGCTGGCGTATGACGTTAAGTATTGCTGCGAGGAGAAGGGAGTGACGTGGCCAAATCCCGGAGGAGCTTTGACGTCAAGTTCGTTCGGAAGCGGGCGGAACGCATCTGCCGCCCGGTGATTCAGATACGGCCCGGACGGACAGGTAAGGTTTCGACGGGTCGCGGTGTACGGCACGCCGGATCAGGGGAGCGTCCGGCAGCGTTTGGCTCCCTCGCGCCGCATTTCTTTTGCCTGAAGTAGTCCGCATGCCATCATGGGCCCCGCGGTCGGAAATCGCGGACATGCCAGACGCTCCTCAACCTGCCCTACCCTGGGCCTTGGTCAACCGGCCTGTGGCCGACCTGATGAGCCTGCCGAGTGTGTCGTCCGAACGGGTCAGCCAAGGCCTGCTGGGTGAGGCCTGCCGCGTGCTCGAGCGCGCCGGCGACTGGGCCCGAGTTCGCCTCGAACGCGACGGCTATCTCGGCTGGGTCCAAGTGGCTGCGCTGCATTCCGCACCCGCTGAAGAGGTTCAGGCCTTCATCGCCGAGTCGCAGACGTTGGTGTGCGCCGAGATCGCGCAGGCTTACTCGGACGCTGAACGCGCAGAGGTTGCCGGCAAGTTGTATGCGGGGCTACGTCTGCCGTTGGCGGGTCGGCAGGCTCAGCTCTTGGCGGTGCGCTTGCCGGATGCGCGACGGTGGTGGCTGGCCGCGTCGGACACACTGCCCTTGAGCGAACGCCCCGCGCCCGACGCGAGCGGCATCTCGCGCGCGCTCGGGATGATGCGACGAAGCATCGGGGTGCCCTACCTCTGGGGTGGATGCACGCCCTTCGGCTACGATTGTTCGGGGCTGACCCAGAGTTTTTACGCGTTGCTCGGCGTGCCAATCCCGCGCGACGCCGACCAGCAGTTTCAAGCCGGGCATGAAGTCAGGGGTGAAGTGGCTCCGGGCGATCTGATCTTCTTCCGCGTGGAAGGCCGCGCAGGCGAAACTCCGCGCCATGCCGATGTGCGACACGTGGCGATCGCGTTGGGGGGCGACCGCATCTTGCACGCGAGCGGTCGCGCGCGCAGCGTCGCCATCGACCGCCTAGCGGCGGATGGTGAATCTTACGGTAATTGGCTGCAAAACCGCGTTGCCGGCGTACGTAGGTACCGACCATGAAGATGAGCTGGGAGCCCATCACGCTGGACTTGGTGCGACCGTTCAACATCGCGCACGGCGTGAGCCTGGCGCGGCACAATGTCTTCGTGCGCATCGAGGGCGGGCTCGGTGAAGCCGCCGCCGTGAGCTACCACGACGAAACCCAGGCCGGGATCATGGCCTACCTGAGCGGCGTGGACATGGACCGTCACATCGATCCGTTCCGCGTCGATGATATCTTGGCCGACCTGCCCACGGGCTCCATGGCCGCGCGCGCCGCCATCGACATGGCCCTGCTCGATTGCTGCGGGCAGCTCATGGAGCGACCGCTGTACGACGTGTTCGGCCTGGACCCGGCGCGTTGCCCCGAGACCTCGTTCACGATCGCAATCGACACGCCCGAGGCCATGGCGCAGGTCGCGGCCTCCTGTGGGCGACCCATTTTGAAACTCAAGCTCGGTGATGAGCAGGACGAGGCCCGTGTACGCAGCGTGCGAGCGGCCAGCAACGCGGTGATCCGCGTCGACGTCAACGGCGCTTGGAGTCGAGACCGCGCTCGGGCCATGCTCCCGGCGCTAGCGGAGTTCGGCGTCGAACTCGTGGAGCAACCGCTGCCGGTCGGTGACCTGGACGGCCTCCGCGAGCTGATGCAAGCATCAAAGCGCCCGCTCATCTTTGCCGATGAGAGTATCCGAACCAGCGCGGACATCCATGCGCACGCGGGCCTCGTCGACGGCATCGTGATCAAGCTCGCGAAGTGCGGTGGAATGCGCGAGGCGCTGCGACAGATCGAGCTCGCCCGCACCCTGGACATGGCCGTCATGCTCGGCTGCATGATAGAGAGCTCCGTTGCCGTGACTGCCGCTGCGCACCTCGCTCCCCTCGCCCAGTACGTGGACCTCGATGGCCCGCTGCTGATCCAAAACGACCCGATGCGCGGCGTCCTCTACGACGGCGCCAAGTTGCGGCTTCCGACCGGAGCGGGCCTCGGCCTGACCGAGCCGCAGTTCACCTGAGCGAAACTCGTACCGCATGACCACCTCGGAAACTCGCTTCGAATTCAGTGACTGGCAGCTCGATGGGCGCACGCTCCGGCTGCGCTATGCACTGACGAACTCGGCTTTTGGCGACCAGAACTTCGAGGAAGTGATCCGCCTCCCCGATACTTTGCCCGCACCCGACGCGGCGGACCCGGCGATCCGAGCCGCGATTGAGCTCGTGCACTTCACCTTCGGGGTCTCGTATTACAAAGTCGCCTCTCCGCCGCGAGTCAGCGCGCGCCCCGTCGCCGAACCGTTCGGCAAATTCTTGGACATGCTGTACAGCGAGGGGCTCGGGGAGTTCTACTTTCGCAACGCGATCAGCCTAGAAAAACGCGCCCATTTCGAGCGCGGTGCGCACGCCGACCCGCAGGCTAGCTACGCGCGCCCGGCTGGTGAGCGCGCGTTGGTGCTCGTGGGTGGCGGAAAAGACTCGGTGGTCGCGCGCGAGGCGCTCCGGTACGCCGGAGTGGAGTGTGATGCGATCTCGATGGGCACCGCGCACTGGATCGAGAGCAGCGCTCGCGCGATGGACGTCACCCATCACGTCATTCAACGCACGATCGATCCCAAGCTGTTCGCGCTGAACGAGCGAGGCGCGCCCAACGGCCATGTGCCCATCTCTGCTTGCATCGCGGCCGTCACCCTCTTGGCCGCGATCGCCGGTGGATACACGGCCGTCGTCGCCGCCAACGAGCGCAGCGCGGACGAGGGCAACACGACCTGGAGCGGGATCGAAGTCAACCATCAGTGGAGCAAGAGCTACCGCTTCGAGACTGCTTTCCGTAGCGTGGCCGAGAGCCTGATTCAGGGCGCGCCGCACTACTTGAGCATCTTGCGGCCACTGAGCGAGCTTTCGATCTCACGCAAGTTCACGCAGCACCCGCGTTATCATGCGGCAGTCTCTTCTTGTAACAAGAACTTTCGCATTCACGAGCCGCGTGGCGAGCGCCGCTGGTGCGGAGAGTGCCCGAAATGCGTGTTCGTGTACCTCATGGTCGCGGCCCACGCCGAGCCCGAGGTAGTGACGAACATCTTTGGCTCGGACTTCTTGGACGACCCCAAGAACCTCGACACGCTGGCTGATTTGACGGGCGTGGGTGGCATGAAGCCGTTCGAGTGCGTGGGTACGCCGCTCGAATGCCGCGCCGCCCTCGGCCGTTTGCACGCGCGCGGACTCCTATCACCGGGCATCACGCTTTGGTACGAGCGCACCGTCAACGCGGACGCAACCCGCGAGCGTGAAGATTGGACCGAGTCGATGACCGCCTCCGATGCGTACACACTCCCCGAAAACTGGCGAGCAAGGCTCGATGCGTATCTCGCAGCTCAGTAACACGCGCGTCGGCTTGCTCGGCTACGGAGTCGAAGGGCGCTCCACTTTGGCGGCCCTGCGCCGCGCCGGCAACACCTTACCCGTCACGGTCTTCGTCGATGATCCGGTGACGGCTGCGACCGTCGATCACTCGGACGGACTCGTGTTCGCGTCAGCGCGCGAGCCCAACTTCGACGACGTTCGCGTGCTGATTCGCTCGCCGGGCTTCGCCCCCTCACACACGGCACGCATCGCGGCTGACGCGCGTGGTCTGCCGCAAACGACGGCCACCAATCTGTTCTTCAACGAGTTGCGCGCGTTCGGCATCGCGAGCATCGGGATCACCGGCAGCAAAGGCAAAAGCACGACGAGCACGCTGGTCGCTCGCGCGTTGAAAGAGAGCGGCGTGCCGTCTTCACTCGTCGGCAACATCGGGGCCCCCGTGCTCGAATCGCTCGAAGGCGTGATCGCCAATCGGGCGGTGCCCGTGATCGAACTCTCTAGTTACCAATGCGCAGACTTGGAGTCCGCCCCGACGATCTCGGTGCTTTTGCAGCTGTTCCCCGAGCACATGGACTGGCACGGCTCGATCGACGCATACTATCGCGCCAAAATGCGCATCGCCCAGCAGCAACGCGCGGGCGACAGCTTCTTCTACCTGAAAGACAATCAAGCTTACGTCGAAGGCTTCGACATCCCCAGCCGGCGTGAAGCCGTTGGCACCGAAGCCAGCGTGCATTGGGCCGAAGGCGCTTTTTGGCGCGGCGGCCAGCGCTTGTTTTCGGACGAGTGCGTGCGTATCCCCGGCCAGCACAACAAGCAGAATGTCTGCTGCGTGATCGCCGCCGCGAGCGCGGCTGGCGCGACCCTGGAGGGCCTACAAGTTGCCCTACGCGGCTTCAGCGGCTTGCCCTATCGCCTCCAAGACGAAGGCCTGCACGGCGGGATCCGCTGGATCAACGACTCTATCTCGACCGCTCCCGAAGCCGCGGCCGCGGCCTTGCGCGCGTTTCAGAGCAGCACGCGCAGCCTGATCTTCGGCGGCTTCGATCGCGGCTACGAGATGGCCCCCATCCTCGCGGCTCTCCGCGAGTCGACGGTGGAGCGAGTCATCTTGCTACCCACCACCGGACATCGATTGGCGGCCGAGCTTGCCGAGAGCGACATTCACGTCAAGGTGGTCGAAGCCGCCGATTTGCGCAGCGCCGTGGTGGCGGCGTTCGAAGGCACGCCTCGCGGTGGGCTGTGCTTGTTCTCACCCGGCGCGCCCAGCTACGGCTTTTTTCGAGATTTCGAGGACCGCGGGCGGCAGTTCTCGGCCCTGCTGCGCGAGTTCACTTAGACGCGTCACCTCGCGGCGTGCGCGCTTCTGATCTGGGAGACAGGGCAACAGTCGTTTCGGCTGTTCACAAGGAGTTCTCCCATGATTCGAGCGTTATTCGTCAAAGGCGTGTTCGTTTTCGGCCTACTCCAGGGCGCGCTGCTCGTTGCCGCCTGCAGCAGCAATTCAGATCACGAGGCGGTATCGACGACGGGCACGTTCAGCATGCCGCTACTCACGACGGCCGGGGCCCATAGTTACCGCCTGCAAGGGGGCATGTACATCAACGGGCCAAGCTATCAATGGATCGACCTGAGCACGGACGCGAGCAGCCTGACGCTCACCCTGCCCACGGGCAGCTATTTCGCCAATCTCTATACCTGGACCCTGACCCGCGATGACGGCAGCGGGCAGTTCGTGCCCGTTTCGGCCACTTTGGTGTCAGGCAGTGCGCCCTCGTTCAGCATCTTCAACCAGACCTCGACGACAGTCTCGTTCCAATTCGAGACTGATGGTCAGATCGTGACCATCGGAGCAGGGCAACTGAACGTCGCGATTGAAGTGGAGGAAACTCCGGCCCTCTGCACGCCGCTCGGGTCAGACTGCCCGGATGCGAGTTGGTGCGCGCCAAGTGAACTGACGGGCGCCGCACTGCGTTGCATACCGGTCGGCCCGCTCACGATCGGGGCTGCTTGCACTGCTCCCGGCGACTGCGCAGCCAACTCGTCGTGCTTCGATCGGGGAGCGGGACCGGTGTGCCTGCAGCTCTGCACCAGCACTGAATTCAACCAACCGTGTTCGACGGACGCACTGTGTACGCCGAGTGGCGCCGACTACGGCGTCTGCGTGCCGAATCCCGCTGGCGCGAGCGGCGGAGAAGGCGGCGAGTAGCCGCGCCGAAAATTCACCACCGATGCGTCACGTGCGTCGTTCCGCGTTGCTCTAACGAATGACCCAACTTGCCGTAGTGCGAGTATGCTGCGGCAAGCGGGGAGATCTCTGATCGACGGGAGCTCGACATGACCACGGCACAGGACGGGCTAGCGACCTTGGAAATGGTGGACACGAGCCGCATGACCATGCGCACGCGGCGCGGCGAGGAGCTGGACTGGGGCCGCCGTTGTCGGACCACGCGCTGGAGCGTGGTCCTCGCGGCGGCAGGGGCCGGACCTACGGCAAGAGCAGCGCTGAGCCAGCTCTATCGAGCCTATTGGTATCCGGTCTTCGCGGTCGTGGCCAAGGCGCGTGGCCTCGAGCTCGCCGCGGAGCTCACGCAAGAATTCATCGTCACGCGCTTGGTCGAGCGCGGCGACCTGAGCCGGATCAACCAGCGCCCGGGCGAACGCTTCAGAGGGTGGCTATTCACGGCGCTGCATAGTTTCCTGAAAAACCAATGGCAGTTCGAACGTCGCCAACGCCGGGACGTACGCAGAACCGTCCACCTCGTTGGTGACGCAGAAGGTGAAGACGTCGGCCCGAAGTTCTCCGCGCTCGCGGATTCGCAGCCCGATCCCGAACAGCGGCTCGGCCGCGAGCAAGCCCTGGCGCTGCTGGCGGAGGTGCTGCGCCGTCTACGCCGTGAGTATTGCGCCAAGGCCAGCACCGCCGGCGTGAATGGCGAGCTGCGCTTCGAAGCGTTGAAGGTCTTCTTACCCGGGCGAGAC
>Ga0247740_1001264_pt1 | contig 11009 bp, 10 predicted proteins | sample UWRJL148409B2_FD_180942 | JGI IMG/M metagenome (GOLD analysis project Ga0247740, IMG submission 180942) | Plant litter microbial communities from Arlington Agricultural Research Station in Wisconsin, United States - UWRJ-L148-409B-2 | ecosystem: Environmental > Terrestrial > Plant litter >...
ACACTGCGTCCCTTTCAGTTTATGCGCGAGTCGAAATCTTCTCACGGGGGCGACGCTCAAGCGGGCACTGCGCGTCTATGAGGGCCAAGTCTCGACATTTGACGCAAACTTCCCTCCCCGAGTCGTAACAGATTTCACCCTACTGACAAGCCACTACGAGCTGCGAACGACGATCGGCCGGATTGCAGTATCACCGGGAGCGCGGCGTCGAAATCCTGCATGGTTTCTGCATTGCGACACGCCAGTCGATACCGGTGGAGTGTGCGTTGAGGGCGTCTCACGTTGGCCGCCACAACAGACGTCGCGTGAGTGCTCCGAACGATCCGACGCGTGAGTGACCAAGTTGCTCTGTCAGTAGGAACGACTCGCTCTACAGGAGTACTACCGTGAATTTCAGTCAGCATCCGTGGATTCCCCGTACGAGGAGCAGCACCATGAGCATCGACATTCAAGACCACCGCACCGGACGAGGCACATTGCCCTCCCATGAAGCCTTTGCCCGGGCTCTCGATCCGACCTCCTCGTTCCTTGAACGGCTTCTCGTTATCGAGGGCGATACCGGTTCCGGGAAGACGCACTCCCTCTCGTCCGCGGCAAGCTCTGCGCGGGCATCCGGCCATCAAGTCATCGAGATCAGCGGCCGAGGTGACGACATCATTATGGCCTCTGCCTCTCTCGCCGCCTTGCTCACCCTCTTGCCGCAAACGGTGAGACCCCGTTCCTCCAACGAGCGGCGCGACCGAGAGGATGGACGGGACTCGCGCCATGTCATTCTCGTGGACGACTGGCAGGAACTCGACCGCGGCACCCGCGAGCAGTTACATGCCAATCTGACGTTCCTCTCGCGTACGACAGAGACTGTCTCGGTGATTGCGACAAGCAATCGCCAGTTGTTCCCGGGCTGGGACGCATTGCGCTTCGTGGCGCTCAAACCGCTAAGTCTGGCCGAGACAGAGGCATCCCTCGCGCACAATAACGTCGAGCTGCCGCCGTCTCGGCGCCAGATGCTGTTTCGGCTCGCTGAAGGCAATCCACTTCTTTTGGACGTCGTGGGGCGCGCATGGTCGGCGGTGCCTTGGGAGGCGCAGGCCCATATGTTCCCGTCGTACCCCGTTCATCCGCGACTCGTCGGATATGCCGCCGACCGCCTCGCTTCGCTTAGTGAGTACACGCGTGCGCGACTGCTCGTTGCGGCTGTCGCCCAAGTCGAATTCGATACGGAAGTGCCGGTGCTCGTAACGCGCGACTCGGAACGAGGACTGCAGGAAGCGCGTCATGCGCAGGTCGTTTTACCCGCGGCGGAGCGGATTGTGTTTGATTCTCCGGTGACGCGGGCAGCCGTGCTCTGCCTGGCTACAGAAGCCGAACTGTCTGTCGCACGCTCCGAGGTCGCAGCTCTCGCAGCCTCCGCAGACCACATCCCCCTCTTTGTTGCGGCTGCTGCGGCGCAAGGAACCGACGATGAGCTGGCCGACCGGTTGGCGCTGGGCGCGATGGCGTGTCTCCGATCGGGACGACCGCACGAGGCGACGGCCGCTCTGCTGAGCGCGTCGCGACTGACGACTTCGCCGCACACACGCTCTGCGTTCCTGGTACGTGCAGCCGAGAATGCGGCGTATCTCGGCGAATTCGTTTTTCTAGAGAACACGCTGCAGAAAATCGCTGCTGACGGCGCCGACGTCCCCGCCGCGTTGTTTGCCGCGGGTCAACTTATGTACATCGTTCGGAATGGCCCCGATCGACGAGTGAAACGCGACCTTCTCGCGGCCTTTGAGGAACAACCAGACGGTGAGGCGGCCGATCGTGTCCTCTCGGCACTCCAGTTGGCCTGCGTGATTTATGGCGATGCGTCGTGGTGGGATCTCACTACCGCAGCCACCACACGCCGGTCGGTCGACCCCGTTCTGCGACTGGTCGAGAACTGCTTGAGCACTTCTCCGGACGCGACTCGTGAGGCGCACCAGGTGATTGCGGCCGCCAAGGATTCGGCCGCCGACGGAGCGACGTGGAAGCAGGTTTCGTTGCACGTCGCCTGGTCCCTGCTCGATCCCACGGACAGACGCCGCCCGCAGATTGACCAGCTGTTCGCCCGAGCGGGGAACGATGAAGACCTGCCTGGCCTCCTGCACACCTACCGCAGCGCGGTGGCCTCCGTCCAGCGCGGTGCCTGGCAGCACGCAGACGAGCTGCTCAACTCTGCCCGTCATCGTGCCGAGCGACTCGACGCACGCACCTTGGTTGCGCTGATCGACGCTAATCAACTGATGCTCTTGTCGTTGCGGGGTGAGCCCGGCAGGGCCCGCGCTGCAGCAGACGCCGCAGCCGCGTGGGCACTGGAAAATGGGGCGCCTCTTATTGCCCGCGTGGCAGACCACGCCCGATCCGCTATCGACTTGGCGGATGGCAACTTCGAAGAAGCATATGCACGATCCACCGCGAGCCCACCAGTCAGCGGTCGCTGGCTGCTCGGCGGGTACGGTCCAATTGAACTTCTCGACGCGATAGAGGCGTCCACGCGATTGCGACTCTCCGACCGTGGTCGCCTTCTTGTGGAAGCGGCTGCGTCTGTTCTCGGCGAAACACCTCCTCCGCGGCATCGGATGATCTTGGCGGCATCGCGCGCGATTGTCGACGAGACAAGTGATGGGCGAGAGCTCTTTGAGGAAGCGTTGGCGGCTGTCCCTTCGGGCGCGGCGCCCTTTGAAACCGCTCGGGTGCGCCTCGCATTTGGGGAGCGGCTCCGTCGAACGATGAATCCGCTCGAGGCGCGGGCGCAATTCCGCATTGCGGCAGCCGCGTTCGACGCTCTCGGCGCACAGCAATGGCGGCTCCGGGCGCAGCGCGAATTGCGCGCTGCCGGCGGCATTCCAGACGCGACTTCGAAGCCAGCCGTCGACGTTGTCCTCAGCGAACAAGAGCGTCAGGTCGCTTCACTCGCAGCGCACGGGCTGTCTAACAAACAGATCGCGCATCAGCTGTATCTGTCACCGCGAACGGTAAGCGGTCACCTGTATCGCCTCTTTCCGAAGCTCGGCGTCACGTCACGGGCCGGGTTGCGGGATGCTCTGATCGAGATCGATCTCGACGAAGCATCGAGCGGGCAACACAACGACGGCCCGATTGTCGCCGAGGCACGTGCGGTGTAGTCGGATCAGTTCGCGACGGTGACCGCCAGCGACTCGAGTTGCCCTCCGGTCAGTCGATGAGCTCGTCCGTCGCTTCATACGCGTCGATAAGTCGCCGCATTTGTGCGTACCGCCCGACCTGATACATCCAATGCAACCCCGCGAGTACCGTGGCCGCGAGCATCCCGACTCCAACAGCCGTCCCTTCGTGAGCTCGGAGATGGTTGAGCAGGAGGGCGACGCCAGCGCCTGCGACGATGGAGTTCACCACCGCGATCGCGGAGGACATGGTGAAAAAGACCCGTCTCCACGAACCGCTGCGCCCGATATCCAAGAGTTCGTTGGGCGCGTGGCGTCCCCGGGGCACCATAAAGTAGCTGTCTGCGCCCGGAAGAAGAGACCGATAGTACCGGCGGATCCGCTGGATCGCAGCGAGCGCAGCGACATCCTCTAGCGATGTCTCGACAAGTCGTTCGTAGGTGAAAATTCCGAGAAGCAGGACGACTGGCACGATGATTCCGAGGAAGCCGGCGGCGAACTCAGTGTCGGCGAGGAAGCCGAACGCGACGAGGGAGCTGGACAGCGTTGTCAGGTATAGGGCGGCGCGACTACTCGATTCGGAGACCGTGATGCTGCGCGCGGACTCGAGAACAAAATGTTCTGTGAGGAGTGCGCTGAAAAAAGCGCCCGGACGGTCATTGAGATCCGATGCAGACCGAGCGGCGTTCGGAAGGGCACCATTGTGTTGCGGTCTCTGCGCGGACCGCTCGTCCTCCATGGGCTTCCCGGGAGGATGCATCTCGGTCATCGTGTCGTCCTCGCTATTGGTCGATCGCGCGCACCACGGGTCGTGTTCCTGCTCGGGCTGAGCGGAGTTGGGGCAGGGTCCCACAGGTGGAAGGTGCCAGTCAGGCATGGACTTGACGCCATACCGCGACCTCCCCGTCGTCGATCTCGAGACTGACGAAGCTGAGAAAACGCATCACCCTGCGCCCTGGCATCGAGATGCTCAACGACAGTTCAGCAAGTACGACGTGCCCGCTCACCGCGAGAGTCACCACCTCCATACGGATCGACGTGAACCGCTGGAAGAGTCGCTGGTACACACCAATCGTGTTGTCCCGCCCGCGCACGTGGGACGCCGCGTCGGACTGATAAACGACATTCGGATGGAGGAATGTCTCAACCAGGGCGGTGTTGCCGGTGCTAAAGGCAGCGATAAATGCTCGTGCGATCCGTTCGTGTTCAGTTTCCGCGATGGGACAAGCGATGTGAAGGCTCATTGTCGTCCTCCAGGGATTCGATCGACTGCGTGGGCTCCACTCGGCGGAAGTCTGTCCGCACATGAGTGAGTCGGATAACTCAGACCAGCTACGACGGGACACAGAAGAGGGCATACCCGAGGATTCCCGGATACGCCCTCTCGAACCACGGGATCTGTTACTGCTCGATGAACGCGAGGAGGTCGGGGTTGATGACGTCTGCGTGGATCGTCAGCATGCCGTGCGGGTAACCCTCATAGATCTTGAGAGTCGAGTTCTGGAGCAGCTCATGCTGCTTCAGCGAGGCGTCCTTGTAGGGCACGACCTGGTCGTCGTCGCCCTGGGTGACAAGAACCGGAACGGTGATGGCCTTCAGGTCTTCCGTCTGGTCGGTTTCGGAGAATGCTGCGATCCCGAAGTAGTGGGCCAAGGCGCTGCCCGTCATGCCCTGACGCCACCAGTTCGCAATCACAGGTTCCGACACCTCGGCGCCGGGCCGGTTGAAGCCGTAAAACGGACCCGACGCCACGGCCTGGTAGAACTCGGCACGGTTGGCTGCCAGCGCGGTGCGGAATCCATCGAAGACCGAGATGGGCGTTCCATCGGGATTTGCTTCGGTCTGCACCATCAGCGGCGGTACTGACGACACCAGGATTGCCTTAGCTACACGGCCCTGCGGTTCCCCGTACTGGGCGACGTAGCGGGCAACCTGACCGCCGCCAGTGGAGTGACCGATGTGGATGGCGTTCCGCAGGTCGAGGTGCTCGACGACCGCGTTGACGTCGCTCGCGTAGTGGTCCATGTCGTGGCCGGTTCCCACCTGGGTGGACCGTCCGTGACCACGACGGTCGCTCGCGATGACGCGGTATCCGCGAGCGTGGAAGAACAGCATCTGCGCGTCCCAGTCATCTGACGACAACGGCCATCCGTGATGGAACATGATGGGCTGCGCGTCGGCGTTGCCCCAGTCTTTGTAGTAAATCTCTACGCCATCGTCTGTGGTCACAATCGGCATGATCAACCTCCGTGTATTTGCAGCACCGAGCTGTGCTCGGAATAACTGGCGGGTATTGGTGCTCCTCACGCGAGAAGTGACTCAAACCTAGCGACGAGTGTGTGCTGTCGGATCGCGTCAAATGACTCGTTCGAAGCTCCCGAGAGTGAGAAAATGGCTTCCCTTACGGGGAGCTCGCACCGCTTCAGTCCTTCGCGGACGACGGACTTTCCGCGGGGTCTGATCGTGACACTTCCGGGTCTTGAGCGGTGTCACCGGTGTTCATTACATGCAGGTCCAGAAGCTTCAGAAGCAACGTAGTTTGCTGATCGTTCATAGCCAGGACCTTCTCGATGTCTTCCTTCGCGGCCGCGTTCGTTTCGTAGTCGTTCTGGGCGAGAGCTGCGGCCACGGCGTCCTGTCGACGGGCGGAGATCAGAAGGATCGCTCCCTGTAAACCCGCGAGCATGCTCAACAGTAGGTTCAGCAAGATGAACGGGTACGGGTCCCACGCGCTGCCGAGGCTATTGATCCAGGCCCAGATGAGCATAAATCCGATAAAACCACCGACAAACCGCCAGCTTCCCATGCCGTTCCGGAGGATGTCCGCTGCTCGGTCTCCGAGTTTCATCCGGTCTTTCGCTCGTTCGTGCCAGTTCTTGGCGGGAACAATCCGCGCGCTTCTAGGCGGCCGGTGCTCTTTGATCGGGCTGACCTCGTCGTCCACTCGATTGCTGTTGTGCGGCATGCTCGTCCTCTCGATGCGCCGGATAGGCAACGCTCATTGTCGACCCGGCGCCGCGACTCACGCTCGCGTCAACTGACCTGTCCGTGACGGTGGGGTTCTGTCGGGGTAATCAGTCACTGAGCTCGAAGAGGTTCTGCCCGCGCTTCTCCTCGATCTTCACCGCGTCACGGCTGGCTCGACGGCTTCCGACCGGAAGGCTGCGAGCAATCCGACGCCGGCTCCGGCGGGGAGAATCGGCAGCGCGGCGCCGAGCACCGGAGCGATTCCGACAAGGAGCGAACCGCACAGCGCGCCGAGGACAAGCGCGACGATGACGCCGACTCGGGTTGATAGTTCTTGCGGCTTCCGGTCGGCAGCGTCGGCCATGATGCTCGTGAGCGTGCCGGTGACATAGGTCGTTGTGACGCCGGACCTCACGTCAACTCTCTTCGCCACGGCGGTCTGACATGCCATAGCGATGGCCGAAAGCCCGATCAGGAGCGCGATAACGGCCGGGCCCTTGGTGTCGGGTAGCAGCACCCAGGCGATCAGAAGTGCACCCTGGGCGACCAATGCTCCCGCGAGTACGCCCACGAGTCGGACGCGTTTACACCCAACCGAGGCGACCCGGAACGCGGCATACAGGACGGCAACGAATACAAGAATCGCGACGATTATCCCGCCGATCGAGTTGGCGTAGCCGGACCGCTCTGTCAGACCGGCGAGCACCAGATTACCGGTCATGTTTGCGGTGAAAACGCCGGAGAGTTGAAGGAACGCGAACGCGTCGGTGGCACCCGCGGCGAAGGCGAGGACGATGGCCAGCCGCGCCAGTCTGCTGGGCAGCACGGAATACGTGTTTGGTGGGACTTGATCGGTCATGTCTTCGCTTCCCGAGTAGCGGTTGTGCGCATCCGTTCTGCCCGGGGTGCGCGACACGGTGCAGGTGTAGCCGTAGCAACTGTGGCCGCGGGAGGGCGACTGGGGGTATGCGTCAAACGACTCGACCCCCGTCCGAGCAGCCTGGTGCCGATGCCTTTCTCCCATTGAGTCAAATGGCTCAAGCGGCAAGCAGTGTCGAAGTGGTGCGCTGTTTCCGCCATCTACGAAGGAGACAGAGATATGCACACGGACGCTGATGAGCCGACGATCCCGCACCACGAGCCCGCCACGTTCGGAAACCCTGACCTGCCGGGAGAAGGCATCGCCAACATTGTTGACAACCCGGAGAGCGCCACAATGACGGGTCCGCAGAACCTGATCATCGAAAGCCAGTTCCCGAACCAAATCGACTCCCCCGCGACAGATATCAGCACGCAGGCGTTCTTTTGGTCCTCCTTCAACATCTCGCCCCGCCGTGTGCAGGACGGTGGATGGGCGCGGGAGGTCACTCAAGCTGACTTCGCGATCTCGGATGAGATCAGCGGAGTCAACATGTATCTCGAAGCCGGAGGCATCCGCGAGCTCCATTGGCACCAGACCGCGGAATGGGCCGTGATGACGCGCGGAAAATGCCGCATCACCACGCTCGGTCGTACCGGACTCCCGAGCGTTCAGGATGTAGAAGCGGGCGACCTCTGGTACTTCCCCGCGGGACTCCCCCACTCTCTGCAGGGTATGGGCCCGGACGGGGCAGAGTTCGTCCTTGCATTCGACGACGGTGCACAGTCGGAGAGCAACACGCTGCTGCTCACAGACTGGTTCGCGCACACTCCCCCTGACATACTCGCGAAGAATTTCGGCGTCGCCCAGGAGGTGTTCAAGGACATCCCGTTGCACAATCTCTGGATCTTTCCCGGCGAGGTTCCGGGGGAACTCGAAGCTGACCAAATTTCCGCCGGAGTGGAGTGGGGCGCCGACGACGCAGTGATCTTCCGACTGTCGAGGTCAACGCCTGCTCATGAGAACAGCGGCGGAAAGATTCAGATCGCCGACAGCACTAATTTCCCGGCATCGAAGACCGTCGCCGCGGCGCTCACCACAATCAACCCTGGATCGATGCGCGAGCTGCACTGGCACCCAAACGCCGACGAATGGCAGTACTTCCTGCAGGGTCAGGGACGGATGACGGTGTTCAACACCGGCCCTCATGCGAACACCACGGACTTCAAGGCTGGCGACATCGGAGTTGTTCGCCGCAACTACGGCCACTACGTGGAAAACACCGGGGACGAGGTGCTCATCTACATTGAAGCTTTTCGCAGTGACCACTACGAGGAAGTGTCGCTCGCGAATTGGCTGGCCCACTTGCCGCCCCAACTCGTCTCGGCGCACCTCAATATCCCGATCGAGACCTTGGCGACATTCCCGAAGACCACGCAGGGAATTGTGCCCATCCCCGATTCACAGTGATGGCGTGAGGACCAGTCATGGATAGGTCAGTCCTTGTCGAAGCAGATCGGATAGTCGCGCTTTTGTCGCCCGGGAAGCAGGAGGCCGTTCGGGAGATTGTGATCCATGCGTCGTCGATCGGCGCTCTGAGCGACAACGCGCGTCATTTTCTCAGCAGGGCAACGGGATCGGAGCTGGTCGCCGACGTACTGACCGCAGCAATCGCTGAGGGAGATCCCAGGCGTAGTCTTCCCCTACGTTTCCTCAATAGTTCGGGCGCGAGCAGTCTGGGAGTGACATGACCGACACAGCGGACCAGGTCGGCACAATCTCCCCCGAACTCAGCGAAGCTCAGTGGCGACGTCTGGAGAAATACGGAACACCGATGCAGGCGAATGCCGGAGACATCCTCTTCGCGGCGGGCGACCAGTGGTACCCGGTCATCTTGGTAGACGGCGGTCGTGTGGAAGTAGTCCGGCCCGCAACCGATTGGCTTAAGGAGGAGGTCGTCGTCTCGTACGGACCTCGGGCGTTTGTCGGAGAGCTTGGTGCGCTTAGCGGGCAGAAAGCGTTCTTGACGGCCAGAGTCGGTACCGAAGGTCGATTGCTTCGGATCGACCGGCTGGGCTTACGAGCGATCATGCGGGACGACGACGAACTCTCCGAGGTACTCCTCCGTACCTTCTGGAAACGTCGTGAGCACCTGACACACGGCCCGGCTGCGCTGACGGTGAAAATTGTGGGCCCCGCCGACTCGAAGGGCGTGCTCGCTCTTCGGACATTCGCCGCGCGGTTCTCCCTCGCGCACTCCTTGTCGGAGACTGATCCGGAACTCGACAAGCTGGGACTTGGCAACCGACCGCTCCCTGTCGCGCTCATTCAAGGAGAACCACTGATCGATGCCACACCGGGCATGCTGTCCGAGCGGCTTGGCCTCTCTTATTCGGACGCTGAGAGCTCAACTGTGGACCTCGCGGTCGTCGGTGCTGGTCCGGCCGGGCTGGCCGCCGCAATCTATGGGGCATCGGAGGGGCTCACAACGGTGCTGCTCGACGAGGTCGCGCCAGGCGGCCAGGCGGCGACCACAACGCGCATCGAAAACTACTTGGGTTTCCCCTATGGGGTCAGCGGGGCGGACCTCATCGCCCAGGCACAGTTGCAGGCGATTAAGTTTGGCGTACGCATCTTCGCGCCCTGCGAGATCGTGTCAGCGCAGGTCGAGGACAACAGCGTCATCCTCCCGCTCGCAGACGGCGCGCGACTTCGCGCACGCGCGGTGATCGTCGCCACGGGAGCCACGTATCGCTCGCTCTCCCTCGATCGATGGACGGACTTTGAGGGAGCGGGCATCTACTACGCCGCGACACCACTAGAGACGAAAGAGGTTTCTGGCTCTTTGGTTGTTGTTGTCGGCGGCGCGAACTCCGCGGGCCAGGCCGCACTTTATCTTTCCGCGCACTCATGCCAGGTACATCTGGTCGTCCGCGGCGGGTCTCTGAGCGACTCTATGTCGTCGTACCTGCTGGACAGGATCGTTGATGACCCCTTCATCGAGGTGCACCTGCGCACCGACGTTGTCGAGATCGACGGTAGCTCCGCACTGGAAACCGTGCGCTTGTCGACGGGAGAGTCATTTGCCTGCCGCGGGCTGTTCTGTTTTATTGGCGCTGAACCGTCGACCGAGTGGCTGCCGAACGTCGAGAAAGATACCAACGGGTTTGTCCTCACCGGCCCCGACGTCGCGACATCAGCCCTCCACGAACTCGGACGCGAACGTCTTCCGTTCGAGTCCAGCATCCCGGGGATATTCGCGGTGGGCGATGTCCGGCATGGTTCGATGAAGCGGGTTGCGGCCGCCGTCGGCGAAGGTTCGAGTGCAGTCGCCTCAGTTCACCGAGCATTGGCTTTCAACCGCGTCAAAGAAACTACCTGAACACGAGCCCGTCATTGCACACCACATGGGACCGAGGATTCCCCGCTCGAAAACCTCCACCAGAGGCCATCCGACTCGGTAACGTCGGTCTATGGACGCGCGCATCACTTTTATCACGCTCGCCGTCGCCGACATCGCCGCATCTCGTCGGTTCTACGTCGCTGGACTCGGCTGGCAGCCCGAATTCGAGGCGGAGGGTGAAGTGCTCTTCTTTCGGGTGGCCCCAGCAGTAACCCTGTCGCTGTGGGACAGGGTCGCGTTCGAAGAGGAGGTTGGACACGTGCAGACCGGTCCGGGCGCTCCGCCGGTCACCCTGTCCCACAACATGCCCTACCGCGCCGGAGTCGACACGGTTCTCGCCGCCGCCGCTGCAGCCGGAGCATCCGTTCATATGGCCAGATAGAGCGGGAGTGGGGCGGTTACTCGGGATACTTCGAGGACCCTGACGGATTCCGGTGGGAAATCGCCTTCAACCCCGGCGCGATCGGCACCGATTTGCTGCGTGCTGCAGGCATCATCTGAGCTGGTGTGAGTCCTGCCGGAGGGCCTCAACAACCGGGGATAGCGTCGCTGAGAGCATCCGCTCGCCCGCCCCCTGTTTCGGGGCTCGCAGCCCTGTGACCCGCTGGCCTACCGT
>Ga0247740_1001265_pt1 | contig 11006 bp, 13 predicted proteins | sample UWRJL148409B2_FD_180942 | JGI IMG/M metagenome (GOLD analysis project Ga0247740, IMG submission 180942) | Plant litter microbial communities from Arlington Agricultural Research Station in Wisconsin, United States - UWRJ-L148-409B-2 | ecosystem: Environmental > Terrestrial > Plant litter >...
CGGCGTCCACCGAGGGCTGCAAAGATAAAAGCTAAATCTACGGTGGAGGGATGACCGATGTATACGCATGGCAACAACGATGCTCATAATCTGTCTACCCTACAAGGTGCGGGCTACCATGTGGCCTTCAGCCCAACCACACTAAGCGCAAGCCGCTCATTACGAGTACATTTCCCATTCAGCGATCTTCCCTGCACACGACCTACGCGAGGTAGCACCATCCCTCCATCCCCTCTGGCCATTGTCTGATTCCGCCCAACGACTCCAAGCCGGGCGCGCATAATACCTTAAATCTCTCTGGCTGCTCGGTCAATAATCTGACAGCGCGCATCGGCGGGTCCATCTGACTCGATCCGTTCCGAGCCAATCCCTACCTCTGCATCAACCGGGTTCCCGCCTGTCGATGTGAGATGAAGATCAGGCGTTCATGAGAGCCAGGAACCTAGAAGCAGAGGCCGTCTCCTGCGGTCTGCCGTGAAGATACGCTGACTCGTCTCGCTAACACGGCGTAAGAGCTGGTCGGCTCTTTGGCACGTCGGAGCTAAATCGCTCGGCAGCCTCGGGACAGCATCGTCTTGGGATGACGCACCGACACCGACACAGTGGATGCGAGCAAAAGCCGCCAACAGAACAAAGTTTCGGCCGTGGAGAGCGTCGCTGATTGAGTTTTGTGACACATGTGACCTGCAGTCCGTCCTGTATCACAAACCTTGATCCAAACCACGCCAAAGATTCTAACGGCCCGAGCGCAAGTCTCCTTAGTCTACGCTGTGCAGAGATGATCCTGGTCTGATGTGGGTTTCCCACGTTCTGGCAGTGTGAGGCGTAGGTGGAGCAGCCTGGATGCGGAGCTTGCGCTTCAACGGTCGAAGCGTGGTGGAATGTTCCATCTTTGGGGTCTTCCAGGGATGGACGCTATAGTTTTGCTGCCGAGGTGCGATGGCTTCTAGTTCGGAGATTTCAGCATCAGATGTCGTCAAAAGTACGGAGGACAGGATCGACGTCGAGAAGACAAGGGACGGGAAGCAGCTCGGCGACTTGTGTTTGAGAATTGTTGATGGCGTTGTGAGTCTAGACATTTCCAGCTCTTTGTCTCCGATGTGCGCATCAAAGTTTAGTGGCGGAAGTCGCTTCCTGACCGCTGGGATGATAAGGCACGGGCTCTCAGCCGATGACGACCGCATCGTACGACTTCTCACATGCCCGCATTCGAACAAATATGGTACGAATTGCTGTTGCGGTCCGATGGCCTTTTCTTGCCAGTATACCCTTGCTTAGTTGCAGACACCGGCTGTCAAGGTCCAGCGCGAACTCTTCCTGAACCTTGGATGCAGAAGCTCTCGAAAACCGCCGCAACTCCACAACACGACTCAAGAGCCTAGGCGACCAGACGGACGACAAACGGACGCACGAACAGACAACGATGGCCCGAAGTATCCGCAGCGGCAGCAGCGCCGCAACAACAACCCAAGACATGCAGACCGACATCGCAAGACACCCACCTTACCACATTCTGACGAAAGCCCCGAAAAACGCCCTTCAGTGGGGTATGCCTCAGATCATTCAAGGGGGCCACAGACTCCGACTCGCGAATACGAGCCAGCGAACCTGACGTGCGTGCTTCGCTCACCTCGTTGCTTTTCCGCGCGCCCATGTTGCCAAAACTTCTGCGTTCAAAGTGTGGCTTTGCTTTTGTGAGGGCGTTACCGCTCCCCAGGGCGAGGGCCGCTGTGCCTGTTGCTTTTTCAACGGCTCGCACGCGAGGCCTCTAGCTTAGCCTGTGGGAACGATGGGACGGTCTTTTCCTTTAGGCGGGGCCGCCGGCGGCGCAACGCTGAGGTGATGTGAGTCGTGGGTAGTGGTGGCTTGCAGCAATCTTCTCAATGCGGCAATCAGGACGACCCGTTCTCGCAGATCGATATTCCGAGGTGGGATCGTCGAGAGTTGCCGTTCGGGAGGAAATGTGTAGCGCCTGCTGATCATGGATGTGAGGGCTAGACGGAAGCCACCATGTGTTTTCTGGCCACACTGGAAGAGCCGGCGTTTGTAACATGGTGGGCTCCAGACTGAAAGCGGCGATTCCAGCGACCGATTTGGACGGTGATCAGACCATGAATGTAGGCGTCACCGGCAAGTGCCATTGAATGAGAGGCAGCAGGGTTAGCGATCAGATGGGATCATCGCGTTTCTCCTTACTAGCCAGCATGAGAGTCAGTCTCTTGAGGTCAAGCTTTCGAACCTGAGGCAGATCCGGTCAAACCAATCTTGCGAAGTTAATCCTCCACCTGCAGAAGGCTACATCTTGGCAAATGATGCCCGAAGTCTGAGGCTGTGAACACCGTGAGACGACTTACCCTCTTAGAGAAACATCAATCAAGTATCATCATGCGCAACTCAGGTACGAAACAGTACGGCAAGTAACGGCGACTTTGGGTGGTGCAACACATGAAACAAATCCGGGGGAGCTAAATGAGCGCACCAGCGTCACGGAGTCTCCTAGAAGCGGTGCGCGAAGTTGCGAACCACTGCATTAAATCAAGCAGGGTCTTCGCCCTCTAAACGTCCATGCCCATCCTATGTAGGTTGTCTAAGGAGTGATAGAATTACCTCCCTCAAAGGGTAGAGTCATGCACTGCCCAATACACCACCGGCAAACGCGGATTACCCACCCTAATAGCATGAGCGTCGCTATATGTATACCATCGTTGCTATAGTTATAAGGGCCAATGCACCATGTGTTCATGCAGGACAAGGTACACGCGGCCTTTTTTCAGGAATGAGCCTGTTCGAGAGATCTGGCGGGAGGGTGGATCCCAGCGATGCGCTGCCAGGTAGCTGGAGCAAATGGTGACGCGCAATGCCATGTTGGATCATGGAACACCCCACCATCTACTTCTTAAAGCCGTTTCGATATGGACAAGCAAGCCGTCCAATCTTGACCTGACATGATCCGTTTCCATTGTCCGACGCTGTGACATGTTTCGCTGCGGGTAGTCAATGCACTGGCGGCTGCTCACCGCCTCGCGCGCAACATCATTGAAAGGAGGCATTTTGGTCTGAGGTTGAGTTGACTGGAATCATCTTTGGATTTGAGTCTTTCTTGCACAATGCACATGGTGATGCATGTCTGTGCGCAATGGATGCTGCCTATAGTACACACGAAGAGAATGCCAGCCACTGAACAATTCCCAGCATCCCCTTGCAGGGTATCATGGACCCGCCTCTAGGACTCGAGAGCGCAAATGCTAAGCGATTTTGGGTGACAGAAGAGTACAACGATCGCATCATGGAGCGACGAGAATCTTGAGTAGAAAGAACCACGCCGTAAAAAGAAATGAAAGTGAACGCCGTGATGATGCAGAGGATGGAACGATGGGAAGTCCGCTCAAGGTAACGCCAGAAAGAGTACCATCCGATGGTACCGCAGCGAGCAACAGAAGTCCTCGCGACTTGGAAGATAATTATAGTCGATTAAGGTCGTGATTCATAACGCTAGTGGTGTTGGCCAGCGGGATGTACTTTGATGTTGGTCATGAGGATAGGCTGGCACTCGTTGATGCGTGGCAGCCCCGCTCATGCCGTTTCATGTTGCTTCGCACACTAAAGGCTTTGCCGCAGCCAGGTTGCGGGCACTTGTAGGGCTTCTCGCCCGTGTGGCTGTGACTGTGAATGCGCAAGCTGCTTGGGCGGGAAAACGCTTTGTTGCATGTCGAGCAAATGTAGCGGTCCTGAGATTGCGGAAATGCCGACTGGCTCGAGGCGCTAATGTAGTGGTGATGCTGCCATGGATTTTGGCCGTTGGGATTCGGTGAGGGTACGGGCAAAGGCATCTGAGGCTGGAAGCTGGAGGGAAGGGGCCGTTGCGCGTACATGCCCATGGGGCTGTAGGCGTGCGATTCGGACGAGTAGTAAGAGGTTGCCGAAGCAGCACCTGGAGAGGACGTGTACGGCGACTGTGCGTACCCTGGGGCGCTGTAGGGTGACATGGAGGCTTGCGGAGGGGCTTGTTCGCGCTTTACGGCAGTGATGGCAGGATTGTTTTGTCGTTGCTGGTGGGGCTCCACGTTGTTGAGGGCACCTCCCAGATAGTAGGGGCCCCCGGCGGAGTGACTCGATGCTGCAGATGGAGACTGGTTACCATCGTTTGCGGTGTCTGGGTGCATTGGTGGTGTCGGTGGCAGTGTCATCCTCTGGTTGTTTACGACTGCGGGTCCGTACGGCGGCGCTTGGCTGTGTCGTCCTTCCTGGTGCACGACGCTGGCAGGTCTATGTTGCTCCTGCCTCAGTTGCGGCGAAGGATGCCTTGATCCAGGGCTCTGGCCGGCTGCAGCTGCCGTTAGCATTCCATAGGGACGGCGCGAAGGGGAGTGCATACGAGTCTCAGACGATGTCTTCTCGCCGTCGGCGATGACGAGGAGACTCGAGATGGAGGGCAGCGACGGCTTCTGCTCCTCTACCGGGGGCGACGGGGGGGACTGCGGGTGTCGCTGGTACGGGTAGTCGGCCGTCTGTGGCGAGTACTGGCCGTGGGCGACGGGAGGCTGGTATCCGCGGTGCTGGGTGTGGTGTTGGGGATAGTAGCTGGCGTGTTGTTGTGGATGTGGTTGTTGTTGGGTGTGGTGATGGTGTTGGAAGTGACGGTCGTGCACCTCGCGATCCCTCCCGCTGCCGTGTACCATACTAGCAAGATGCATTGCCATGTAGAAGTGAGGTCACGGGTCACGACAGTGTCTGCGTAACAAGAAGAGATAGGAGAGGGTGGGGTGGAGAGGGTGAGGAGCGATGACGAAGAGCAAGAAGACGGGCGGGTGCAGACAGATGTAGAGGGTAGGGCACCAGGATGTCGGGGCGAGACAGAGCGGGACGAGTCGTCGGGCCCACCAGCTTTCAAGTAGGCCTTTGACGATGGAGTGAGTGGCCCGCGGCGTGCAAACCGTTGCCAGCAGGGTGGGTCAGACAGCGGCGAGGGCCCCCGGCTACCAGTCCCCTGCGCGGAGGCTGCTGCAAATTGCTGTCGAGCGGTGGGCGTGGGCGAGGCGGCGGACCGTTGTGTCCGCACAGCCAATCTCTCAGAGCAGCTAGAGGCGGATTGATGCCCTGCAACGGTAATGCAGATGACGAACGCAATGGGTTTAGGAGAGCGATGCGCACGCCCCCTGGCACCAGCGACCCGCTCACTCGTCCCAGGCTATGCCAATCTATACCGCACCGGCCCTCGAGCCCCTTTGGGGCGTGGAGCGGCGGCGGCGACGACAGGGGCCCTAGGCGGCGCTCAAGGACAGGCCGCCATGCACCGCAGATCGCCTCCCAAGTGAGACGCAGCGCTGGGGAGAGGGCTACACGCAGCCACTGCTGGCCGCCGAGATGAAGATGACGGCCGAGTCGGCGAGTTCTCGACGGTGAAGACGCAGCGCACGTGAGGCTCAACCAGCGCGCATGCCCCCAGCGCGCGCGCCCGTCGTTGCGTGTGCCCGTCTGGTTGCTTGCTGCTTGCTGGCTGCGGTGCGTCGTCTGGTCGGCGACCACAACGCTGCCGGCTACAAGTGTGTTGGGGATGAGGCGGGTGGTCTACAATACCAGGCAGGGATAAAATGCACGTCGCCTCGGGTGTGAGATCGATCGACGACGGGCGTCCGCGAGCACCTGCTCCTCGCTGCCCCGTGGGTGTTTGCGAAGAGAGAGAGAGTCAGACGAGCCGCCGGCGTGCTCCCGTGGCTGGACGGTGGAGATGCGGGCAACGCCTGCTTGATCCTGTCCACACTCGCGACCTCAAGCAGCCGCCGGAGCAGCAGAGCACGGCACGCTATCGAGACAGGCGTGGAAGAGGGGGGAGTGTGGATGGGGCTTACGAAGGATCACGCGGTCGTGGCCGGGGCGCCGGTGGGCGCTGGGGATCGCGAAGGACGTGAGACGCGCAGACTGACTTGATACACGGACACGCTTTAAACACTCCGGCCGCCCTCCGTGTCATATCGCCTGCGCGGACGAGGCCTCTGCGCCGTCGAGGGCGAACTCACGATCCAAGCTAAGCCGGCTCACCCTCCCACACGGTCCATGGACCATGGCAGCACAGCATGCACATACATACACACACAGTGTACAATGCTCTGCTCGATCTCTGTAGGGCGAGGCGAGGATAGCGCCGCGCGCCGAAGCTATAGCTATCTAATGGTGCAGTCGCTGGGGCGCCGGCTCGGATTGCCCGCGACGCCCGCTAGACAGTTCTGGCGCGCGATGCACGCAGCTTCATCAACAACGACACGCATCGTCGGCCTCGACGCCGCTGAGTCGCGCCCGGGCCCGCTGCGCTCGCCGCGTCGAGCATGCCCCGAGCAGTCTCCACCCTCATCTCATGGCACCCGTGGCCCCGAGGCAGGCCTCGCCGCACCGCTGCCGCGCCCGCGCATCTCTCCACGGCTCCATGGCGGCGCTGGCAGCAGTGTTTCAGGCCGCTCAGCACGCAGGCAAGCGCGGGACAGGTGGGCGCGCCGGCGCTCCGGCCAGGTCAGACTCAGCAACGTCTCCGAGGCCGCTACTCTACGCGAGGCCTCCAGAACGCCGCGAGGGCGGATGGCGGATGGCGGATGGCGGCGTGTCGCCGGCCTTGGCCCCGTTCGTCTGGCGAGGATCTTGGGCAGAGGCGGGTCGATCAAAACAAGCGCATGCAGCTAAACCCTGGAGCCACGTTGGCTGCTGTCACCCTTTGCTGAGCTGCGACGCTGTAACCGACCTGCCTATCGCTGCGGGAGAGCACGCGGTTGGTATCACTGCAGTCTCGCCGAGCCGCTGCCGCTTCGTCACTCGCCCGTCGTGCCAGACGCCCAATCTGCCGGCGACGCCATGCAAGCCTCCGGCGAGCAGAAAGGGCAGGCCGAGTGGCACGGCCAAACCCCCCAGGACATGGTGCGCTGCGAAGGGCATTCCAAACGCTGCCTCGTGTCGCCCGAGTCCACGTGTCGCCCGCCCTAGAAGAATGGAACAAATTCGCACACTGGGACACCGAGTGCAACGGCGCCAGGCCGGGTCCCAGACTCTGGCGACCCTCGCCCGTCATGAGCCCCAGAAGGCGTCTGGCACGCGTGGCCAGGGTCTTCTGTTGACGGAAAATCTGCCTCCCAAGTCGCCTGCGTGACATGCGATTCGCGGAAATGTACCGCCATCCCGGTTCTCGCATCCGCTGTGGAGATGAGAATCACTGCAGCGCAGCCGTGGCTTCGGGAGTCTTTCGCCATGCCATTGCTGTACTCGACCCTCTTTCGTGTCTCATCGCGCACACGGCAGACCTGCTCCGCGTCCAGATGAGCTGGATGGGCGACCATGTGCGCCAAACAATCCGCCACGACGGACCATTCGGTTTGCAGGGAAACGATGCATGATCTTCCGGGAGTGTCGTGGTCGTGCTCGGCGCGGGCGTGGGAGTCGCAGGGATACCGACGCATGCCTCGGAGCACGAACCCATCTCTGCAACGCCCCTGACGAACAAGCGCTTCTCTACACGAATCTTTCTTGTGCTATTGTAAGTCAACGCTCGGCTCGCCCTGGCCGAGTCGGCAACCCAGCGGCATCGTGGTCTTCGGCACAGTCCAGTTCCATCGTACAACCTCTCTGGTCGTCTCCCCGTTGGAAGGCCTTCTCGAAAACGTGCGGCTATTTTTATCATGACTGATATCGACTAGGTCTCCGCCTACCTGTCTAGTAAGGAGCATCGAGGCATGCGTGTTGGCTACTTAAATGTGTTGCTATAGATGCCGGCTGTGTGGTTCTGCGCATGCACGCAAATCTCACGAGTCACCAGGTAACAGAGCCACGGCACCCTGCGCTGATTACGGCTAAACTGCTCAGTCGACGTTGATTGGCGCTGCGAGCCAAATCCAACCTCATGATCTGCAGCCTCGTCAAAGCCGCAACCATCCCTGCTCACCGTCGAGGCCCCATCCAGAAAGGGAAAGGCGCCCCGCCAACGGTCTCTTCGAATTTGTTCTACGCTAAAGCGACGCCTTGTCAACGACGATCATCCCTGGTGAACACCCAGGCTACACTTCCCATCTCTAGGAAATTATCTCGTCGTCCACCAAGCCGCACTATCGCAAATGATGCTTCAAAGTCCCAGGTGCTACCCTCAAGACATGTTGCACAGGTCCCTCGATGGCAGCATTCAGCCCAAGTCCCCGCGTCGACCAATGACGGCCACACATATTTTCCGCTGGTCATACAACGTGTACAGGCATTGCCTGCAGCGGTTCCAATATTCCTCGGCAGCCCTGACGTACATACCGGTACTGCACGAACACGCGACCTCCCCCCACATTGGATCCTCGAGACAATCTCGTTGAACAAGTCACGAACCAGGCGGCTGCAATATTGTCTGACTCGATCGTCTGGTCGGGATCTGGTTCTAAGAGACGTGCTCAGCTTCGCGACCAAATATTGAATATCCGCCACCTCACCAACAACCGACAGCCCAAGCGCTGGCCCAAATCCAATTCCCCAATGACCACGAACAGCTTATATGAACCGGTCCAATCATGCCCTTTGTCAGCCTTTGTCTTGGCATCCAAAACGAAGTGATGAAAGGAAGGTAGCATTCCTTCCGCGTTGTCTTCTTCTGTCCGGCCGCATGATCACTCCAATTGCGCATCGTTCTTCCGGCGTCCATCGCTGCAACAATGATCCAGCACAGACGAATGTATATACATCTTTTTACGTTGACTCCGACCTCTAATATCTGCCCGATGTCTGCCAGATGTCTCGCCCCAGGTCCCGTCTCACACCAGGTAAGGCTCACAGCACAAATGTTACGATTTCCAGGGGCATACGGTCAGTTCTTCAGCTAGACCTCTTATGCATGCAGGATGAGTCGGATATCGAGTCGCTATGATCCATTCCCGTCCTGACCTACAGGGATTACGCAGTCAACGTGCGTAGTCGTGCCGAAAAGAGTCTATTACGTCCAGAACAGGCCTCTGTGGCGGGCCGAGAGACACAAACGGAGCATCCACCAAACATCGGTCCGCCCACTGAGCCATGATCCGTGCGCACCCGCTTTAAGACCGTTCTCCGATGGGCGACCGCCACGACAAGGGCATGGAATGGCTGACGTAGATCCATCGCGTATCCTGACCTTCCCACACCACGACATTCGGCTGACCACATGCGCCCCTGTACCCGCAGGCCAAGTCTCAGATCAGCCGGATTGCTCCCACCGCTCCCACCTCTCATCGTGCGCGGAGCAAGGGTAAAGTGCTGTCTGCAGGCCACCTTCTTCAGCTTCCGGGTCGCATCGCCGTCAGCACTCCCAATATGTATCGGAGCTCACGCACGTGCAAAGTCTGCTGTTGTGCCATAGAAGCAACAAGGAAGCACCGGTCTATCGAACGCTGGCGCCGCCTAGACATTAGACTGTCTGTCAGAAATGAAACATGAGCGGCTCGTCGTTATGTCCGTTTTCGGCTGCGATTGCGCATCTTCTTGACCCGCTGTGGATCATGATCATGGGTCGTGGTGCTTCGGGCCAGGTCTGAGGTGAAAATTAGGGTTGGCGCCAGGTTTGAGGCCAGAGTGATCCTCGCAGCAAGCCCGATCATCTGGAGACTTCCGCTTCTTCTTTCAACTATTCTTGCAACTGAAGCGCGCCAGCGCTAGCCAACATCCGCGCCGCCTTGCCGTTGATCCAAGCCGCCGTGGAGCGGGCGCCGAGGAGTGGGTTCTGGTACGGTCACGGCCAGTTATGGGCGCTTCGCAATCCACACACCCTCAAGTCCGCGACGATAGCTAAACGATCTCCGTTCTTGTTGGCTGTTCGGGGTCTCAGGTGCTCAGGAGCACGGTATAGCTGTCGCTTCTATACTCACGAACGTCGTAGCTGTGAGACAATGCCGAGTGTTCCGTGGCTACAACAGATCTTCCAGCGGTTCGGTTCGACTACCACCGATTATTCGTTCGATCGAAACAAAGTAGCCAATCCCCTGAAAAGGCAGATAATGGCGCTCCGCGCGGCAACTTAGTTTTCTTCAAACCATGATTTATCGTACGACTTTCCGCAGGTCCTCCATTCTCCCGGCTCAATTCCACCACTCAGATAACGAAGCGGGATTTCCCTCCCTGCTTGAGCTTAAAGTTGACCGAGGCGATCGGTGCCGCAATTACTGGAAGAGGATCTACAGATGCGACTTTTCAGATGAGACCTCGCATCAAGAAGCCCAAACCCCTCTACTGCAGCATTTGCAAAACCACCACAGTGGCTGCAGGTCGTCGTCACTTCCATCAATATTGATTCTAAGTACGTCGCACGTTTTCCAATTGGCACTGCCATGTGCATTAAGACCTTGGCTTTCGCCGAACTCAAAAACTGTGCTTTGGTTGTTACAAATCCCGTACGTCTGACACCATCATCCTAGCCATGCACTCCCTGTTGCATGTCTCTTCACATGCGCGGCGATCTTCGGTCGAAGTCCCACGGGCACATCTCCTTCCTACTGACGGAGATAATTTCATGTCTTCGGGAATTGGCAGACATCAACGTTGGCCTCACTCTCCTTGAAGTGACTGGTATTCAGTCCAATGCTGCTCGCTGTGAGCAGTGATGACCATACCTTTCTTTCGATGACGCTGCAAGCCATCTGGTCAACTTATTGGCAGTAAAAGTTGACGGCGGTTGCTCGGCTTAACTGGCAGCAAAACTTAGCGTTTTGCCGCTCTTGATCGCCAGGCTTTCCGCACTGGCACTGCCGAAGACGATGCGCGGGGTGCGTGGAGGATCTCGATGATCGAGATTTAAAGGTTACAAAACGGAGAACGTCTCAGTGTGCCCCGGAGCTACTGCAGGCAGTAGTGAGCCTGGCATGTCCGCCGAGATCAGATCATGCCGAACGATAAGGCCTCAACCCATGATAATGTTCAGTCTAAACAACAGTCCGGGCGCGATCGGCAGGACTCATGTGGGCTCACCGCAGTGGGCCCACTGCATGCATGCATGCGTGGGAAACCTAAATATTTTCGGCTGTATT
>Ga0247740_1001266_pt1 | contig 10996 bp, 11 predicted proteins | sample UWRJL148409B2_FD_180942 | JGI IMG/M metagenome (GOLD analysis project Ga0247740, IMG submission 180942) | Plant litter microbial communities from Arlington Agricultural Research Station in Wisconsin, United States - UWRJ-L148-409B-2 | ecosystem: Environmental > Terrestrial > Plant litter >...
CCTCCTCGTTGTCCAGTGTATTTACCGCGCAGGCAACATTCCCACACATGCCATTTTCGTCATCCCAGAACGGGCATTTCTTGTTGTACAGGCTCAACCGGTAGTGCGAAAAGAAATCGGTGTTCTGCGTAATGGAGTGGAGGTAAGGGTATATCGCTTCGTTCAGTTGTTCGAGGGTATTGTAGCTTGCGCATGCGTCGGATACGATGGCGCCGGGTTCAAACTGTACAGTAAACTTAGCATCTATGCTGCGCGGCGCGTAGTTGCAGTGATTTGGGCGGATGATTATGCAGGTTCCATTGCTTACATCGCAGACGTCTGCTGGAGCGTCTTTCGACATGGTGGGCGCGACATGGCTCGCAGCGCGCGAGCTACCCAGCAGCGCAAAGACTGCTAGGTAGAAGACACGCGACGCTGTGCGCATTCTGTACGAAGACCAAAGCTCCTATGACCGAGATTCAAGGTCAGCAAACGTCCGCGAAGAGAGCAACGGCGGGCCATCCGGACACGTACCGTCACACACAGGGTGTACTATATAACACGCTCGCCGGGAGCTCGGAGCCGGCTTTTGAGAATAGGTAATCAAAGAGGCCAGCTGTATTGAGGAGCCAGTTGGGGAGTGGGGTAGGCTGTTGTCCTATTCGGATCTTAATATGGAAAGATTGGGAAGTTAATGAAAGAAGTCGGCGGGGAAGTGCGGTGCCGAGATCGAGGGACGAAGGAGAGCAACGGCGCACTCGGTGCCCTAAATGAAGACAACGACGCGTGAGAAGTGGTCAGAGCTAAATTGTAATCACCTTCACATCGGATGACATCGATGTAGAGAAATCTGTCCTCGCACTGACTCGCCTCACGGGCCATCGCGCTAGCGAGTGAGCCAGGAGCAGAACGTCGAAACGTGGCGTCGGGCGGGGCGGCGCTGGGGCCGTAGGGCTGAGCTGCCACGGTGCAAGTACAACCTAGATGACGTAAACAGCACCAAGCTCCACTCAAGATCCGTCCGGACGAAGATCGAAAAGCGGTGAATTGCTTATTATTTTACACCTTTTCACTAATCGCTATGGCAGAAGCATCCAAGCAGTCAAATTGGTACGATGACTTCCCTGCACCCCGCCATACAGCCCCTTTGTTGCCACGCGAGGCCGCCCTGTCAGACCTAGGGTCCAAAGACATGCTCCTCGTGGACGTACGACGCACCGACTTCGAAGGTGGAACCATTACTGGAAGCCTGAATCTACCAGCCCAGAGCTTCTATATGAACAGAAGCGTATTGTACGACCTGTGCAAACGGGCCGGCATCAAGCAGGTTGCATTCTACTGTGGTACGTGATGATGATTTGTAGTATACATCTGCAGGTCCGTTAGGGTCGCACATGGCGTGACATGGCCGCATTCGTCCGCAGTGCTCTACGATCTTAGCTGAGTCGGTTTAGGATCAAGCCAAGGCAGAGGGCCACGGTGCTCGGGATGGTTTGCAGATTACCTCGCCGAGAAAGGCGACACCGCAATGCAGTCGCTGACCCTCGCTGGGGGCATCAAGGGCTGGGTCAAAGCTGGAGATACCTACCTACAACAGGTGGATGGGTACAAGCCGGAATACTGGAAGCAGTTCGATGAGATGAAATAAGGGACAGGTGAGGGTTGGAGAGCTTCAATGGACCTGGGGAGATTGTTTGCTTCCAGATATCGACCTCTCGCATGTTCATGCTATCGATTGCTACAATGTGTTTCCTCCGCTTTAACAAGCATGCCTTGAGATTCGTATTCTCATTCGTCGTTATCATCGTCGTCGTCCTCAATGACTCTGCGAATGCGTTTCCTCGGCACGATAGGCTCGTCTTCCTCCGACGCCGTATCCACAACAAAAGTCATTACCTTTGCCCCTTTACTTATCGGAACATCATCGTCACTGTCGCTGCTGACAATTGCATCGTCATCTGTAGCGTCGCTGGTGAAGATCTTCTCAGCCCTCTTTGGTCGTTTCTGCCTTCCAGCTTTGACGACCGCCTGTGTGCCTTTACCCATCCCAATGGAACTAGTATTGAGAAGACTAGACTCAGGCAGTTCCAGGTCCACATCTTCATCATCCTCCGCAATAAAGGAAACGAGATCCGAATCCAGACGATAGGCTTGCGTGTCCTGGAGATCATCTGCGCCTTGTGTGTCATCCGAGCCTATAGTCTCAGCCTGTGAGGCGACTCGCATATGCGGATCTGTAGGAGGCGGAGACGATGAAGCAGCCTCCCCCGCAAGCTCAGGCATACGCCATTCGGACGTCTTGGTAAGCGGTGTGTTTGGCGGTTCTGAAGTCGGTTTCTGTTGACGGGCGGGAGTTGCGGCGGACAGGTCCTTGCGAGGACGACCACGGGGTTTCGGAGGAGCCTTTGCGGGAGTGGGCTTCGCTAGAGGCGCCTTCACTTGAGGGGCCTTCACTCCAGGTGCCTTTGCTTTCGGTTTGGGCCCTGGTTTTGCCTTTGGCTTTGGGAGTGGCTGTGATGCGGGATCATCGTCAGCCCACATTTCCTCCGGTACGACTGGTGTCTCTTCTGAGTCTGATACAACGGCACTGTGCTGGGGCATTGAAGCGCAGTCAGAGTCACGCAAGTGGCTCTGGAGCTCTTCAATGCGATCATCGTCCATGTCGTGCATTCTCTGAAGCATGGCTACAAAGGAGTGCGTTGCTCTGCCATGTTGGCAGAAGAGATGTGTCCGAGATAAATGGCGCTGTTGGTCTGCATGCGCACTTAAATCTAATGCGCCGATCACATCCTCGTCGAACACAGTCTGGTATCGGGCCTCAAGGTCACTGGCAGCCGTGTCGTCTAAAAAGACGCTTTCCAGGGCTGGCAACTCAAATACCTCTTCACTTGGATACACCTGTAGCGCCTTCTTCCCTCGAGATTTGGGAATAATTTCCTCGTCCATGCGAGCAGCGGTGACAAAGCCCGTCAGAACGCCGTCGGGCATGTGGAACTTCTTCGGTGGCCTTTTAGGTGCTCTTCCTTTCTTCCTCGGTTCAGGGAGCCAGTCGGCTTGAGAGTTCTCAAGCGGGATATCCACGGCCTTCATGTCCACAACTGGCTGGACGTCTCGGGGCAGGATTCTGCGAGATATTTCGTCGTGGAATGCGAACCTTGAACCTTCCGCAATCATCTCCTGCATCTTTTCATAGTTGTCCTTTGCCTTGCTCGCATCTCTTTCCTCTTTGCCCTCCATTTGCAGCAGAATGATCTTGCCCTCCCGCTTCCGTCCAGTCCGACCCATGCGCTGCAACATGCGTATCGGTGACGCCTTTGAGTCGTAGCAGATAATGAGGTCCACTTCACCGATATCAAGACCCTCCTCACCGATCGAGGTCGCCACGAGGGTATTGAATGCTCCCTTTTTGAATTTCTCAATGACGTCTAGTTGCTCCTTTTGGTCCATGCCCTCTGAATTTTTGCCAGTAGATTGCCCTACGAAAACACGGGGCCGAATCATAGGTTGGTGTCTTTTCAAGACTCGTACAATGTCTTCGGCGCTGTCTCGGAAGTGTGCGAAGACCATAATTCTTGTTTGGGACGCAGCGTCGTCCGGTGCCACCGCATCGGAGGCATTCGCAAAATGCTCCAGGATGACTTGTTGCAAGAACTCTAGCTTCGGATGTCCGATGTAATCGTCTTTGCCCGTCCAAACTTCCAGCCTGACCATCAGCTTTTTGAACGCCTCACTGTCACAAATTTCCTTGCGATATTTCGACTTGCTCCCAGCTTGCGATTCCTTGAACTCCTTCATCTTGACATAGAATGGTTTGATGCCGTGATACTTCAGTAATTCAATGCCTTGGGAGATTGATCCTAGAACAGTGAAGACTGCATGTACCATAGATTTCTGCCCTTGCTGCGCGTGTCGCCCGGCTTCCTGGTTCCATTTCTGCCTCGCTGTCACGCATCCAAAGGGAGTGATATCAAGCGGATTTTTGGAGTAAAAAGCATTGAGCCCAGCTACCTTGTTGACGCAAGACTGCAGCGCCTGGCTGTACAGGTCCATGCACATCTGCATTTCGTCGCTGTTGGCAAATACATGCTTCTCGACTCTGCGTTGATGTATAAAAGGGCGAATATCCAGGGAGTTCTCGGTCCGGATCTCGATCCTGGAGATGTCTAGGCCATCAATAACTTTTTGCACACCTTCCACGTCCGCGCCCGGGGTAGCCGTCAGTGCAAGGACGCGAATACTGTTGTTGAAACGCCGCAAAAAGCTCACAACCTCAACATAAGCGTAGGATCCTGTGGCGCGGTGGGCTTCGTCCACCACAAGCAAAACAATCTTTTTGGGGTCTGCGTAGCCAGATTTGAGATCATTGAGCAAAGTTTGGGGGGTCATGAAGAATACTCGCTTGCTTGACCATTCTTCTGCGCGAAGCGCGGGAGAAACCCCGCCCGTTAGCATGGTGGTATGTGAACGCGGTATCCCAACAATGTGGAAGCATGCGTCAATCTGCTGAGCCACCAGAGGTTTGGTGGGTGCAACGAATACTATTTGGGCTTCTGTGGTCCACCGAAACCAGTTTAACATAATAGTGGCAGCGATGAACGTCTTTCCCAGTCCAGTCGGCAATGCGACAAGGAGGTTGTGAAACAGTCCACGCTGAACGATATTGAATTGGTAGTCACGAATTATGCCGAGATTGGTAGGGTATACCCATGTTTTCATCGCTTCATGGTCCAGCTTGTGGTGCGTTGGTGGTTCCTCCCTCTGGTCGACAACGAAATTGTAGCGCTTGTTAGCCTGGGATGCTGGAACCCCGCCGCTGGCTCCTGTGCGGCCAAACAGTGTCGTCTGTCGTAAGCCAATCTGTGGAGCGATCACCCTAGTTTGTCGCTCGGAAACAATGACTATGTCGTCTTGCTTTTGGGGCGAGGAAGACGATGATGCAAATGCATCTGAAGGCAGATCTGCAAGCTCCTGGGTGGGGTCGTACGCCCTCAAAACTCGATTCGAGATAGGGAGTTTGGGCGAATCATCGACATCGATTATCAAGGCTGGTTTCTCCGGTGACTTGGTAGCCCGCGATGCCGGTCTTGAAGCAATGGACTGCCTTGCAGGTAATGCGACGGTCCTTATGGGATTGGGTTCAGGCGGGCGGTGGACGGCAATGCTCTTCGGTTTTTGCCATATTGCTCCTCGCGGTTTCCAAGGCGGCGAGGACTCTTGAGGCGGCTGCGTCAAGAAGTGATCGGTCAGGTCCAAATTGTTGGAGGGCACGTGAATCCTGTTCCTGCGTTTCTCTGCCGCAGTTTCCTTCTTTGGTGACTCGTCTTCCGACTGTCCCTCATGTTCATCACCTTGCCTTCTCTTAGCTCTTTTTTTCCTAGCTGCAGAGCTGACGGACGTTGCAGATGTTGAGAGGCTGCCATCTTCGCATTCAATTGACGTGCCCTTTTTCCGGGTAGCAATGGACGCGATCTCTTCATCATCAGCATCCTCCTCCTCTGAGCTCACAAAGGGGCGGCGGCGACGGCTTTGCTGTTGTTTACTGGGCGGAATGGACCGCGCTGCATCTCTCGGCTGGTCGAGCCTCCGCCGTTTTAGCGGCCGGGGCGACGGCTGGAATGCTGGAGTATTGTCCCTTTCCGCGTGTGTGGCAGCCTCAAGGAACGCGGTGTCATCAAAATCATCGCCGAAGTCGTCACTATCGGCCATGCTCTTTTGTGGTGTGCAGCGCGGTACTGCTGTGCGGGTGCGGTGCAGCGGTGTTGAGAGAGGCAAAAACGCGCGCGTCGCGTTAGCGCGTCGTTGATGCGTGCGCAGGCGCAACCCTGCGCCCCGCGATTTTCTTCCCGAGGTGCATGACGCCCAGAAGCGGCATCCTGGCGCAGCTCCAATGTCGAATCGGGAGTGTCCTTCGGGAGGATCCGCGCTTTTTTATTCGTTGTTGTGACCACGAGAATGTCGCCCTCCAACGCCCAATCTTCGTTCCACATAGCAGGCCATGCCGAGGACAGTTTAGCTTCAGTTTTATTCGCAGCCCGAGTCAAACATTTGGATCAGATGGGTTCACTTGTTCCCCTGAGCCAATGTCTATAAGGGCACCGTTCCAGCTGTCTGGCTTCCACCTCAACACTCACCACATTCGTTGCTGACCATTTATCCGGTTCTCTACACTCGCTCTCTTTGCATTCCATCACTACTTCTATTAATTACAAAAGCTACTGTCTTTTTTCGCCGTCTCGCACCACCTTCCACTTCGGCCTCTGTAATCACTTCCCGAAGTCTGACAATGAAGTATTCCGTGGCACTCTTCGCGTTGGCCGCCATTGTCTCTGCTCTTCCTCAAGAAGCCTCATCCATCACCAGCGCTCCTGTCGCCTCCGTTAGTCTCGATCCCTCAACTGCGAGCCTGTTGCATTGTATCGAGTCTTGTGATGAGTCGGACGTGACCTGCAGGGCTCAATGCGCTGGTGTCGCTCGTCCCAACTCCTCCCAAGTCGTTGAGACGAATGAGTGTGCTGCGAAGTGTGACCAAGGCGATGGCTCCAAGGAGGCCACCGAGGCCTTTGCGAAGTGCCAGGCGGACTGCTTCGCTAGCCTGTTCCCCAGCACTCAGACTGTGGCTCCATTCGCCCCAGCTGTTGCCTCCTCGGGTGCTGCTAGCGTGACTGGCGGTTCCGGCACCAATTCTGCTTCTGCTGGTAAGTTTTAATCTGGCATTCGCATTGTATAGAACTGACGACTCGCGATAGGCTCGTCTTCCACTGAAACTGGCGCTCAACAGACCGACGCTTCTGGCTCTCCCACCGGAAGCGCAGCTGAGTCCAGTGGGACTGGCGCAGCCAATACCAACTCTGCCAAGATTCTGGGGGCTGGTCTTGCAGGCTTCATGGCCATTTTCGCTCTGTAAACCGTTGGCCTTGCGACGTCGTCCGTACCGATCTTCAGTCCGGCCCATATGAAGGAAGAAGAGAATATGCTGCAGCGACAAGCACGATGGACATTCCGCGATGCTGGTGGGTGTGACCAGCCAAATTTCTCTGCTTCAATCCATATATATTTTGTGCGCTGTCGTGTTAATAACCCAGAGGTTGGATGTTGTCAAGTGGAGTTGCTATCGAACGCGTAATCAAAGCAAATCAGTTGCCCCGAACCTAAGCTTGGAGGTATCGGATTTTCGAGTGCTCGGACCTGTATTACCGCTGGCCTGAGCTGCATTAGGTCGTTTTGTAAATGTGCTGAAGGCTGAGGGCGCGAAAAGCCACAGAGCTACAGATTAGTGTCGTTCGTTGCTCAGGGCAGAACATTCTACGTTATCGGGCATGTTGCGGCGTGTTTTCCCTTGTGGACGATGCGTCACCCAGGCGGAGATGTCGCATCGTCGTGAGTGAGATCTTGGCAAGCTCGGGCCACTGCGACAGCCGAGCACGGCGCACCATCCTTGCTCGTGGGGGATCGAACGAATCGCTCTGCTAGCGCTCTCGCCGTCATACTGCTCAGGTGTCCGCCGAACATTCCAGCCAAGCCCGATCGCACAAGCGTTCGAGGACTCCTCCAGGCCGTTCTGCCATCCTGGGGAAATTTCGAAAGAGCTGATAGCCGCCATGCGCTATGTTTTCGGCGTGAGGCGGTAATTTGGTAGCGCCCCTGGGAAGGTTGTGTCAGCGAGGCAAAATGCCATGCATGCTGCGAACTTGACGCCCAAGACAAGCTGATGGTGCGGACGCCGCGTATGGGCAGCCAACGGAGCAGCAAAGGCCACGAATCACCTTGCTGTTTTGCGTTGCTCAACCTAATGTGCCTCGCAAGGCAATACCCATCGGACACTTATTCCGTTGGCGCGCTTGGGGAGAAACAGAGTGGCAGACTGTGAACGAAGCAGACCGGCCGTCCAGGATATGAACTGATGCGGACGGCAGCTGGGGCGGCACGGAGTATCGACGAAGCACGAGGCAGGCGTTAGAAAGCCGAATTAGGAGCGAAGGGGCGCAAGCGGCTGCGGACAATCCCACGTCGCACTGGTTCTTCATGCTGGCGTCGCAAATTCGCTAGACAGCAGCAAGCTCTGCTCTGCCAACGTGCACGTTCAACATCGAGGTTCGAAGGTTGGCAGAATCTTCATTTCTGGTTGCGCTGGCCGCTGGTCATGTAGGGTGGTCGTTAGCCCTTGCCTATTTACCGGGCGCGCTAGCCGTATGTGCGCTAGCCTCTCTTAACCTCCAGGTCGATTTCGTACGTCGCTTGCCCTCGCCCCCCATCCTCCAGTGTTCCGGCCGGCCCAAATTTCGTTATAAGGCGGCCTTCAAGCAAAAGGCGTTCGCAGTATGCCGTGTGGCGATCTAGAGCCGCATCAGCGAATGCCTTACAAATGGGCGTAGTCATCTTAACATCAGTGCCCGATACGGCCTGTCCAGACGATGCTCTGCGGTGGCTATTTCACCAGCACACCTCAAGTAGATAGCTGTATACGTTGACACGAGGCGTGTACTCATGTTGCGCTTCCGAGGCGATTGGGGATAATGGCATGACGCGAAACAGTCACTACCGACAGAGAACGAGCAACACCAGCATCGCCGCGCAGTCAGAAAGTAGCGTAGAGGTCGTGTTTTCCCGAGCCCCCCATCAGAACGAGTGCACAGATGGTAGGGTGTACGTTGGAGCGCGCCGCGGTTCGACTCGTCGTGGTAACGAGCATCATACACCCGATTCACCCAGAGACAAAGATCTGCGAGACACGGGCGCGCCAACTTAGCTTGAAATGGCATCGTCGGGTGGAGGTAACTCGGAGACGTGATCCGCAGTGCAAGGCATCGGCCTTTGTCATTTGCTCGCCAGCCCTGGCATCTGTTGGACGCAAGAAGAATGGTTAAACCAGCGACGTGCCTGCCCCTTGGCGTCCAGCGTTTTAGTAACCTGGACCCTAGGGCGCGACCAATTGCCCGGGTCGCACTCTCTCCCACCAACTGTTTCCTCCTTCTCTCTCCACTCATCCCACCTTTCTTCTTACTTCTTCTTACATGCTTCACGCTTTGGCCCGTATTCGGCATTCATGGCACTAGCTGCACCTGTCTGCTACGTCTGAACACCCGCATCAGCTGCTTTCAAGGTTCCACCCTCTCCACTCGCATATATGCGCCGTTGCCCACCCATGCTGCCTTGATATCCGCGATCCTCGGGCGCGCTCTCACCACCTGTCTCCACGACGGCTCGCGCCTGCCCACAGAGGGTACCGTGCCGTCTTACTGGCACGTTTAGGCCGTGAAACTGTGCTCGTACAGGATATTTCGCCATGGCCGATGTGCAGACTGGCGGCAGCGGAGGTGAGGCCTTCGAAGGCGTGAGCGAACCCAACGCGGACCGGGCGCGCGCGGCGGATTCTGCGCAACCCAACGCCTCCACTTCCACCATCACTCAGGACGAACTGCCACCGTCCAAACCGCCGAGCAAGGCATCCTCGACGCGCACATCGACGCCCGCGGCGTCGTCAGCGGACCTCCGCGATTCCGCGCACACGGCCAACGGCACGCCCGCCCCCCCAGAACAGACGCCGCAATCGCAGTCCACGACTACCGCCGCCTCACACACGTCGAATGCCTCTACAAAGGCACCGCAGGATGCCCCCGCCGCTCCATACGGAACGCGATCGCGCAACCGGGGCTCGCGCATCAATTATGCCGAAGACGTAGAGATGGATTTCGAGATGGCACCAGCCTCAGCAAAGGGACCTGCCTCGGATCCATCGTCGCGTGGTTCGGCAGCCACGGAAGGGCCACAGCCTACAGCTGTGGGTGGAAAGAAGGGTTCCAACGCTGCTGGCCCTGGCAATGCGCCGTGGGGCACTTCCGGCTCCAGTCCCAAAGACGACCCACCCAACACGGAAATTCAAGTTGCCGCACCATCAGTCCCGAGTCCAGCGACCACGCCTGCACCAACTGCAAAACGTCGAAAAAATGCAGCTAGTAACGCTACAAACGGAAGTCACGCCAATACACCTGCGCCAAGCCAGGCAGGAGCGAGACGAGCAAACAACGCCGCGGCAGCGCCCAATAGTTCGCGTGAGACCAACATGCTGACTTTCGAGAACACGGGAGCGCGACTAAAGAACAACCGTCTGCAAGCTGATGATGGACAGACCGTTTCGATTAATGGTGAGTGATGATCCAACCGCCCGCTCCAACGCGCCAATCGCGCCCTCCCATGTGCTTTCGTTTCTAATTGGCTGCCCAGACCAAGTCTACCTCGTGTGCGAGCCGCCCGGGGAGCCATACTATCTATGCAGGGTCATGGAATTCATCCACGTCAACAATGATCCCAAGGAGCGTATAGAGTCAATGAGGGTGAACTGGTTCTACCGCCCGCGAGACGTACAACGATATAACAACGACACGCGATTGGTCTACGCAACGATGCATTCAGATTTGTGTCCCATCACATCGTTACGAGGAAAATGCCACATCATGCATCGGAGCGAGATAGACGACCTGGACGAGTACCGGAAGACGAAAGACAACTTCTGGTTCAACCAAGTTTTTGACCGGTTTATCCATCGATGGTACGATGTGATTCCTACCTCGCAAGTTATCAATGTCCCGGATAGAGTCAAAAAGGCATTAGACGAACGGTGGAAGTATATCTGCCTCGAGACCAGCCGGGTAAAAGAGCTGACCAGCGCTGTCAAATCTTGCAAGCGCTGTGTCGGTTTTTGTGCAACGTGAGTGACTGCCCCAGTTACCTAGGAATAAGGTGCTAAATTATCCAGGAACGACTCTGTTGAGTGTGCCGTCTGTCGCAATACCTACCATATGAATTGCGTTCGTCCGCCCTTGCTAAAGAAACCATCACGTGGCTTTGCTTGGGCATGCGGGCCATGTAGCAGAGCCCAAGAGAAGAAGCTCGAAGCTCGTCGAACGCCTTTGCAAGGCTCAGGCAACGACGAAGGCGACGAGGAAGAGATGGTGGACGAGGAAGAGGAGGATGCAAACGGCGAAACTACAGCACCAAGCCCAAACGACTCCGAGACGCA
>Ga0247740_1001267_pt1 | contig 10994 bp, 7 predicted proteins | sample UWRJL148409B2_FD_180942 | JGI IMG/M metagenome (GOLD analysis project Ga0247740, IMG submission 180942) | Plant litter microbial communities from Arlington Agricultural Research Station in Wisconsin, United States - UWRJ-L148-409B-2 | ecosystem: Environmental > Terrestrial > Plant litter >...
AAAACATACTTTTTGTAATGGACGATTCGGCCAATCGCAAATGAGCGGGAGTTTTACTTCACCTTCGTCCGCTTCAACCAAACCCGAAACTACGGCCACATAGCGTTTATGAATACCGCGTGCCTCAAATTGTTTGGTGAGAATTTTAAGGCTCATATAATTAAGCGGAAACATAACAATGCCGGATGTTCCCTGATCCAACCTGTGTACAACCCGCGCGTTCGGGTTAAATTTAAGAGCTCGATTAATCAGGCAATCCTGTTTTTCAGGACCTTTACCGGGAACTGTAAGCAGGCCAGCGGGTTTGTTGCAGATCATCAGATCATCATCGAGATGCAAAATATCGAGATTAATATCGTTTACGGCCAAGTTGGTCATTCGCTGAACTGCTGAAAAAGAGAGGGCGGCGATTATCGCAAATCCCCCCATAAATTGCTAAAGCGTTCTGTTTGCTAAGAAGCGCCTGCGGTTGGTAAGCTGGCGGGATCCGATTTGTTGAGCGTTTTTATGTCTGATTTCCCTTCTCATCCCTATCCCTGGCAGTTACAAGAATGGCAGAAGTTGAGCCAACAGATAAGCGCGAAAAAGCTCCCTCATGCTTTAATGTTCGCTGGCGCAAAGGGAATAGGAAAACGGCATTTGGCGGAATCGCTAGCTCAACTACTCTTGTGTTTATCGCCAATTGAAGGAACTCCTTGCGGTAAATGTCGCGGTTGTATGCTCAACAGAGTACGAAACCATCCGGATCTAATTATCATCTCGCCAGAAGAAGGTGCCAAAGGTATTAAAGTTGATCAAGTGCGTGCGCTAATCGACGATTTGGGCAAAACCGCGCAGCAAGGAGGCTATAAAGTGGTAGTGCTTGAGCCTGCCGAGGCTATGAATGCCAACGCCGCAAATGCCTTGCTTAAATCGTTGGAGGAACCAGCAGCAAATACCTTGTTAATCCTGGTCTGCCATACGCCCAGCGCAGTGTTGCCAACTATTCGCAGCCGCTGCCAAATGCGCCTGCTTCCTACTCCAAATTCCGAGCAGGTTATTCATTGGCTTAAACCTTTGATGGCTGGTAGCAATATTCCGGTTGAAAAATTAATAGAAGCGGCCGGCGGCGCCCCTTTAACGGCTTTGGCCTATTTAGAAAGCGATGCCTTGGAGCGCCGCGATGCTTGGCTACTTAATTTGATTCGTCTGAGTACTGGCCAAGTGTCAGCCATTGAAGTTGCGGCGCAGTGGCAAAAAGATGATGTTATTGCCTTGGTCGAATGGTTTCTAGTATGGCTGCATTCCCTAATGCGTTGGCAGGTTGGAGTAGAGCAGGTTCTTATCAATCAACTTCCACAAGATCTTCGTGATCGTCTCGCTAAAGTATCGGCTGCACTTTTGCATCGTTATCTTGAAAAAATACTAATTTCCAAACGCCAGCTACTAGGTAACTCCAATCCCAATAAACAGCTTTTATTGGAGGAGATATTGTTGGATTGGGGCGCACTTTTACGCAGTGCCAAGTAAAAGCTCAACGCGTTTAGCCATTTTTAAAATATATGATGTGCCAAATAGTCGGCAGGTCGCGCTAGACACGTCTAGACTAATACATTATGTTTCAGTCCATCAAATTCAGACGGATTACCTTATGCAAGCGATAGGTGGCGGTGCCCGAAACGGCATACTCTCTCTCACTATTAAAGACAAAGCGGTGCTCTACGCCGCCTACATGCCTTTCGTAAAAAACGGCGGCATGTTTATACCTACTGGTAAAAGTTACAAATTGGGCGACGAAGTTTTTATGTTACTTAGCTTGATGGACGAAGCCGAAAAAATCCCCGTAGCCGGAAAAGTAATCTGGATAACCCCCAGAGGCGCCCAGGGAAACCGCGCTGCAGGCATAGGCGTACAATTCACCGATCAAGACAACACCGCCGTCACCAAAATCGAAACCTATCTAGCGGGTTCAATAGATTCAGATAAACCGACGCATACGATGTGATTCGATAAATGAAACGAAAAGCCAGCCTTGTGCTGGCTTTTTTATTATTGGAACAATTCTCTTATAACAGGTTAAAAGTTTCGTCTGGTTAAAATCCAGTGTTAAAATTATTTTGGTATTTGTATTCTGTAAGTCAAATTAAATAATGAATTTCACGTTAAAGTAGATTGCTTAGACGTGGCTGCTAAATTATCATGCGAGCTACTAAGGAAGACAGGATGTTGAAGTATTAGATTCTTTTTCTCCTCCCCCTTCTTATCAGTGCCCGCCGTAGCTTGAATTAGCAGCGGAACGTTTTTTATTGCCTGAAATTAATAACCGATTTCATCATGTTAATAAATTAAAAATTTCACAAGCGTTGTAACACTGAAAGATCGCTATCGGTTGAACTACTTTTTCAGCCATCCAAACTATTTCAAACTTTACGATTTTAACAACAGGATATAACTTGCCATGGCGTTGCTAAAAAAGATCTACCTACCTTTAGCGTGTTTGTTAATTAGTTTGTGCGCTGTCTTTTCAGCTGCAACCGTTTTTGCATCCACTATAACCCTATCGACTACTGGTAATAATGATGCAAAGTTGATTTCTTCGTCTGATTCTAGTGTGGACATGTTGGTGCCTTCATTAGCTAAAACTGACTCGACGGGCAGTATTTCTAATAGTTATACGAGACTAACAAACTTTATTGTTGACAGGCCCCTTAAAATTATTAACGCATCTGATACTCACGGAACTACAAATAATAAAACCGCAAAGTTAATTATCATTGATGCAACCTCCGTAAATTTGCGTAGCAATATCGAAATTGTTGGCGAAACCGCAGACTTATTAATTCTTGGTGGCAAAAACAACTCAAACTTGATGTGTACCAATTGTTCCTTCACTAATATTGGGCGAGTGACTTTAGCCTCAGCTACACCCAGTTTTGACTCCTTATATAACCCCGCAAACCTAAGCCCAAATACTTCGAATTTAGTGATTGGCGGACTAACAACTGATCGTGTCGCATCAGTGGAACTGATTGGTTTGAGGATTACCTTGAACGGATTAATTAACACCCAGGCACGTGGTTCGCAGTTAAGTGATGGAAGCTATCAACTAAATCCGAGCGGTGGTTTGATAATTGGTGCTGGAGGCGTAAACATTTTTTCGGGCTTCAATATTGACTACGCAACGCTGAAGCTTGGATTACCTATAAGTGGTTCATACTTATCGTTATCCTCTACTGTGCAACTTAACTCCCAAGCAGTACACATTTCTACTGCGTTGCCTTTCACCATGGGCGGTGTCATTTCAACTAAATCAGATGTAGCAAGTGCGGTTAATTATCGTGGCAGTTTGGGTGCGATTGAGGAAGCCATCAAAATATATTCATTCTCCGACTCAGGGTCTTTAATTATTGGCGGCGCCCTATATTCAGATAATTTAGTCGATGTACGTAGTTCTTCAGATTTAATATTTAATGGCAACATTCAAGCAGCAGGTTTAATCGGTATTGCTTCTGGAAAGTTAATTCAAAATTCAATCGGAGTAATGTCATTACCAGGCGGCGCGGCGCGCTGGATAGTTTCAAAAAGCAAACCTGAGGATGACTATATTGTTTCAAATGCCTCGTGCGTAGCCGATCAGCCCGCAGACACAACCAAAGCTGCAGTTTGTCTTTCAGCTTTCTTTTCAGCAAACAATATTGAAAACAATGGGACCATTAAAGGCAAAAGCATACTTATGGCTTCTACTAACGAGTTACAGAATCGTTATGGTGGAAAAATTTTTGCTGACAATATTCAATTGTCTTCGCAGTTCAGTTTTATTCGTAACGGCTCTCAATATCCTTTTAAACCAGTAAATGATCAACCGCAAATTTTTGCACCAATCGACCCCAATAAAATTCCGCTTGGTACAGTCACCATTGACGGCATGCCTTTCTTGACCGCTGAAAATGGTGCGTCAAAGGTTGACACAACTGCGTTGATTCTTGGAAAAAATATTAAAATTGTGGCATCCGGTAATATTGAAAATATCAATCCCTATGTTGAGGTGACAACGAATACTAGCGCGTGGAATAATGGAGTTATATTTTCCCCGCTAAAATCTGCACGCGTTCAAATTCTTGCTGACAATAATTTAAATATAGGCTCGGGTAACTATTTATTAAATTCATCCGCTTATATGGGTGTTAGTAACTCTGGTGGCAGATTCTATGTTTCATCTCCATCTATTGCTAATCAGCGTTACACTACTCAAGCAGCAGTCACTGAATTTAAAGATACCGCTAATGCAGTCACGAATGAAGGGATTAAATCTGCGCTAATGGTTTATTCGCCTCCGGGAGTCATTTATTCCTTCTCACCCCTTACATTCATCATTAACGCAAGCGGTAGTTTTGTAAACAATACTTCGTATTTCGAGGTATTGAACAATGCAAATTTTAACGATGTTGATGAGCACCGAATAATCAATATAGGTTTAAATGTACAAAGTGTTGTTAACACTTCTACAAATAGTAATTACGTTAACTGTATGAGTCAGATTAAGACCTCAGGCACGGGCACTCCTGAAGCAGAAGGTCGAAGAATTTATGATGAGCAGCAAAAATGTAACACATTATATGGAGGAACCACTTTAGCAGCAGGTACTGAGGTAGAAGCTCAGCAGGGCACTCTATTTTCTGTAAAAGGCATTATGAATGGACTAAAAGCAGATTTATTAGTCACTAATCACAATGTAATGACTGAAATGAAGAATCAGGTGATTTCAGAATATATTTTAGCTCACTCTGGTGTAAACGCCGCATCCGATTATACGAGTGGGTCTATTCCGACAAATAGTACTACTGGTGGAAGTTTTAACTACGATTGGCGAAATAATATGAGGTTATCGGCCGATGGAAATTACTTTGTAACTGAAAGAATTGTTACACGTAGTTCTTGCACCTCTACACAAACCGATTGTTTACAATCCTTTAAGCAAGGAAATGCTGTTTCGGGCTACACCACAACTGAGAAGGTAGTTGACGTGCTCAAGCGCATATTCGATCAAATGAAAACATTTTTAATTGAATGTATTAATAAATTAGCGCAATTTCTTTAAGTAGAGGGACCTTCACATGAAATCATTCACTAAGAAAAAATTGTCTATGAAAAAGCGCCCTTCATTTGTTTCCACTAAGCAACGGGTAGTGGCTGTATTTACAGTCACTATGATGCTGTTACAAATTTGTTTGCCAACCGTAGCTTGGGCTGCAAGTTTACTAAGCAACGAAAGTATCAGTGCCGCAATGTCGACTCAGGCATTTCGTAAATCATCGTCTAACTCACACCTATATGAACAAGCAACTTTTGATGACGCATCCGATGTGGGTAGCCAAAACATTAAAACCTTTCGCGAACGCTTGGTTGCAGCTAAAACAAACTTAGGCAAGCCTACATTTGTTCCCATCGGCTCGGATATCACAATATTTGTTCCAACGTATCCAACCGGCAAATTGATCGGGGACGCATACGTTCAAAATCGTTATATTCGTCAGCAGGTTTTTGACTTGCTTGGTCGTCATCTCATATACGCGAGCAGCGACAATACTAGTGAAGTGTCACAGATCAACACGCTTTACGACAATGCTTTTACGTTTGCTAAAGCCAATCCAACACTCAACTTTGGTGCAAACCTGAGTTCAACAACTCTGGCTAATCTTGCTACAGATATGATATGGCCAGAAGTTCGCGTCATAAATAATGAAAGCGTAGTTGTTCCAATTCTTTATTTAACAGCATCCACAATTAACGGCAATAAAGTTACCAAAACAACAACCGAATTCACCGGGGCCGCGGCATCTATTGGTTCTATTACCCTCGATCACTCCACGCTTACGCTTGGCGCGAAGACCATGCTTTCCACAAAAAATGGCATAACTTTAGGCAACGACGCTTTAATTAAGTCAGACGGTGACATAAATCTGGCTGTGGGCGGAACCTTAAATCTTATCGGTAGCAAAATTACGGGCGCTAAAGACGTAAATATTATTGCCAAGGAAGTAAACATTAAATCTGTCGTAATTCCATTTCAGGATCGATATGGCTCAGGCACCAAGTTAGGTAGCGTCTCTAGTGTTAATTCTAGTACGGGTAATATCTTTATACGTTCTACAGGTGGTGACATCACTTTTGAAGGGTCTACTGCTACAGCATCCAACGGCTCTATAACTTTAGACTCTGCTAAAAATATCTCTATACAACCGGTGTTTTTAAGTTATCAAGGTGATGGCAGTTACGGCGCTTGGATTATTGATAAATCATCGGTAAATATTGTTGGTTCCAAATTAAGTGCACGCGACACAATAAGCTTGTACGCCGAAGGTGCCATAACAATCACCAGCTCACAATTAAGAAGTACTCAAGGCGGGATAGAGTTACTTGCGCAGCAAGGCATCTATGTTTTGGACGAACAAGGTAATACTCAAGTTAGTCGTCAAAAAATAAAAGGCAGAACACAAGGTACATCATCCGAATTTAATACGTGGGCAGTGCGCTCGGTGCTTAGTGCTGGCAAAGGTGTTCTTATGGACACTGCTGAAGGAGACATCACACTTCGCGCGGCACAAATAAGTTCTACTGAAGGTACTGGTGTTTATGCACGCAATGGAAAAGTGCATTTATTGGTTACAAAGGAACAAAGCCAATATTATTTGAACATGGTGAAGAAAGGTACATGGACAATTAAGACTCGGACTGTAGAACAAAATAATGAAACTGCTGTACCTAACTCAATTGTCGGCGGTTTTGCAGTTGAAGCTTTGCAAGGCGTAGATGTTGAATATACTGGTTTGGTCGATACGAATGGAAAACCGATCGAAGATTTGGATACGCAAATGGATGTCTATAAAACTATGCCTGAACTGGCTTGGATGGCAGAACTTAGAAATAACCCAGATGTTAGTACAGCATGGAATCAAGTAAAACTTATAAAAATAAATAAAGATAAAACATCTCGTCAACTTAGTCCTGCTGCTATGGCCGTTATTGCAATCGCTGTTGCAGTTGCCACTGGTGGTGGTGGTGCTGCGTTACTTAGCGGATCTTCTATCACTGGTGCTGCTGCGGGTACAACTTGGGCTGCAGTTTCAAATGCTGCATTTACAACTCTAGTGACGCAAGCCTCATCCAGCATTTTAGCGGGCAATTCGTTAAGTCAGACACTTAAAAATATGTCTTCGGAAGACAGTTTAAAATCACTTGCTATTTCTATGGTGACTGCAGGTGCGATGCAAAACACTCAGCTTGAAATGTTTAAAGTTGCTGAAAATGCACCAACAACTGCTATTACTCTTGCTCAGCAAGCTGGACAAGCAGTTGTTAATGCGACAGTGCAAGCAGGCGTGTCTGTTGCTATTAGCGGTGGCAATTCTGAGGCTTATAAAAAAGCATTTACGCAAGCGTTGGCATCTGACGCAATCAATTCAATTGGTCAAAAAATAACAACTAAAATTACCAATTCAACAAGTCTCACAGACGCAAGTAAATACATAACGCATGCTGCATTAGGATGTCTATCTGCTTCAGTGACAAGTAAATTGAATGACACAGATGTTGAACCTGCTTGTTTATCATCAGCTGCCGGAGCTGTGATTGGTCAAGCACTAACGGCGAAAGCAGATAAGCTTCAATCTGAACTCACGGCATGGGAGAGTGACCTCTACAAGGGAGGCACGCAGGTTAAGCTCTCGCAAATGAATGAAAAAATAAATTATTTCAGATCTCAAGGCATAGATCTTTCTAGATTAATTGCTGGTATGGCCGCTTTTGCATTTGGTGGAGATGTAAACGCTGCAGCTTCGGGTGCTGTGACCGTTGCGAAAAGTAATATGGCTCGTGCTGTTGATACTGCGAAATTACTACGTGAAATTAATGGCGACAGAGATTACGGTTTACCTACATTTGCTAAAAATCAAACAGCGTTAGCTGAAGATGAAATGATAGAAGGCTTGAAACAAGCTAAAGTGCCTCAGTCAGATATTGATGCGATGGTAGAGAAAGCTAGAGCTAATAATATTTTTAAAAATGTAGGTGATTTCTACGCAAGTTACTACGACAACGGAAAAAATATAGATAAATTAATGGATCAACGTCACCCTTCGACGACAGCTGTGAACACCGGAAGTGATGGGGCGGAGTGGATTAAGATAAATCCGCTTTCACCTTTCCAATACGCGGTAATTGGATTTAATGGTGGCACTCAACGCTTTTTAGATTCATTAACTGAAGACCAAAGAAAATATTCGAGCTATGGATTACAGGCTGTAACTGGAGGTGTGTTCAAACTTGGTTTAAACCTTATAATCCAAAAGGGTGTTGAAACAATAATGCCTCAGGAGATGGCAAGCACATTAAGCGATATCAACGAATATGTGTCTACAAGTGTTGGAACCGCAGGTGCAGGATTCCTTTATGAGCAAGAATGGGCTGACTCGAAAAATAGATATGAAGACAATTTAGATCCTTCATATATTAATGTTGCTGACGAATCAGATTATAAAGATGTAGTGAAGGGCACAAGCTGGCTTGTTACAAATGTTCTCGGTGTCGGGGATCTTAGACCTCGATCTCCTACAATAAAAATATTGGATGACGATACCAAATTTGGCGTGTCAGCAGGTTTTACGGACAAGACACCGGGCCAAGCAGTTAAGCCAAACAAGAGTGGTATAGTTTGTAAAACAAAAGTAAAAAATGCTAGTTGTGACATTGATGTAGTGACTGCGGATGAGAAGCGCCTGCTAGGTCAAATAAGAAACCGGCAAGACACTGACGGAAAATTAACTGAGCAGTTAACGAAGATTACTGCCGAACGCCAGGGTTATGAAGAACTCCATGGTCAGTACAACGGTAGTGGTCATGGTATTGACCATATACTTATCAAAAGAGGCTCTGACGGCAAAGTTACGGAAATGATTATTGTTGATAGTAAGCAGTTAACAAATGGTGCATTTGAATTAGGAAACACCAATAATGGATTTCAGTTATCGGAAAACTGGATTCGAAATGCCGCAAATCAATTAAAAGATGATAATCCTGTGAAAAAAGATCTACAAAATGCAATTTTAAATAAGACATATTCCACTGCTGTGACTGCTGTCGACAAAACAACGGGGAAATTTCTATTCATTCCCGTAAATGTACCTTAATTGGCGAGCTCTAATGAGTATTATTAAAAAGCATGAAGAGTCTTGTTCTAAGGGATTTGCTCATTATAGGGCCGATCCCAATGACTTATCCTATATCGAAAGCTCTTTAGAGTTTATGCAATCGGGTAAAAATATTGGTGGAGCTTGTGCTAATGTGTCAGATTTTTATAAGTCAAAAGGGATTTTAAATTGGTTTAAAAATAAAAATTTAGATGTGCTAAAGCAAGATTTTTATGTGGCAGCAAAATCGGAAATTATAGGATCCATTGTTCGTAATCAACCTCATTATGAGTCCAGTCATAAGCTCTATGCTTTGTTGTGTGATAATGAAGAGATAATGAGTTGGTACATGCAAGATGTTGGCGCACTTTACGATTCTTTTGGTAAAGGTGCTCAAAGGAATAAAATAAACTCTTTTGATTATTATAAGTTCAATTTTTTTCTTGCTGCCCAGGGATATTGGGATTTACTTGCTGCTCGTAGCAAATATATTTTAGAGAATCCACCAATAAAAAAATATCAAGCTGAGGCTACACATCACGTTTTCTATTTGGCTTTGGCAAAAGGTAATTTTGCAGGTATGAAAGCTGCGATTGACGATATAATTTCACCTAAAAAACTACATAAACAAAATATGAGTGGTTGCCCTATACCAAGATTTTTCATTTCCTATTGGGGAACTCTATTCGCTAAATTGGCATGGCGGTATGGTTATGAATTGGAATTCAATAATCCATGGATCCCTCAAGAGTGGCTCCCTGTAAAACCTTTAGAGAGCTATGAGAATCCACATGACTTTTTAAAAACAGATATATATATTCCCTATATTTGTGAATTTGCGAACTATTCGCCACAAAAGGATAAGGTTAACTGGTTAGATCTTGCTGAAGGTTCATGGCCTCCAATTTAATGTAAGGGTAGCTGATGACAGATAATAGAAATGAGCAGGCTCAAGTACGCGCTGAATTATTTGAGTCTATTATGACTCGCAATGGTTATGAAGTAGTTCCTGGCCGTTATGGTGGTGAATATAATAATGATCAAATTGCAATTCAGATAAGTGATGATCAATCATCTCTGATGTTGGGTCTAAAAAGTTTAAATGAAGATGGTAGTGGCCAGTTAGATACAATGTCTCTTGGTTCAAATATGCAGCTAAGTGATGAGTGGCTAGACGCTGTTGTGGCGTGTTTAGATGTTAATCCTGAAACAAAAGTATTCGCTGATAAAATAAAAATTGTTAAATCGCATAAGAGTTTCACCCGTGGAATGGTCGTTATTAATTTGTTGAGCAAAGCTATCTCATATATTCCTATTGATTTCAATACAGAAGAATAGTATCGGTATTTAATTTCATGCCATTATTTAAATGGTTTGATATTTGTTTGATGGATTTATAAAATTAGGAGCTTTATGAAAAAGTTATATGGTTTTAGTTTATCACTGTTAATGTTTGTCAGTTCTTCAGTGTTCGCTTATGATTGTGCTGGAAAGGTTGGGCAGTTAGTCATTCCTCCAGGCGGCACAGTAACTGCTTCATTAGGTAATATAGGGTGGGTGTATTTGTGCAATGTAAATACAAATTACAATGGCGTTGCTCCTGACGCATGCAAAAGTATTTTTTCACAGCTTCTTGCGGCGAAGCTAGCAGATAAAAATGTTCGTATGTGGTTCAGTGATACGAGTAATGATTGTACCAATGCAAAACACCCAGCATGGGCTGATTTACAAAATTGGTACTTCGGGCCTAGCATTGAATAATTTCAAGTAACTAAGTTTTAAAACTATTTGTAAATGACATTTAGGGTTTTACTAATATATATTGGTTGA
>Ga0247740_1001268_pt1 | contig 10986 bp, 12 predicted proteins | sample UWRJL148409B2_FD_180942 | JGI IMG/M metagenome (GOLD analysis project Ga0247740, IMG submission 180942) | Plant litter microbial communities from Arlington Agricultural Research Station in Wisconsin, United States - UWRJ-L148-409B-2 | ecosystem: Environmental > Terrestrial > Plant litter >...
CCCACCGATTACGTTACGCGATTGACAATGTGTACGCGAAGTACGACGAGGCCGCATTATGTGAAGATGAAGAGGTCACCTGCGTCGACTGCTACTTGTGGAATTTTGAAAACGGGACGCATACGAAACCAACCACTACAACCACCGCGACGAGCACCACGCGAACACGGACTGAAACTTGTAAGACGCCGGGTTGGTGGGGTTGTCGTGATGAGACAACTACTTCAGCACCTACCACTACAACGTCCACTTCAACAACTACTACGAGTACAAGTACTTGTGAGACGGTTAGTACCCTTATCCACAAATATACTTTACGTGTACTAACGCACATAGCCCGGCTGGTTCGGGTGTAAGGACAAGACTACGAGCGACTCCACAACGACTAGCGAAGCGACGACGACCACTTGCACAAGCCAAGGCTGGTTCGGCCGTTGTCTGGATCCTACCCCAACAGTCACTACAACTCCAGCAGAAGCAGCGTATGCATATTGGCGAACGGCGCCGACTGCTACTCAGACTGCACCATAGACTATTTTATTCTCATGTAGAACCATATTGCATACTCAGGTCACGTTTAAACGTTCTTCCGTCAACTATGCTCACCCCAACTAAAACTGCAGGCATTTCATATACACTCATGCATTCGCGATAGACCTTTTGCACCATATCATCAGTTCCACCTCCCATGGCATCACTTGTCGATTTTGATGAAGCTAGCACAACACCTGTTAGCACATACGCTTGAGCTATCGGACCCAGTCGCAAGAGACGTACAACTTTCGAGCCGCCCAGTCGGCTTCCATAGGTCGACTGAGTACTACATGTTTGCAAATACAAGTATCAGCCACAATAAATCACAATGGTAATTTTCTTTATTGAGGTCAAAGAATGTCCGCATATCCACCAAGGTCCCCTCTCAAGACACCGCGCCAGGTTCACTACCGGCAGAAGTTCAATTCAAAACTGTTAACTTACGACCACCCAAATAACTGCTTGTGATGCAACGAACCTTAAGGCCTGGTACAGTTTGACTGGCCACATTTACCTCCATAGGCGTTGGAGCGACCCTGCGTCCTCATTTGAGGAGTGTGACCAGATTCCCCTTTCTTGTCGCATGCCACGAAGTCACGTTTCTCCTCGACAATATCCCCACAGCCAGAATAGGTGGTCTTCCATACGTACTGGATACACACGTCGTTCGATCGAGAGAAAATGCTTGATGTGGCAAAAACATGGGGCTGGGGCGCAGGAATCGAGGTTGTGCTGGGTCGTTGGATTGGAATGCTTCGTGGGACTGGTTATACAGTTATTGATACAACGAATCGAAATTATCCAGATCAAGTAAAAAACGAGACTCTAAATCGAGTCGACGATATATCATGCGCACTTTTCTCACAAGGCTGCGGCGTCTGCCCTGTCATCCTTCAGTTCACCACCTTCCTGTTTTCTTCACCGGTCGCCTTCCTGCACGTTCGCTCCCACGCCCTGATTTCTGCGTTTACAGGATGGAGGACCTTTCGCTCAGCGGCTTCGTATGTGCATGTGTCATTTTTGGGCCTGGTCGTGCGCATATTTACCACCGCACCAAAAATCTTAGCGCATCTCCTTCTGTGGGACTGATACTTGCTACCGTGCTTTTTGTCGTCTGGCAAATCTGCAAGGAGCAACCCCAATCTGCGTATCATTATGCATATATGTCGGTACTAGTAGTACCTTAGGTCCATAGGCTTAGCGTTGAGATTTGTATTCATTCTCCGACAGTACACGAGACTAAAACGCACTACTGTGTAGGTCTACTTGCGCCAGCAGTAACCGCCGCCAATATCGGAGCGCCAGACGCGGGGTAATTAGCGATTGGTTCTCGTCGCAGGTTCCAGGTGACTCATTTACCGCCAAGAACAAGATGCACGGCCCATTCAGTGTCAGCCGAATCGACGCGACTCTTGACCTCTCAACTACACACTACATAGACGCCGCTTTCTGCCCGCCTTCTACCATGTCCCTGTCGCCGGATTCGACGTCCGTACGTCCGATAATCACCACATGCTCGAATTGCCACTCCCAAGCCCGCGCAAACGTCAACGATCAGAGCGGCCTAAACAGACTGGATTGTCGCAACCTTCTTCCAAGAAGCAGAGGCTCAGCCATCCTAGTGGATCTCAACCACCACCGGCGTTTTGGGACAATTTATCGAAGCTCTGGTTGACGAAGCGAGCGTTGAGAGAACTAGGCCGAAGAAACAGTCAAGCTGCTGCAAACTCGTCTCGTTCGCCGCATCGACGCGCTCGCCAGCCGGTCACTCGAAAGTACATCGCTGAGCAGACCAATTGTCAAGTCGCTCACTGTACCGACTATTTATCCCGCTGCAAGCCGGGGATATTGAAGAACATAGGGGTATTCGCTAGACACGGTGGTCCAGATCTGTCAGACCTCAGGCATGTATGTATCGCAAAACGACTGCTGTGTTTAAAGCTGACGCTCCTAGTATCCCGAACCTACACGTCGCTTCGATTACACAATGAGCTCTAGGCAGTCAGCTCGGAGCCGACAGCGGGGTTCCGCAACTACCTCGAGCACTAGATCCACTACGAATACGACAAGAACAAAGAGCACTGGGGTCTATGACCGTGATTTTCAACAACACCTCGTCGACAACGGTATCTACCCGCAGGTTTATAGACACGAAGATGGTAGTGTACCAGCGAAGCCAGAGAATTGGAAGGACATCCACCAAATTTTGGCACTACCTCGGCCTTCTCTTTCGCCATCTAGGTTCCCGGACGAAGACTATGAACAATTCGTACATACGGATGCAGACGCCTCGAAAGAGAAACAGGTGTCTGAGTCAGTGATTCCTATTATCGAAGGCAAGATCAGGGATACAAAATGCCGCTCAGGAGGAATCCCTTTCACTAATCTCGACCCCCTAACGGATGGCACGCTCAAGGCAGGCAACCCAGATATCTACTATGGGGCGCGGCCTAAACAACTCAGCCGTAAGGTCCGCGATGAGCTTAGTGGCCAGATTATCCCTTCAACGCAGGACGACCTTCCTATCTTGCCGAATTTTTCCCTACAGGTTAAGGGGCCGGATGGATCGTTAGCAGTAGCTGGACGACAAGCCTGTTATGATGGTGCATTAGGAGCTAAAGGTATGCACAGTTTACGGTCATACCGACGACAGGAACCACATTTTGACAATAACGCCGATACCATTACATCTATCTACCATGGAGGAACTCTTAAGATGTACACCACTCACGTGGCCCCCCCACCCAGTTCTGGGGGCCGTCCAGAGTACCACATGACTCAACTCAACACTTGGGGACTAACTGGCAACCCCGCCGCTTGTCGAGATGGACTCCGCGCGTACAGAAACGGACGAGACTGGTGCAAAGAACAGAGGGACGAGGCAATTATGCAGGCGAACGAGAGAGCAAACTCTGTGGAAGCTGAAACAGTGATTAGCGATGCAGCTTTGAGCTTTGTGACTACAGTATCAGAGACAGAGGCTTACACTATGAGTCAGGAGTCTCGGACATCCTTAGATGAAGACCCGGACGGCTTGGAGGAATCTGATAGCTCAGGTACAGTCCACATACTCCCCGCCAAACGTTCCAACAAGCCTTCGAAGCAGGCGCAGACTCGGAAGCGACGCAACGTTGATCCGACAGCTGAACAAAGCGAGACCATAGTGGACGGCAACCGTTGAGCGTTATAGAGGAAACGTCATACTGCTATACGGTACAACTGCACCATTGCGCCTGCCCTTCTCTCACACGACCTTCAACGCGGCCTGGAGCTTCTGACCTACATCAATGCATCCGTTTGTAGAAGCTAGAAGCCGTCTGCATCCACGTCCCCAAGCTCGTTCTCCACGACCAAGCGTGGGCCAATGAAACGCTCTTCTCGCACCCGAACAGCGCGACACTGCTGACAAGAAGCAACTCCTGCGTCCGCTATCCGCCTGGGCTACCAACGTGTTTTGATGTACCGAATGGCACGAGAGTCAAGGCGACGAAAGAACGAGGGTGAAACATTTTGCAAGGTGTACTGTGGCAATTCTGAGGGGTCAACTTTACCCGCCGACCAACTTAGAAGAAGTGCATGTAGCGCAGGAAGATGAACCAGATGAGAACTGTCCTGAATGCAAAGGGGAAACTCTACCTGAGTTCCCGTGAATACGGTTCCTAAGATTGCGGTGGAACTACGCAGGGTCAAAGATCTATGTACATCAATGCACTCGATTGTCTGACCAGTGTCTTTACTCTTCTGCTCCCTCATAGTAGGCGCAATCGTCTGCTCCAGCCGTCCGCCCCAACAAAATGATTTGCAACGTGATTTATTTAGGTACTCCACATATATTGCTGAAGAACCATCGAAGGAGCGGACTGTCATCATACGGTCTGTATCTCTGAGAATGTCGCGTGCACGTTCTTGCATGAGATAGTCCAATAGCTTCTATGTGATCGACGCAACGATTTCCTGGCTGAGTAAGTCTCTACCCTGCTGTAACACTCGTGTAGCACTCATCCTACCGCATCCATCGATCCATAGCCTGAGATAGGGCACATGCCCACAGTGGGAGTGTTCCACCTGCTCAAGGCTAATAGAGCTTTGAGACGGAGGGCTTTGAGCTAGATAGTTGAGGTTTGGGCACTTGTCCGTCCGTAAGTCTTGTGAGTAAATTAGAAGCGAATAATAACGTTCTAGACGTTGACATGGCTTAGCACACGAATGAGGTCAATGGCGGTCGACCAAAAGACCTTTGATAAATACCCAACAAAAAGAGCCTTGTAAAATATCCACCAAAAGACCTTTCTCAAATCTCCACTCAAAAGAAGTGTTTCCAGGCCTCAGGAAAGAGTAGTTCGACTAACGACCTCGAGAACGATTTTGTACCATATACTTCGCTATGAACCCCCAGCCAGCAAAAGCAGTGCCAGCATCAGCAGCACCGACAATTTCAGCCTCGATAACCACATCCTCGCCAGTACTCGATCTATCCAAGCAAGACCCATTCACGATCACCTCGTTCTCAAGCACACACACGCCATCACCTTCAGTAAACATATCGACAGCCTGTTCAGAAGCAGGGCAGCGCTGACGGGTTGTTGAAAGAGAAGAAGCTTGGGCTGACACCGGTGATTAGTCGTAATGTGGCGCGGTTTGTGGTTGGGGAGAAAGACACGTTCGAGGTTAGAAGACCGGATAAGGATGGCAGTTTAAATTGACCTTAAGAGGGAACGAAAGTGTGTGGAGGAGATACTATGATCTGCAGCTGGGTAGAGTAGGTAAGCGCGGATTGGCATCAAATCGACAAACCAGAACCTTGCTCTACTTGCGCCACTGACAGACCGCGTCAGCACCTCTCGATTAGGCCGCTGTTCGGCAGACGCGAACGAAAGTTGTCTTCTGTTGACTATGCACCGCAGGATAATCTACATTGAACCGCTTTGTGTTGAGATGGTAATTGAACTGTCCTAGGTCGCACTACACTGCACTCTCGGAGCAGCGCTTACGGTGCATTGCATAATCTCAAAAGCCTCCATCGTATGAAAGGTCATCCTGATTCGGTGTTTCAAACGAGCAACACCGCATGCGTGAGTGCTGCCTAGGAAAGTGGGGACATGATGTCTGCATTTTCCCTTGGCAGCGCGTTAATTTGTTAGATCCGGCGGCCGGCTAGCCGCCCAGCCCTTGGGACATGTACGCCGCTAGTGAGCTGTGCGAGTGAATTAGCCTATCCTGAACTTATTCCCTATCATCCATCTCTTCAGCTTGTTGAACCTTGGAAGCGCTGACCGTTTCTACTGTAATCTCCTGATCTATATTAGCATATGCCTGGAACCAGCATAGTCTTGTGACTGCGACGGTCGGGTCCTGTAGGGATTCTTGATGCACTTAAAAAGTTATTGACGTATAGCATCGAACCATGAGTTGATGATTGGCTTCACAAACCCATGGTCTGCAATGACTCACTCAGTATGACAAGCTTGGCTATCCCCCCTCCCCTCCGGCGGTGGGCCGTCCAAACAATGCCGCAGTCCTGGGAGCAGTGGAGAACGCATATATAATTCGCACCTCAGTTATTGACAACTCCATTCCGGAACGTCCCTACTAGAACGCCAACACAATATCGAATATCTGCGGGTAAGTGCAGCGCCTTTGGTACATGACTGTATCTAACAGAACTGTTGATATGTGCGAGATTACAATGTCTTCAACGATCTATGGTGGCTGTGGCGATAAAGTGGACAAAGAGATGAACAGAAAGGGATGTGATGACCCGGGAAAGAACGGTCATAAGACTTCAACCAAATGGCTGGGGTCTACCAGGAAGCTAGGAAAGTGCGGCCTGCCTACTTGCAAGAATCCATAGAAATTTTGGTGGACAGTCCTATCGCGTAGGAAGGTCGTCTTCCTTTGTCAAGTCTTCAATCCAATGTATGAAAAGGGGAATCTGTTTCTACCTCTCACGAATCATGAATTATTGGTTGTTATCAGCCCTCCTCCATTTTCCTAGTCACTTCGTTACTTTACAGCGTGGCATGGCCTTTCTAAGACGCTTCTTGGCATTGGTTGCAGTGGACGATGAAACAATGAGTACTTTGTATTCTTGTTGACACGCACCTATTTAGGCCTGTGATGCACGGTCGCTCGTGATGCAAACGAACGCCAAAGTCATTTGTAGATCCGCAACCGAAAGCCCAATCGAGATGTACCTTATACTACGAGCCGAGTCCTGGCGGCTAGCCAGCGGCCCCATCTGACACATTGACGCGCTGGCAAGCAAAAGTGCGGACATCACTTTCCTTTGACCTCTGGCAACTCACACAACCCACGACTGTCGCTGTTTACTTATGCATGCTCCGTTCCTCGATTCGAACCACGACTCAGGACGACGTCATGTACAATAGATTTTCTTTGTGTTACTGTCAGGCTTCTCCGTAACAGATTTGCCTATGAGAGCTACGGTTCTGCCTCAAGAGCCCTAACGACCTCCTGCCCAGTCTCGAAGCGACGCTCGCAACAACACCCTGCAATGATGTTTCCGAGTGGCACATCTGCTAGGTTTGGAAACTGCCCTTGTTCGAACAACGCGCGCACACGATCGCCATACGCAAATCTCTCCTCGTTCTGTGGCGCTGGACCACTGTGAAAAGGGTAACAGCCAGTCATAATAACGTAAATAACAATGCCGAGACTAAACAGGTCGACTTTTGGCGATTCATGGTCTGTTAAGCATGGATCGCTAAAGGGATCATCAGGGAGGAGGCCGCCGTCCAAGTCTAGTCCAACGCATCTGGAACCGCCAAAGTCGGCAAGGAATAGATCTGGAGTCTGCGCGACTTGATGGACAAGCACGTTTGTGGTGGATAAATTTGAATGGATTATGCCTTTCTCGTGGACATATGCAATAGCTTGAGCGACTTGCAAACTCCACTGCTTACGCAGAGCGATGTTGATTTTAGAGTTGTGTTTTTCGATGTACGATTGGAGGTCTCCGCAATTCGCTTCGCCGAGCAACAAACCCTCTCTCATGTTGTCCATCGTGAAGCGCCCATGATACCTGGAGTAGAGTGAGACGTGCGTGGTTGATGTGGAAGTGAAAACAAACGGAATGATCCTAGGATGGTATCCCATCCTCTCAAAGAGCCTCACCTCCACGCTAAAAGCATGGTCGGTCTCAGCAGCAAACTCTTCGCGTCCTGGAAGTCCCTCTTGCATATCCCGCGGCATTTTGGCAACGAACCCTTTCTCTAAGCGATAAACAATAGCAGTGCGCCCATCCTCACTAATCACATCCATGCTGTGGGTGGAGGCAGCCAGATTTTCGAAGATAACCTGGCTGGGAGGCATGCTGCTTTCATGTTGGGGGTGCCGAGATGGCGGTGCTCAGAAGCGGTGAGGCCATCGAGCTGACTTAGCAATACACCAACCAATCATAGAGCTAGACCACCGTATCCATGCATTTGATACACTGTTGCTCGTGATGCGCGAACCTGAATAAAAGGAAGGCTGCACAAGCTAAATAGCAGAGCATTGACACTAATATCTGGCACCAAAAATATACACGAAGTTCAGGCAGCTTCAAGTCTACCTAGGTGAAATATGGCAGTGGAATTGGAAGAGGCTGCCGTTGTCTCTCCGAGTATGCGACTAAGAGCAGGAACAGGGATAGAGTCCATGGTACGAGAGTACTTGATGAGGGGCTTTGAGATGGATGGTCTGCATCTTTACGAATGGCGGTGTTGTTCACTTGCCTCCTACATGACACTCAGAGAGCCGTGGGACGGGGCTGAGCTATCACACTCCACAATACAGCTCCCTTTTTGCTCCCCATCCACGAAGGCTGTGTCGACTCGACATGACATATCTTTGCAGCAAACGGAGACGACTGCAAGGCGATCTGTCGACCATGGCTGCCCGTGCTAAATCATGTGTCGGTGCAAGGGGATCGTATATTGGACGAGGTGACGGGGAAAGAGCGGGCCGACCTGCGCTCGCCACCGTCAACACCAACCCCACCATCGCCGGCGACGTGTATCATCTCCTCATCTCAACTCAGCGCGATGTCTCAGCCAGATGAATCTCGTTTCGCTCTCGAATTGGAGCTGCTTCAGGCCATGTACCCTGACCAGATCGATTACAGTTCCAAAAGTCGCGACCTGAAATTTACTGAGCAGGCGGCGCTGTTGCACCTTCGCCTGCCTGAGCGATATCCGGAGGCCGGACTACCAGAGGTTGTCGCAGCACGCGACGCAGCCAAGAACGACCTGAGGGATCGAACAATAGCCGCAGTTCGAAATGCTGGGCTGGCGGACGGCGAAGAGGCGTTGGACGCTGTCATCGCGTGCTTCCAGCGCGTCGTAGAAGAGACTGACCGCATGCGCGATTCACACACAGGCACAGGCAGTACATTACCAGCATCTACATCGACACCCGAAGCTAGCAAGACAGTCATCATCTGGCTGCACCACCTCCTCGCCCTCTCCAAACGCAAGCTCGCGCTCTCGCCCGCTTCTATTTCCGGCCTCACCAAGCCAGGCTACCCAGGCATCATGCTCTTCTCCGGCCCCGCGCCTGCAGTTACAGACCACGTGAATACACTCAAAGCGGAGAACTGGCAGGCCTTCCAGGTGCGCTACGAGGGCGACGAGCTGTGGGAATTTGGGCACGGATCGGGCATCAAGGAGGCCGAGACAATGGCGGAAGTCGTCAAAGCGGTCGAGGCGGGGAGCAATGGTGCAAAGCAGAAACAGGAGTTTTTGGAGGCTGTGGGGATCAAGTGAGGCTGGTGGGGCTGCTGATGGGTCGATGTTTCGAGCGGCTTGTGGACCGGCGGCAAAAGGAGGGCATGGCCCAGCGTTCGCGCCGTCTGGTCAATAAGGTATTTGGGCGACTCTATCTATATTCCTATATGAGCGCGAGAGGAAGACGGGGCGTGCTGACGGCAGCTGCGGGCGCGCGGAAAGAAGCGTCATTGGGTTCCAGCCAGCATGGCGGTTTAGGTGAGACGAAGTAGCTATATACTGCTTTTCTACGCCTTCTCGGGCTGCAGGACACTTCTCGGGCGCGTTTCAAGCTACGCAGAAGACCTCCGAAACCAGACGGATTTCTCGAGTGAAGAACTGCATCTGGACGTTTGCCGATTGATGGCCGAGACAGACTCGGGTCAAGTCATGGTCGCAACGATCAGCCACGCATTGTCGCTACCGGTATGGTTGCACGCTTGCCTGGGTTTCATTGAGCTGCATTGTCTGCTTGCCTGGTTGCGTCCCACGTCGACCCCCTCAGCCTCCACCGAGCACCAGCGGCCGGGGCCACCAGAGTGCTGATGTATGATGGACGCAACGCTGGGCAGCGTGTCTATAGCATCTCTCGCTCGTATTGGCCCGCGCAGGCGTCCCGCGCGGAAATCAGTCCTTGCCATGCGTGGCTGCGGCACATCGCGATCGCGTGCCTCTGGCCTGCGCAGACAATGCATTGCGCTATCCGCATCCAACGAATGAAGGCGACATGGGCGATCTCCTGCAGCTGGCGCACTCGCCCTTTTTTGAATGCGTGATTGATGCTGGGGGGGACGCGGTAGCTCGCTCTCGCGATTGGCTTCACTGCAGGGCATGGAGAGGGCAAAACGCGGGTTGAACAGACCTGCCTTGTCTTGCCCTGCGTTGCCGGACGACCAGAAATTACCCCAATCGATGCACACGGCGGCGAAGTAACGGAAAGGGGAATCTTTGCACGAGGATGTGACGGCGCGGATGACGGTGAGCAACTGGTCGCGGTGAAACTTCAATTAACCCCCGGTCTGGTTAGACTCGCTCGACGCGACGGGTTCGTGTGCGGGCCGCCTAGGGAACCAGCCAACCACCCTCAAACCCAAACTCCCGCCCAATTGTCCCACAAAGACATCCCTCAGCACACGCCTGTTTCCACTACTGCCCTTCGACCGAGACGACTGCAGCGTGTATTGAGATCGTGACTTGCACTTGCACACCTGCACACCTGCACACCTGCTGTTTCTCTGATTACCCGCTTCCGCGCTCTCCGCACAGCACCTCCGCACCTCAGCTTTTCAGCTTTACGCACCGCACCGCTCAGCGCCAGAGCATTTCCAAGCAGAGGACGGGCTTCCCCTCCGGCCGCCTGAGCTCCCAGCCGGCTCTCCTGAGCTCCTCTTCCATCGCACGAACGCTAGCGAGGCTGGTGAGCCGCTGCGTTGCCCACGATGAAGGCTGCTCCGCTGCTGGTGTCCTGGCACAATGAGAATGCCCCCATCTACTCGGTGCACTTTGAGCCCCACGGCAAGGGGCGATTGGCGACAGCGGGAGGCGACAACAATGTCAGAGTAAGTTATTGAGCTGCTGGCGGGGTGACGGCCCATGCTGACAGCCGCAGATTTGGAAGGTCGAGGCCAACGGCGAAGAGCGCAAGGTCAGCTATCTCTCGACTCTGGTCAAGCACACACAAGCCGTG
>Ga0247740_1001269_pt1 | contig 10982 bp, 6 predicted proteins | sample UWRJL148409B2_FD_180942 | JGI IMG/M metagenome (GOLD analysis project Ga0247740, IMG submission 180942) | Plant litter microbial communities from Arlington Agricultural Research Station in Wisconsin, United States - UWRJ-L148-409B-2 | ecosystem: Environmental > Terrestrial > Plant litter >...
ATAGAAGGCGGGAGTTATGTACGCAGAGACATTCCAAGGTTTCATTCCGCTAGTCAGCACTTCAAGGCGCGCCATGTACCTGACTCGCAGTACCATCGCTGCCCGACAATTGCCGAAAACCTGAATTTGCCGAGCAAAAAGGGCAAGAACAGGCGAAACGTCATGTCGGTTGTTGATGAATTCTACCGGAAAATACACAATGCGTCGGCGGAACGGACCGTTGCGTCGGTTTGCTGCAGGGATAGTGCGTCGATGGGGGTACGAAGATGGAAATGGTCGATGAGTTGGCGGTTTGTGTGACTCGCAGATCAAGCGCAGCGCTTATCTCCACGGATGCGAACTTGATGATCAGGAGGCCTAGACTATGATGTCTTGGATTCAAGTCTGCCGGACGACTTGCAAAACGGGAGCAAAATCCCGCGATGAACTGGTATTGCTGTTGGCTTGTACAGTTGACAGAATGTTGAATCCGCACGACCGAGTGACATCGCACTGGAATTTGAAGAGCTGCGGTCTTCAACGTTGCGAGTCATGAAGTGTGTAGTCTAACGCCTACTATAAAACCACTTAGTCCACTCCTCCGATAAACTCTCCCGGTCCACTCGTACATACTCAACCAGCCAATCATCTACTTCCGCCTCTACCACACTAGACCGCAGCCCACCATGAGTTACAATAGTCAGCTAAATTCCGGCGCATACTGGCGCGCTCACATCAGCACCTTCCCTCGCCCCGCCAACGCACCTCTAAATGCCAAATGGTACCCAAAGTGCCACGTATGCGCCGACCAAGGGCGCGAAACACTTGGCCTTGTCGACGAAGATGACATTAGCCACAAGTGCCCAGCCTGCGGTCATCGATTTGAAGGTTGCGAGCGTTGTGTAGTTGTATTTAGGTGGATGACGCCTGATGGACAATTGAGTGAGTGGAGATATCCTTCTTTGGGGTACTGGCCGATGCGATGATGAGAATTTGGTCGAAGACTGGCAGGGGGATTCAGTAATGCCGAGAGCTGGACCGGCGGACAAACGGGAATGGGGGTGCTGACTTTGCGTTCGAGAGAGGGCGGCGGTAAAGCCGCAAAGGTCTTGTAATGATACACATAGAGGTTCTCAGCTCAGTTCCATCATCTCGTTCATGGAATTCCTCGGTAACGTTTTTGCTATACATGATTCGGTATATGTTCACTCATGAACGCGAGATCTATCTCCGTCTCCGAATGAAGATCAGAGTCCAGACATGCAGGTTTCCTTCGAGGGTTTCCGGCGCCGAATGTAGGCAGCATTTCTCGCCCCTCGGATTTCTTGGAAGATCGCGATGATAAGAGGTGCAGATATCGTAGCGCCGGTGCCGTCATCGACACCAATCTCTCCTCAATTTTCCTCCGCAAGAAGCCTAGTGCTGGTAGGTTTGCGGAAATGATGCCGACGTTTGCCTCTAAGGTCGTCCAGATAACAAGATTGATGCCCGACCCTGTGGCGATATTAGCTGTGCAATCAATGATGCTGCACCGCGTGGAGACGTACAGGTCTGATCGTGGGCAAACTTCGTTGTCGCATAGTGCAGAACCCGAACAACGGAGAGGCCTGTGGTCACCAAGCCAAAGCCAATCAAAATTGTGATGGCCATTTTCTGGTTTAGACCCATCCGAAGCTTCCAGACCATGACAAGTGGAGTTGTGGTGCAGATCAGATCAGTGATGATGGACCATACTACAGCGACATGTTAGCGCCTCCCATCATACAGTCGTACGAAGCGACCTACATCCCTGAACACTCGATGCAACTGTCAAGACTCTCGTATCCCAACATTTCGCATTCTTGATAGTAATGTCCCAAAAAGCAGCGGTCGGCCGGCAGAATGCAAAAATAATGACGATACATGCGCCATTGACAATGACCAAAGATCCCATGAGCGCGTACATATAGTAGCGCATCCACTTGGCCTGAGTCAACCGCAGTACCATGAACGCAACCGAGATTTTCGTGATGGCGGTACAAAATGTGTACGGAATGATAACTAAATTGGAAAATCTGTACGCCTCGTTCATATGGGACTCGCTGATATATTGGACGTGTCGACCTTCGCCGTAGTAGATGAATATGCCGTTGAAGACGAGCTGAATGAGGGAGCAAAACTGCAGCAAATTATTTATTTGCCAGAAAAGACCATGTTAGCACTACTCACTGTGGCCAGGACAATTGTCCAATCATCCCATCCGGCGGTCTTCACTACCACTAGTCGACTGTACAGCCTCGACCCCAGTGTAAAAAGTACAAGTGCAAAAGACACGGCCATCGTGGCGACGGCGCGCGTACTAATTGAATCATTCTGCGGCAGGTTGTTGAGATCGATGTGGGCTAGATCCGGCGCCTCCATGGCTTGTGAAGAGAACAGCTTGAATACCTCTGAGGTCTAGACAAGATGGACGATGGAACAGAACGGTAGCCCTGTAACCATTCAAACCAGCAAAGGCCGTACGTTATTAGCAACTCAAGTTCACCGTTCAATACACCGACAGTTAGATGAATTCTTTGGGCTGTACATCCCGATATGGCTGTGCGCCAGCTGGCACAACGGTTCGTGGCATGCATATGTGCGCGCTCGCGCTGTCCGAGTGGTCGTAATTGAACCGTTCCAGTTAAAACACCGATAATACGGGCTCCAGCCATGCGCCATCAAGCTACCGTTGCAGGCGGCTGAGAGGCACTGCAACCTTCGTGTAGCCCTGCGGCTGAGGCGGCCTTGGCAGCTGATGGTAGCTCTTCGGGAGGGCCGCAGCATCTTGACCGTAAGTCTGTCGCCATTGAAAGTTATAGCCATTATACTGTTCAATAGTCAGTAGAGTGTGAATTCCATAAAGTTAATGGTTGAGATGAGGTTGTTCGTGGCTAACCCATATTCCATCTTGAGGTTTCTTAATACACTAGTCCATATGTGTACTAGTGGTCTTAGATTTTGTCACGAAAACGGTCGCGTCTTGGATTTCAGTGCACTCAATCAACGAAAACTGTGTGGTCGTTGAGCGGTATTATGCGTACCTCGAGAAGATTATTTGCGCCTACTAAGCTGTCACTGTATAAGACCATCGAGATCAACCAAGATTCACAGAACGGCGCCATGATATCGGTTCTTCGATCGTTCCTTGAACACTAGGCACTTGCCGAATTGATCAGGGATGTTTGCTTGAGTGTAACAACCTTTATGACCGCCGAAAGGCAAACCAATGAACATACCCAGGAGACGCTTCAGAAGTACAGAGAGCGCTGGCATCCGCCCCAACGTCACCTTCATAACGCGAAAAATGGGGAGTGTGAGGAAGCTCGCTACCTTCAGTCGTACCATTGACTACCTGTCCCTTGGTTGATACCAGCTGACCAAAGCGGATGTCGATCATGTAACGCGCACTAATAGAGAGAGAGCGTAAGTGGCATGCTCTGGTCCAATGACCCAGTCTACGCCAAACGACTATTGAGTCTCGTCTTCCGCGGCGATCATAAGGAGTCGAGAGAATGACTCCACCATTTTCCGATTCTTTGAGTGCATAGATTTGCTATTCGAGAAGCTCAATTCTTCTTGGTTTTCGCTCATATACCACACCATTCTCCCAAAAGAAGAGTAAAATATCCCAAGACAGCTTTCAAGAGATCTTCTTTTGCGCTGAGCCTTCAACCCATGCCTCCAATCCCCTCCACATGGCCACACCGCCCCTCCCATTTACCTTACAAAACTCCCTCATCACCTTATACCTCGTCGTCTTCCAATCTTTCACTCTTTCGTCCGTCTTCGCCGACGCCTTCCCACTAGCTTCAAGCTCCACGCAAACCGCATGTCCCAACTTGGCCAAACAAATTGGACAAAGATACGGTGGCTGTCTCGCATCCTCCTTCATCCCCCCAGTGCTTTGCATGTTACACGCATAATACACACAATGCGCCATACCCAGACAATGCCCCAGCTCGTGTGACGCTGTCCGTGCGACTCGCGAGAACCAGAGGCCTTCGAGGGCTGGCTTGCTCGTGGGAATTGGGAGAGTGGATGCGGCGGCCATGGCGGCGTGCATGGGCACGGTTTTTGAGAGCTTGATCTGGTCCTTGGTGGGAGCGGTGGTAAGAACTTCTTCAACGGCGCAGAGATTGTCGATGTAGGCTTTGCAGTGGCTCATTGGCCATGTGTGCGCAAGGTCGATGCCGTTGCCGACGTCGAGGTGCGGATTATAGCGCGCGCTTTGGACAACGGCGACACGACTTCCCCCATATGCACGGCCACAGCAGAAATCGTCGTCTTCGTTTTCATAGATGTCGTGGTCTACTAGCAGCAGCAGAGCGTATGCGTCTTTCGGGAGCATGGCGATCGCTGCGTCCAGGATATCGTCCAGGTTCAACTGCGCCGTGAACACGCCGTCGGGAGTTGGTCGAGTCCGAATGCGTGTCTTCTCTTCGCCGTTTTGAAGTGCGATGTACTTCGGCACACCTTTCGTTACTGCGTTCGTTCGAGCCGTTGACTTCCACGTTGTCCAGTTCAGTTTCGTCGGGAATTCTTTGACCTGAATACCATGATAGAAAGCCGCCAAATACTCCATCACTTCGCCCGCCTGTGGACTCCCCAGCTCCTCCTTGTCATTCACTGTCGGCTTTACCCACCGCTCCATCTGCAACTTCTCTACGCCCTTACCAATCCGCGGCACGTCCGCCACATATAACACGCTCCGCCCCTCCGCCCCAAACCGATTCCGCGCCTTCTCGCCATACCAACTCTTCATACTTTGCGCGCGCTCATCAGGTTCGTAATTCAAATCATCGTGCGGTAGAACCAGTGGCGCAGGAAACGTTGTGCTTAAGGCCTCTGCTTGACCCTCCAGCAACACGTTATGAGGCACCTTCCCATGTGCCGGTGGTGGTACCCGACCGGACTTTATTGCGGCTGCTAGTCGGGCTTTTGTGTCGGCTCTTTCAAAGCCGGCGAGCTCGGCGAAGGGGGAGGGGTCGACTTGGAGAAATTCGTGGGGACATTGGGGAATTGTTAGCATGGTGGAGACATAGGCAGCAGAAGTCGCCGACTCTGATTTCATGGGCTACGACAGGCTTTTTCTAGAGAGATGGCTGTTGTTGCCTTAAGGAGGCTGTGTTACTAGCATTGAATTGCTCTCGTCCCGTCCCACTAAGCCCGAAGCAGCCGTGTCAGCCTATCCCGAGGAACCGGCAAACCTTAAGCTCGACAGCGCCCATCCGCGTCGTTCAACAAAGATATAAGAAACGTATCACAAACAATACCACGCACGACCTCTACCTATCACCCTAGCTCGCCCATCTCACGAAAACTATGACGTCATTAATGCACCTCTCTAATGAATTGAAATTGCTCATAATCACAAACCTAGCAGCCGTCTCCCCACCCTCCACCATCACCGCCGAAGCAACAACCGACTATGACGACTACGAAAAGTCGCTAGACCATCTTCCCCATATCCCACCACACGCGGCAATCTCACAAACTCTTCTCGCCCTCTCCCAAACCAACGCCATCTTCCGCTCCCTGCTCGCGCCGACAATCTATGCTACGCTCACGTTGCAAAACACGGTCGCATCTGGGACCGCGATTTCGAAAATTGCTCAAGGAGAGAATGCGCGTTTTGTTAAGAGGATTGACTACATTGCCGCCGTTCCCCTCCCACCCTATGATGTACTCGAACTCGAGGAAGTCGACAACAACCCCTCGGCCCCCAAACCCTCCGATTTCCCGGAATCAGTCAAACATATCCTTTCCCATCTATCTCTTTTCCCAAATCTGGAGACAGTCAGCATACACTTCGCTGCCAAGCTCTTGTCCCTACAAGACAACATCTCCAACCAAGACACCCTCGAAGACGCCGAAGAGATCCTCACCGCCGAATCTCGCGAGGGCTGGCGCGCCCTGATGACCTCAACCTACACCGCCTTGGCCCAAAACACCCCTGGTGTCGTCAAATCCCTGATCCTACGCGAGCTCATCATGAAAGAAAGCTCGGCCTGGGAGACCGTCCGGTGGCGGGAGTTCCTGGGCGGATTGACGAAGTTCGATGTCAGTGTGCGCGGCTGGGACAATGGTGCCGGTTGGAGCATATCTACCTTCGAGTGCTACACTGATTTCTGGGATAACTTCGATCACTACTTCTTCGACCACCTGACGGAAATAACCCACCTCTCCATTGCGGCGAACGAAGACGGTCCCGCAGGTACGGGCGGCGGATACACCGGCCCCCTCTCCTTCAAACGGCACCATATGCCACATCTCCACACCATAGTCTTAGACTACGTCCTTGTCGGCGAAACCGTTGTAACGCTCCTGGCAACCCATGCCAAAACTCTACGATCTCTACACCTAAAACACGCCTACGCCCCAAGGGCCTGGTGGTTCGCCGACCTCTCTTGGAGCGGATTCTTCTCCTCACTCCTCGCCACGACGCCGCTCTTTCCAAATCTAACGAGCTGTGTGATTGAAACCACGCTAGCCGACTGGGAAGTCTTGGCCGAAGCAGATGCTGTGGAGAAAGGCGAGACGACGGGAAGAGCGGAGGGCCTAGAGAAGGAGTTGTTGTATATCGAATTTTCGGATAAGTATGGGTCTATTTGTACGGATGCGGATTGGAGGAAGTTCGAGCCGGATCGGGCGGAGAAGAAGGCTAGGGATTGGGAGGCGTACGAGAGATTTTTGCAGGTCGTGGAAGGAAATAAAAAAGTGATGGCAGGTGATCACGTCAGTAATTGAGACTGATCACGAATTCCCGCGAACGGCGAGAAAGACAGATCCGAAAAACGTCAGTGAACCATATGCCCCAAGGAAGTGCTGGAGCAAAAGAACGGTCGAGAAAACGCAATTTCGATGCATTAGAACTACAAGCACTAAAATCTTAAAAAACAAATTATCCTCCTCCACAACCGAATCGTCCTATCCCATGCCCAACAGAAGTATACAAACACTAGCAACGCTGAAACCCTAACGCGACCACCCGCGGCCAAACAAGGCATTCTCTATCAACGGACACCACTGGACCTCTGACCCGCGACGACCGACATGGACGCAGTCTCGTCTGTCACTTAGAGAGGCTGTCGAATTAATCCACAAGGGTCGTTCGCTTGCGAGTCGGATGTAAAAATCAGTCCGCCCCAGAACGTTGAATGCCCTGAATGCTGCTCGTACGACTGAACCAGCAACTGAGGCATTTTGACCTCCACAAATCCATACATTCTTGGTAGCTGTCCCCGTAGAGACCTTGGCAGTTGTAACAGAACATGCGGCAGTCTTTTCGCGCCTCAATAGAAGGATTACCGCGTCGATCATTGTTCCCTCGCGAGGAAAGGCCTGATGAATAACCGGCATAAAGCTCGCCCATAACGCAAGTGTGGCATCGAAGCCTCCACTTCTGCCAACATTCTTGATAATTCTTCCCGGTGAGACTTTCGCAGCTTTCGCAATACTGGTCGCAGGCGTGTTGTGCCTCGGTGGCAGGATCAATGCGCCGGTCTTCGTCCGTACACTCATGGCAATTTGCCCAGCACGCAACATCGAGAGTGCCGCAATGGCACTCTTTCACGCAGTCTCTGAGTACCGAACGTTTGCCTTTGGTGGCCCCTCCAGTAGCGTCGGACATCAACACGATGCATTCGCGGCACTGCTTGTCGCACTCCTCGGTCGGGAACGCACCGCAGTCACACACTCGGCGACAAGGAGCGTTTAAAGCGGTCTGGTAGTCGCTACTGTCGGAAGGATCGAGGCCGCGAGGCTTGGTGCTAGTGCCGGTATTTCCAGGGGCAGACGCTTTCGCGGACTTGTCCTTGGACTCCGCCAAGCCATTGACAACCTTGTCGGTCTCGTCTTCTCCAAATATGGTGCGCAGGAGCTGGCGGCCTTGCTCCACAAGAGCATTTCCCTCTCGGACAAGGTTCTCTCCTTGATGACGCATGCCGACGCTGTCATCAACGAGCCCTTGTTCGCTGCGTTGGCGGAGGCCGGATGCAGAACCGTCTTTGGACACGGATTTCTGGTTTGGGGAAATCTTGTCCTTGGTTTGCGAGCTACCGGAGCCATAGAGGGAGTCATAAAGCGCATTGCCGTACTCAACCATGTCATTGCCTTCCTGGATCAGACCCTCACCCTGAAACACAAGCTTCTCGGTGTTCTTGATGAGGCCGGTGTCGAGCTTTTCGGGCACTTTAGAGCGATGATCGAAACCGAAGGGCTCGTAGTGGTGAGAATCCTCATCAGCAGCCATGGCTCGGCGTGTATGGACAGCGGTAGCTTTTTTGACCGCTTCGGGACCCTTTGCAACGCATCCGCCATTCTGCGCTCCACTTGTGTCCTTCATCGGCTCGCAGCTGAAACCGTGACCACAGTAGCGGTAAGGAACCCAACTTTTGCCATTGAATTGGACTAGCTCGTTTGGTCCCGCGCATCGAGTAATGACGCCCGAGCTACCATTCGAAGCGAGGTATGGCCAAGGTAGCCATATATCATCCCCCCTGCCATTGGGATGCTTGCAAACAGCGAACTCAACACCTGGAGACACATCCTCACAGACGTAAGGTGGGAGACAAACTCCGGAGAATCCCCAAGATCGGCCGTTCCACTCGACGATTTCGCTCTCGTTGTTACTGCTGCACTTGGTGGCGACATAAGCGGGAGACTGTGCGTGGCAATGTCCGTGGCCGTCAATGTCTTTGCAACTTTCCATGCTCTTGCAGGTGTAGAGATGGACCCAGTGTTCTCCATTGAAGCGTTGAACCTCGCTCTTGCTCCTGGGGTTGCATCGAGTGTTGAAGTTGCCGCGAGCGCGCAGGGCACGAGCCGGACGTGCAGGGACAGGAACGAAGTACTTGTGTCCATTTTCTTCGCGACAAGCGGCGAATTCAGGTAATTGCGTGCAAGCCTCATCACAGACGTGGAATCGTTGCCAGTCGTTGCCGTTGAGATACTGGACTTGTTTGCTCTCCACGTCGGCCGGGTCACAGCGGGTCTGCACATCGCCAGAGACCAACTTGGTCTTGTCATCAACCGTCAAGGGAACGTCAACTGTCGAGGGAACGTCAGTTGTTGAGGGATCGTCCGAGTCGTCCGAAGTATCTGGCTGTTCCAGTTCCGCCTGAACCGAATCAACCTCGTCTGAGAGTGGAAAATGAATCGTTCCGTCCCAGAGGCAACCAGCCCCATCCATTGGAATTACATCGATGCATTCCTCCCTGAGACCACAATAGTAGAAATCTCGCCAATTCCGTTGGCCGACATGCCAATATTGCAGTATTCCGGAATGTGATGTAGGATTGCAGCGGGTGGGTACTGGGTATGCTTGCTTAGGGTGTGAGCCATTGTCGACAAGCGAGTCGGCGAGACTCGCGACAGAAGAGACACCGAGTGAGTCACGCTTGTAGCTTGTCGGGGGTAGAAGTAGCGGCACCGTCGTGCCGGTCTGGGTGCATGTTCCACGAACGCCGCCCTCATCGCACTCGAAAGTCGTGAGGAGGAACTTGCCAGGCACCACCCAAACGTTGGGTTTCGTATTGCACGAGCCGTGACCTTGCAAATCGCTGCAAGAGCCAGCGGGAAAGCAAGTGAAGAAGTCGACCCAGTGCGTGCCGTTGAAGCGCTCGATGATGTCGTCCTTGTTGTCAGGCTTGCATCGCGTGTCAAAGTACTCGAAGTCAGGAATAGGGTCGACATCTTCCCGGTCGATGATGTCACTCAGATCACGACGGCGAGCTGCGTGTCCAGATTCGGCTTTGTCGCCTTGGTAATAAGAGCATTTGCCGGAAGCCTCGCACCCAATGTGCCAGTCGTTGTCGGCGGCCTGCGTGAAGACGGGAAGGCTACATAGGGCAGCTGCAGCCAGGACTACGTAACGCATTGTGGCCAAGGCGAGGGTGTATGGCCGGATGTAAGTTGGCTTAGCACAAAATACGGCTCCGGTGGGAAGGCGGTCAGCTGTCGCCACATTAGCAAGTGACGCTGAAGATGTAGATAGAAGAGGAGAGAGGAGAACACAGACGAACCTACTACGCAGCCAAATGCGGCAATGGAACGTTGGAGCAAACTGGTTGGAGAGGAGCCGGAGTGGAGAGTTAATTTGGGAGGAGGCAGGCCGGGTGGAGAAGTACACAGCGTGGAGAAGCGGACCAGATGAAGAAGTGGACGGTTGAACAAGTGGTATAAAAGGTGGAAGAAGGAAGTCGGAGATATGAGGCGGGAAGACTCCGTTTTGTACTCTCTCATGGGGCGACTGCCCATGCGCAACAGCGACTACCTTGGGGGTCTGTTTGCAAACATATGGCGGGGAGCAATAACCGCGAGGAACAGAGTTAGCATGGCAGGTTGGAGCTGAGGTAGGTAAGTGCATTGATGAGCGGGAACAACTCGGCATGATCTCATGCATATTAGTAGTACCCGTCCGTCACACGTTCAACAGTGAAAGAGATGTCAGTCGAGGGGCCATTAATTCATTGCATGGAAGGTTGAAGGGAAGAATCGATAAAAGTTCACCCGATTCTGTATTGTTCGTGAGCGGAAAGTTGATCGCAAGGTATGATCCAGAGCGCGTAGCTTCCTGCCAGAGCAAGTTGAACAACCATGTCGTCGAAGCTTCAACCGGTTGTTTGTGGAAGGAAGCCGCCACGACGCTACAGGTTTTGGCAGCGCCGTTTGAACGTTGGAGGGGCGCCAATGCCGTAACAACTAGAGCAGAATTAGACGGTCTTGTGTGAAGATGAGATGGATAGCCATTGCGGAACATTGAGGTGAAGGTCGCGTCGCGTCCGCGGTGAGGTGAATGGCTCGGAAAAACGTCAATCCGTACGCTAGCCAAACCCCCCCCCCCCACGTGCCACGTGTGTTTCATCCCATCTTTCGTCCATCGTGTTGAACACCCATTCTTCATGTCCTTCGCCTCTTACACGAGGCTGTTCAATGGCTCCGAAGCGAAGCCATGGTGGCCGCCGTTGCTACACGTACCGGTG
>Ga0247740_1001271_pt1 | contig 10966 bp, 11 predicted proteins | sample UWRJL148409B2_FD_180942 | JGI IMG/M metagenome (GOLD analysis project Ga0247740, IMG submission 180942) | Plant litter microbial communities from Arlington Agricultural Research Station in Wisconsin, United States - UWRJ-L148-409B-2 | ecosystem: Environmental > Terrestrial > Plant litter >...
CTGTCACGACTGCGGGGCAGGCAAATTGCGGGGCAGGTCGCGAGAGCATTGAGATATATTGGTTTCAATGAAGCCGCCCGAGGTCGAGCTGGTCCCGGCGCCCAAGCGCGGGCGGTACGACCGGGGTCTGAGTCGGCATGACCGTCAGTTGGCTCAGCGCGAACGAGTGATCGCCGCGATTTCCTCGCTGAGCGCGGCGGGGCGCGAGCTCAGCGTCGCTAGCGTGGTCGAGAGCGCCGGCATTGGGCGCAATACGTTCTACGAGTACTTCGACGATCTCGAACATGCGCTGCTCGTGATCAAGGGGCGCACGCTGCGTGAGTTTGCGCCGCGGGTCGAAGCGGCGTTGCAAGTGGCGCGTACGCCGCTCGAGCGGGTGCGCGCGCTGGCGCGCGTTTGGGCAGAAAACCTGCTCGAAAACCCGGCGCAAGTGAAGCTTGCCCTGCGCGCGCAAGCCGAGCTCGTCGAAGCCACTCAATTGTCGGTGTTGGGTGAGTACATTGCGGGAGTGCTGGGCGCCGAGGTCGATGCACGCAGCACATTACCGGGGCTCGCGGAGCCGTTGCGCGTGGCAGTGGTAGCGGCCCTGTTCGATGCCGTCAGCCGCGCTCACCTCAACGTATCGGCGATGAAGATTGAAGAGCTGCAGCGCGTGCTCGCGGATTGGTCCGTGCGCGTGCTGCGTTGAGTGCCACCCCGCCTCGTCTCCATTCGAGACGGCCCGCGGGGGCGCGCGCTTCGGACACCAAATTTCGCCTCGATCCGCCCTTGCGTCCGTTTCGGCCCGAGATCTGGCCGGAGGCGAGTTTTCCGATTTTGCACAGGCTGTGGAAAACCTGCGCATTCTTTGGGCGCAATTTGCGCGTGCAAAAAGCGGCCGCAAAAGCCCAGCAGCGTCATTTCCATCGCGCGCCTCCGATGCTAGCTTCGCTCGCGCATGTCCAAAGGCCCGGTCGAACTCCGCGTTGGGGGACAGACCTACCGCGTCGTCGCGACCGCGGATGAAGCGGACCTGCATCGTCTGGCCGACGTGGTCGACGCGCGCCTGCGACAGCTGACCGCGCCCGGCCGCCAAGTGTCACCGCAGTCGATGCTGCTGGCCGCCATCTCGCTGGCACACGACCTCGAGGACGAGCGACGGCGGCGCCTGCACTCCGAGCAACGCTCGCGCGAGATGTTGAGCAGCTTGGTCGCTCGCATCGACGCCGCGCTCGAAGCGGATTCGGCGGAACTCGCCGCCACGGCGCCGCCCGGCGAGCCCGCCGCCGACGAAGCCGAGGTCGAGTTCGATTTCGGTCCTGGGCTCGACCCGTAGCCCCGCGCAGCCCAAATAGGCGCTCTTTGCCGCTCAATCCCCGGGGTCCGGGGCAGGGTGTAGCCACTCGTAGCCGAGGATGAACGGCAACGCGAGCCATAGGCCGTCGATCTGCAGCCCGACAAAGAGTGTGCTGCCGTGACCGCCAGACACGGCCGCATCGCCGCCAATCACCAAGCCACTGGCCATGGCGTAGTGGCTGCCGTGAAAATTGTGACTCCGCAGGCCGAAGAAGGCTTCACCCGAGAGCCGAAAATCATCTGCGTTGCGGCTGAGCGCGCCGGCCGAGAGCACGATCGGAAAATCACCCTCGAGGGTTGGAAGCAGCAGACTCAACCCGCTGCCGAAGCGCACGTCCGAAAAGGTGGCGGTGCCCACCGTTGCGTACGGGCCGAGCGCGTAGTCTGCGTTTCGGCTGCGACCAAACAGCAGATCACCGCGTAAATTCCCGCAAAACCCGGTCTTCTGCCAAACGCCGTCCGTGCCGATGCCGCAGATCGCGGTCTGCGCAGCGACGTTCCACTCGGGCTGGGCGGGGGCTCGCGCGCCTTCGCTCTGAGCAACTCGAGCAGGGGGGCGCTCGCCTTCGCTCTGAGCACCTTGGGCGTGCGCGTGGGCCGCGCCGCCGAGGACGACGAGCAACGCACTCAGGACCGAAGCGTCGCGCATGGCTCTTCCGGCTCGACGATCCACGCCGCCGATGCGCGGATCAGGGGCTCGTGGGTGTGTACGACGGGTTCTGGTTCGGATCTTTGCACAGGGGGTATGCGGCCGAGCACTGCGTGCAGCCGAAGCTTCGATCTTGGCCGAGCACACACGGCGCCGCATCTGCCTGCATGGTGCTGGCGGACGTCGCGCATTCGTAGCCGGTGACGAGCGGATTGGCCGAATCAGTGGGGTAGTTGACCAAGCAGCCAGTGCACACTCGAATCGGGAAATGCAGCTCGCTGGAGGTCACCGCGGTGTTGCCCAGGGTCTCGCCGAAGACGCGAATCTTGGCCAAAACGGTCTTCGCATCACGCACGACAGCGGTCCCGCCGAGGGCGGACGGAATGATGTTTACGGCCATCGCCGAGTAGGCCGCGACATCGCCCGCGGCGGCGTCCGAGAAGCCCGTGCCCACGGTCGAGTAATTGCCGAGCTCGTGGCCATCGAGCGTCGTGAGCGTGACTTCGGCGCCGCGCAGGGAGACGCGCGACGTTTCGGTCCGCAGCTGCTCGGCGGAGGCACGCTCCGTGAGCTGGTTGCCGACCAAGAGCCATGCGGTGTAGCTCGAGGTGAACGCCGTATCCATGACGCCTTCGGCCAGCAGCACGGCGGTATTGTCCGGCTTGGCGACGCAGGTCGAGGCGTCGATCGAGATCACGCCGACGATGAACATGGAGCTGTTGTTGTCGGCGCAACCCGCGGTCAGGCCGAGCGAACCCAGCGTGAGCAGGCCAACGGAAAGCAGAGACTTGGTTGTCGAGCGGCGCATGGGGACCTCGAATGGCTGCACGCATCGAGCGCGCACCTAGAAGAAGTGTACCGAGCGTGCTTCCGAGACGCCAAGATTGTGCGCAATCTCTCTTACTGAAGTGGAAGATTTGCGCAGGAATTGCCTCATTCTGCGAGCGCTAGGACGCGTGTGCGCAAATCGGGCAGGGCGATGGTTTGGGTCTCGACCTGACCCACGCCGCGCGCGAAGACGAACTTCACACCGGAGCCCGCGCGCTTCTTGTCGTGGCCGATCAAGGTGGCCGCTTCGGCCATGGGCTGTCCGGCCAAGGTCGCAGGTAGCCCCAGGCGCCGCAGCAGCGAGAGCGTGCGCTCGCTCAGCTCGCGCGGGGTGTGCCCAAAGGCTTCACCGAGCCGCAGGGCCGCGACCAAGCCGAGACTCACGGCTTCACCGTGAGTGAGCGCGCTATAGCCGGATTGCGCTTCCAGCGCGTGGCCGACGGTGTGGCCCAAATTGAGCACGGCGCGCAGGCCGCTCTCACGCTCGTCGAAGCTGACGATGCGAGCTTTGACTCGCACCGAGCGACGCACGAGCTCCGCGGTCAAGTCACCATCGCGCATGACGACGCGCTCGGCGTTGTCTTCGAGCAGAGTGAACAACTCGGGGTCGCCGATCAGGGCGGTTTTTACGACTTCGGCCAAGCCGCTGACGAAGCCGCGCGAGGATTCGGTGCTCAGGTGCTGCACGTCGCACAGGACCCCGCTCGGCTGCCAGAATGCGCCCACCGCGTTCTTCGCCGCTGCCAAATCGACGCCGGTTTTGCCGCCGACCGAGGCGTCGACCATGGCTAAGAGGGTGGTCGGGATGCCTACCCAACGCACGCCACGCATGTACGTGGACGCAGCGAAGCCGGTCATGTCGGTGACGACGCCGCCACCGAGGCCGACGAACGTGGCTTTGCGATCGGCCGAGCCTTCGAGCGCGGCGTGCCAAATACCTTCGATTGCCGCGATGTTTTTGTGGGCTTCGCCGGGCTCGAGATCGACGCGGATCAGCCGTACGCCGGCTTCTCGCACTGCCGCTTCGATCGGCGCGGCGTGCAGCGCGGACACGGTTTTATCGGAGACGAGGACGCACACGGGGCTTTGCGCGACCAGAGCCCCGATGCGCCCGCTGGCCAACCCCAACCCCGTCTGCACGCCATATGACGCTTCGCCGGCGGCTACCGCTACTTCGTCCCGCGCCCAGGCCGCGCGAACCTGCGCGACCACCGTTTCGAGCGGTGCCTCGCAGGAAATGCGCGCTTGCGCTTCGGCGTAGCTGCTGGCCCGCAACGCGAGGAGATCCGTGATTCGTTGCTCGGGGTTCGAACCAGAGAGCAAGGGTCGGGTGTTCTGGCGTAGCGCGCGCCGCGTGAGCTCGGCGGGCGACCCCTCCAGCGTGACGACGACGCAGGTGTCGAGCGCCTGCAGGCGCAGATCGCGCGCGATCAACGCGCCGCCGCCGACCGCGATCACGGGCGCTCGTGCGGCCCGCGTGGCGTCGCCCAGTACGCGCAAGAAGACCTCACGCTCGAGCGCACGGAACGCGGCTTCGCCACGAGTGGCAAACAGCTGCTCGATGCTGCTGCCGGCCTCTTTCTCGATTGTGCGGTCGAGATCGATGAACGGCCGCCCCGTGGCTTGGGCTACCAGTGCCCCCACGGTCGACTTTCCGGTGGCCATGAAGCCGTTGAGTATGAGGGGGCGTTGCATTGCGGTGGGGGCCGCGGCCGAGCGGGCCGAAGGCCGCAGAGCTTGCCGGAGGCCGGCCGCGCGCGCTAGGTCGGCGAGCGCGGTAAACTATCCCCCCATGTCGGATCTCGTGGTCGAAGAGCGCGGCGCAGAGCTCCGGATTCGCGTACGGGTGAAGCTCCGGGCGTCCAAGAGTCGAATTGTCGAGGTTCGCGAGGGAGCGTTGCAAATTGCGGTGGCCGCGCCGCCGGTCGACGGGGCGGCGAACGCGGAGCTGGTTCGAACCTTGGCCGGCGCGCTCGGCTGCGCAAAAAGCTCGATTGAAATTGTCTCAGGCGGCGGGTCTCGCAGTAAGCTGGTGGCGATTCATGGGCTCAGCTTGGCGGACCTGCGCGTCAGACTGGGCCAACGGACGGGGACATAGCGCGTCGCGCGGGCTTCGAGCCCGAACGAACCAATCGGACTGGCCAGATGGCTCAGCCGGACTCAGATTCAGGCGACTGGAACTCCCACCATGACTGACCCGACGAATCTGCGTTTCGCCAAATACGAGGGCTTGGGCAACGACTTCTTGATTGTCGATGCTACGGACGAGGCGCTGCTCGATCGCGGGCGAGTCGCGAAGTTGTGCGACCGCCATTTCGGCGTCGGCGGCGACGGCGTGCTGCTCGTGTTGCCGCCCACCTCGCTCGGGGCGCGCGCCACCATGGTCGTGCTCAACGCCGACGGTAGCCGGCCCGAAATGTGCGGCAACGGTCTGCGCTGCGTGGCGCTGCATCTCGCGCTGCTCGATCGCGCGGACGGCGTGAGCTTCATCGTCGACACCGACGCGGGACCCCGCTTGGTCGCGGTGGAGCGAGCCGACACGCTCGGCTCGGTCTCGGTGAGCATGGGGCGCGGTTTGCCCGAAGGTGAGCTCGCGCATGTATTTGGCGGCTCGAGTTTGGCCTTTTCTCGAGTTTCCATGGGTAATCCGCACGCGGTGACGTTCAACGCTGGCCTCGACGAAAGCGCGCTCGACGAGCTCGGCCCCGAGCTCTCGGCGACGTTCCCGCAAGGCAGCAACATCGAGCTTGCGACCACGCTCGGTGAGCGCACGCTGGACTTGTTGGTTTGGGAGCGCGGCGTCGGTCGTACTCTGGCCTGCGGCACGGGCGCTTGCGCGGTGGTCGTGGCCGCGGCGCGCCAGGGGCGCGTGCCCTTCGACAGCGAGATCGAAGTGCGGTTGCCGGGTGGCCCGTTGCACATCACGGTGGCTCGAGAGACCTTGGACGTGACGATGCGGGGTCCGGCGCGACGAGTGTTCTCCGGCGAGGTCTCGCTCAGGTGAATGTCGAGCTGGAGGGGCCCCGCCACGATTTGAACGTGGTCGCCATCGTATCCGGGGCGGATGCGATCGAAGTCTTGAGCCGAACGCTGAGCCAAACTGGGGACAGGCTCAGCGTGGCGACCGATTTGGCCGAGGGGCTGGTGCGAATTTCTTCGCACGTTCCGGACATTGCCTTCGTGGACGTGAGCCTGGGGGGCGGCGCGGGCCTGGCCGTGTTGCACCACGTGCGCGCGCTCGCGCCGAACGTGGTGGTGTTCGCGCTGACCACGGCGGAACGACTTGCGCTTGGTGTGCAAGCGACGGCCCTCGGCAGCGCCGGCACGCTCGTGCTGCCGCTCTCCGGTGATGAGCTGATGAACGCGCTGTCTGACGTGCGCACTCGGGTCGCTGAGCGTGAAGACCGCCTGCGCCTGGAGCGAGCCGCGGTCGCCACGGTTCGTGACATCGGGCTCGTAGAGAGCGTGGCCGAGCTGGCCGAAGCCCCGACGCGTCGCGACGCCGCCGAGCGCTTGGCCGAGCTATTGATCAACGGCGTAGGCCTAGTCGTGGCCGCGGTGTACGTCCCCGCCGCCGAAGGGTCGCGGCAGTTGATGCGCGTGGCGGGTCGCGGTCCGCTCGGCGATGCCCCCAGTTTTTGCGAAGAAATGGAGCTTCTGAACCACGCTCGCGCGCACGACCAAGATACGTTGCGCCTAGCCCTGCGCCGCGAACAGAGCGGCATGGTCTTGCTCGGCAAGACGGCGGACGGTCGCACTGCGGCCGAAGCGTTCCCGCTCTTGCCGCTGATTAGCGCGCAAGCCACGACATCGCTCGCGTTGATCGGCGCGCGCGAGCAATCACACCGCGGGGCGATGAAAGATCCGAGCTCGAGCGCGTATACGTTCGCCTACTTCGTGGACGTTGCGGGCCGCGAAATCGACATGGCGCGACGACACGCGCGTCGCTTTGCCCTGGCCACGATCGGCGTGCAGTTCGAGCACCCGGGACAAAGCGACGGCGAACCCACGGTGATGGTGGCTGAGCACGTGCTGGCCGCAGTGCGTGACACCGACGTGCTGGCACGCGTGGACGCGAACGAGTTTTACCTGCTCTTGCCCGAAACCGGCGGCCTCGGCGCCCACTCTTGCCGCGGTCGCATCTTGACCGAACTGGCCAAACGCCAGCCGAATTTCTCGCGCGACGACTTGGCCGTGACCGTGGGCGTCGCGACCTTCCCGCATGATGGCGGGGACTTGTCGCGGCTCTTGCGCGTGGCCAAACAGCGCGCCGAAGCCTCGCAGAACAGCGTCGTGCACCGCTTGAATCTGCGCGAGCACTCTCTGCCTGATTTGGTGGACGCATTGCTCGCACTGCCGGCGTTGAGCCAACCGGCAAATTCGCGAGGGGTCGAGAGCCCGCACTACATCGAGCTGCCCGCCATGGATTTGGTGGGTCTCGCGTTGAGCACCGTGTCGGAAGCTTGGCGCGCGGGCCAAGCGCGCGTGGTGGCTTCCGTGCACGCGGGCATCAGTGTGGGCGGCGCGGTGCGCGCAGAGCACGGCCGTGACGGGGACGGCTTCCGCTTCGACGCGGTGGACGTTTCGGGCCTGGAAGGCTGCGCAAATCTCGATATTTTGTGCGTGGTCGCCGAGCACTCGACGTACGTGCTCTTGGGCCGCAGTCAGGGCAACGTGGTGCGCGCGGTACACGCGGCCGACCCGCTGCTCGTCGATGTCATCTTGCACAAGTTGTCGGATGCCACTGATTTGAGGCTCGCCGACTGATGGCGCGGTCGATCTTGGTCGTGGAGTCGGACTTCGACGCGCTCGGTGCGCTGGCCGCCAAGTTGCGCTCGCGCGGGCTCGAAGTGGCCATCGCCGACAGCGCAGCCAGCGCCTTCGAGCGAGCCCGGGCCGCGCCGCCGGAAGCGGTGCTCGTGGCCGCCGATCTCTTGGTCGGGGGCGGTTTCAAGGCCAAATTCGCGGCTGAGCCCCTGCTGGCGCGAGCACTGATTTTTACCTTGTACAGCGCGCTGCCCGAGCGTGAGCTGCACGCCGACGAACTCGACGCGAACGAGTTCGAGGACATCGCGCGCCGCATGCACGCCTTGCCCGTGCGCTCGGGTGCGGCCGTCGCCGAGACCGGTGATGTGCGCGGCAACCTGCAGCAGATCGGTATTTTGGACTTGCTGCAGCTCTTGAGCATGAATCGGCGTAGCGGCGCGCTGTCGGTCACCACGCAGGCCGGCGCGGGCGAAGTGCGGCTCTCGGACGGTGAAATCGTGGACGCCGTATATCGGCGTTTGGAGGGTGAAAAAGCGCTGTATCGCTTGCTGGGCGAGACCGAGGGCGTGTTCTCGTTCGCCAGTGGCGCCGGTCATTCATTGCGCCGCATCGTGCTGCCCACGCGCTCGCTGTTGCTCGAGGGCATGCGTCACATCGACGAGACCAAGCGCCGCCGTGAAGCGCTGGACTCGGAGTCCGATGCGTTCTTGGCGATCGTGCCGCCCGAGACCTGCCCGCGTGAAGCCGGCCAGCGCGTGCTGGAGGTGTTGCTCTCGCCGCGCACCTTGGCCGAGCTGATGGACGAAGTGCCAGTGGCCGACTTGGAGGTGCTCGAGGCGCTCTCCGAGCTCTTGGACTTGGGCCAAATCCGCAGAATTCCTGCGGGCGCGGCGCGCGTCGAGCTCGCTGATGCCGAACGCCTCACCGTGCTCGCGGCCCTGGCCAAGCGCGCGACCCGGGCTGGTTTTCGCCCGCCCGTGCGCGTGGCGATCGCCGCATCACAGCAGCGGCTCGCCACGCTCACGCACGCGGTGAGCCGCATCGCCGACGCGATCGCGCCGACCGAGATGGTGCCGAGCGCGCCTATCCCGCACGCCTTGGCCACGCTGCGCTTGGCGGATGGCGGTGAGCTCGGGGTGGTGGGCTTGCCGTTGGTCGAGGCTTACTCGCCGCTCTGGGCCATGGTCTTGCCCAGCTGCGCGGCGGTGGCGCGCTTGGACGCTGGCGTGCCCGACGTGCTCGAATCCGCGTGCAGCAACGCGGGCGTCGTAGTCGTGGATGCGACGTGGCTGTTGCCCGAGGGCCAAGAGGGCGACCCGGAACAAGTCGCTTCGCTCTTGCGCACGCTCTTGGAGCGTGCTGCAGGTAGCTGAATTCAATGAAGAAAATTGCGATCATCCCGGGGGATGGCATTGGGCCCGAAGTGATCGCGGAGGGACTGCGCGTGCTCGACTGGCTACGCGTGCAGCGCGGCGTCGAGTTCGACCTGTGGCAACTGGACTTGGGCGCGGAGCGCTACCTGCGCGACGGCACGACGTTCCCCGCGCACATCCGCGACGAGATCTCGAGCAGCTGCGCGGCCGTGCTCTTGGGCGCGCTCGGTGATGCACGCGTGCCGAACTTCGAGCACGCGCGCGATATTTTGTTCGGCATGCGCATGGGCTTCGATTTGTACGCCAACGTGCGGCCGGTGCGTGCGCTGGCCGACAGCTTGGTGCCGCTCCGCGGACGCACCGCACGCGACGTCGACTTCGTGGTTTTTCGGGAAAATACCGAGGGTATTTACGCGGGGATCGGCGGCCAGTTGCGGGCCGGCAGTGCCGACGAAATCGCGATCAACGAGGACATCAACACCCGCCGCGGCGTCGAGCGCATCATTCGCGCGGCGTTCGCATACGCGCGGCGCACCGGGCGCACGCGCGTACTGATGTCCGACAAGTCGAACGCGATGCGCCACGCGCACGAGCTCTGGCAGCGTGTGTTCCACGAGGTTCGCCGTGAGTATGCGGAGATCGACGCCAGCCACCTGTACATCGACGCTTTGTGTTTGGAACTGGTGCGCGATCCGAGCCAGTTTCAAGTGATCGTCACCAACAACCTGTTCGGTGACATCGTGACCGACTTGGGCGCAGCGCTACAGGGTGGTCTGGGGGTGGCCGCGAGCGTGAGCTCGAACCCCGAGCACCCGGAGCGCGTGAAGCTGTTCGAACCGGTACACGGTTCCGCGCCGAAGCTGGTTGGCTTGGGTAAAGCGAATCCTGTGGCCACCCTGCTGTGCGTCGTCCTGCTACTCGATGAGTTCGGCTTCGCGCCCGTCGCGCGCGAGCTCGAGGCCGCGATTCAGGCCACCATCGAGTCGGGGCACACAACGCCCGATTTAGGTGGCTCCCTGAGCACCAGCGCCGTCACCGACGCAGTGCTGGTGCGTCTGGCTGAGCCTGGCCCGGCCTGACGGCCAAGGGGTGGCAAAAACTCGGCTCGCGCGGGCGACTGTGGTACGGCCGTAAGAATGGTCGGGCCAGTTCCTGCCCGCGAAGACGAGGCCGCTCGTCTCACAGGCGCGCGCGGCGATTTCGTCTCCAGCTTGGGTGGACGCGTCGAGGCGTTGCGTCTTTCGCTGCGTGGTGTGGAGCAAAGCCCGAGTGATGCGGCGCTGCGCAACGGGCTGCTGCGTCGCGTGCACGCGCTCAGCTCGGCTGCACGCGTGCTCGGCTTCGCCAGCGTCGCCGAGGCGCTGACCGAAACCGAGAAGCGGCTGCGCAAGAGCGAGTTCGCCGAAGTCGCTCGTTCCCTCGATCTGCTGCCATCCTTGCTGCTGGGCACCCCGGGGGCGCCCCGGCCGGCGCCCGCCGTGAGCGCCCAGCGCGCGGCCGTTACTTGGCCGCTCAGCGTGCTGATCTTCGGTTCGCTGGCCTTGGAAGAGGCACTGGTAGCGATCCCGGGCACGCACGTGGAGTGCGAGCGCACCGAAGACCTCGGCCACGCCCGCGAACGGGCCCGAGTTTTCGGGCCGGATTTGGCGATTATCGACGCCGACCTCCCTGGCGCACCTGAGCTGGTCGAAAGCCTAGCCAAAGATCCACAGGTCGAACCGGTTCCGTTGCTCGTGGTGGGCGAGTTTGCAAGCCCTGATGCCGCCTCCGCATTCATTGCGTTGGGCGCCGCGCGCGTGCTGAGTAAGCCGCTCAGCGTGGAGACGCTGCAGCGCACCGTGGTCGAGCTGCGGGCGTTGGCGACCGAGCCACGGCCCGGTCGTGACCCCCTCGGCGAGCTTTCGGTGGAGGCTCTGGCGGACCGCATTGCGTCGGAAGTGCGGCGCGGTTTGCTGGAAGCCGTGGATCCCAGCGCTCGCGGCACCAGCGTGAGCTTTGGCGATGGCGCCGACGT
>Ga0247740_1001272_pt1 | contig 10966 bp, 2 predicted proteins | sample UWRJL148409B2_FD_180942 | JGI IMG/M metagenome (GOLD analysis project Ga0247740, IMG submission 180942) | Plant litter microbial communities from Arlington Agricultural Research Station in Wisconsin, United States - UWRJ-L148-409B-2 | ecosystem: Environmental > Terrestrial > Plant litter >...
GGCTTATCGACGGAACCCCGATCAGCAATTCGGGCACCAGCCTGAAGACCACAGCGGCCGACGCCGGTAAGACCGTGTCGGTGCAGGTCGTCGCATCCAAGTTCGGGTACGCGAACAGCGCCCCGACAATGAGCAACGTCGTTGCGATCCCCAAGCTCGCGGCGACAATCAAGACACCCGCGAAGGTCACGAGCGTGACGGTCGATGACACGGTCACCTACACCTACACGCCGCCGGTGATGTCGCAGACCGGCTACAGCTTCGCTCCTACCTGGTACGTCAACGGTGTCGACGAGGGAACGGGAAACATCATCGCGCTGACGGTCGAAGAGAACCGATCGCTGTACGTGTCTGCCACGGGAACGCACCCGAAGTATTCCGGCTACGCGCAGCAGATTGTTGTCGAGAAGGGCGCGGCGCCCGTCGCCGTTGACCAGCCGTTTATTGCCGTCGGTCCCGACTTCGACACGGTTCTACACGGCGTCGGAATCGCTGACGTCGGCGTCGAATTGCGCGCCGACCAGTCGCAGTGGCTGTACTCGGTCGTCAGCGAGACCCCGACGACCCGCAGCTACCAGTGGCTCGCGAATGGTATTCCGATCAAGGGCGCGACGAAGTCGAGCTTTACGCCCACCGTCGCGCAGGCCAACTCCGCGCTCAGCGTTGCAATCACCGCGAGCAACCCGCGCTTCGATTCCGCGACGTTCACCTTTGCCGCGGGTACCGTCGCAACAGACACCACCCTGTACAGCAACCCAGCAACCGTCGCCCTCACCGGCTCCGGAGTCGCCGGAACAACCCTGACGGCGAAGGCCTCGGCCTGGCCAATCAAGGGCGTCACAACAACCTACGAGTGGTACCTCTGCCAGGCCGCGTGCCTGGACGACGAAGCGGCACCTGACCTCATCGCCGGCGCGACGACTGCAACGGTCACGGTGCCCGAATCGGCGCCGCTCGGGTCGAAGATCGCCGTTGTGATCCGCGGCCTCAAGACCGGTTACCAGGACGGCTTCGCTGTCTCCGCACCGATCACGGTCCGCGAGCCCGAGCTGGTCGCTCTCACAACGAAGGTCGCGCCGAAGCTCGCGAAGTCGGGCGACACCTTCTCTATCACCTCTGGCACGTACTCGGTGACGGGTGGCGCGACGAGCGTCGAGTGGTTCGCCGACACAACGAGCGTCGGTACCGACTCGACGTTCACTCTCTCGAGCGGCGACGCGGGCAAGGCAGTTCGTGCGGTGGTGACCTACGAGCTCGCCGGCTACACGTCGGCCGTGACCACGCTCGCGGTGCAGCAGGGACCGCTGCCGACGATGGGAACACCTGCCATCGGCACCCGCACGTTCGGTGGATCGCTGAGCATCGCGAACCCGTTCACGTACTCGAGCGGCGCAGACAACCTCGCGACGCTGAGCTACCAGTGGCTCGCAAATGGTAAGGCGATCAAGGGCGCCACGAAGTCGACCCTGCCCGCGACTGCCGCGCTTCTCAACACACAGATCAGCGTGCGGGTCACCTCGAAGTCGCCGCTCTACCCAACCGCGACGTTCACAAGCGCCGCGACGACGATCGTGCTCAAGAACGCCCCGCTGCCCGCCGGCCCCGTGACGTTTACCGTCGCGGGTGGCACCCTCAAGCCCGGCGCGAAGGCAACGATCGCGCCGATCTCCTGGGATGTCGCCGGCCTCAAGGTCGCCTACAACTGGCAGTCGAGCAGCGACGGAAGCACCTGGACGACAATCGCAAAGGCGACGAAGTCGAGCTACACGGCGACGGCCGCAGACGCGGGCAACCAGCTGCGTGTGCGCGTCTCGGCAACAAAGGCCGGCTACTGGTTCGCCGAGATCGGCAGCGCCGCGCAAACCGTGATGTTCAACACCGCGCTCGAATTCACAACTGACCCGGTCGTATCGGGCAGCGGCGCCGTGGGCACGGCTCTCAGCGTCGACAAGGGAACCGTCAACACAACGGGCGCAACGCTCAGCTACCAGTGGCTGCTCGACGGAATCGTCATTCCCGGCGCAACGAAAGCGAGCCACGCACTCGTGCCGTCCTACTTCGGCAAAGAGCTGAGCGTTCGCGTCACCGCGGCAAAGGCAGGCAACCTGCCGGTCACCGTAGAACCCCGCAGCGTGAAGGTCGGGGTGGGCGCGGCGCCGGTTGCGACATCCAAGAACGCTCCCAAGATCTCGGGAACCCTGACGAGCGGCTCGACCCTGACCGCCTCGACGGGCATCTGGAACATTGATGGACTCACCTTCACGTTCCAGTGGAAGCGCAACGGAGTGGATGTCGCTGGCGCAACCTCGCGCAGCTACCTGCTCACCGCCGCCGACGTCGCTACGCAGCTGAGTGTCACGGTCACGGCGACGCGAACCGGGTACGTCAACGGCACCTCGACTTCGACGCTCACGAAGGCGATCAAGTAGCCAGACGGGGCAACGACCCACGTACGGGGGTAGCAAATCGATCGATTTGCTACCCCCGTCGGCGTTTAACCCCCAAAATCCCTTAAAGTTCAGGGTTTTACCCCTAAAGACCCTGAAAGCCCGATCTGCACACTTAACTGCCCGTTCTTTGTTCTAGCTCCGGAGTCATTGTGAACACGCAGACAGCTCAACCTTCCCCCCTCTTTGCGCGCGTGCGCAAAGCACTCACCGGAGGCATAGTCGCCCTCGTAGCGGGTGCTCTCGTCGCGACAGGTATGACCTCGGTCGCCACTGCTGCGACCGGCGATGACGCCACGCTCAACGTGACTGTCACAACGGGCAGCGCGGTTCTTGAAGGGTACGACGTCAGCGTTTACCAGATTCAGGACGGCGACTGGCCTTACTTCGTAGGAAACGGCATCACCGACGAGACCGGTAAAGCCACAATCGAGGGGCTCGTTCAGGGCGACGACTACGCGGTCAAGGTCAGTGGGAAGACCTACGCACCCGAGGGGGTCGAGGGCAACTACGCGGGTGGGTACCTCGCCGGCACCTCAACAGCGCTGCTCAACGACTTCAACGTCGCACAGGCCACGGTACTGACGACAGCGACCACAAACCTCACGGCAACTGTCAACACGGGCGCCACTGTGACCGGCTCGATCAACGACCCGTTCGGTGACCCGTCGACCGGCGCGTACAGCGTCTCGGCCTACCGCTACTCACCCGCCATCGTGGGCACAGGGCACAACTGGGAGCTCGAAGGAATCGGATGGGAGAACGACGCCGACGAGCCCACGAGCGCCTTTGAGCTCGGCAGCTTGCGCCCAGGACAATACGTCTTCAAGTACGAGCAGCACAACAACTCCGACTGGGCGAACTATTCGTTCAACAATGGGTTCGCCACGATCAGCTCCGCCCCGACCGAGACCGTCACGGTTGGCGCCCCCAACGCAACCGTCGGTGCGTTTGTCGCCGGCACAAGCATCTCTGGAACGGTGACCTTCCCAGAGGGCTTCGAGTACACCGAGGGTGCCCACGTAAAGGCAACAGTCGTCAACGAAGATGGCACTCTGGATGACTCGCAGAGCGTCTACACCGGATCCACCGTCTCATCAGACGGCTCGTACACGATCGCGGGCATCGGCGCTGCTGATTACAAGGTTCAGGCCTACACCGACGGCTTCGAAGGTGTGCGCGACGAGTGGTACAACAACAAGTCGTCAGCACGCACGGCCGACATCGTCACAGTCGGATCGACGCCGGTAGTTCTCGAGCCCATTGAACTTGGCGTGGGCTTTACCCTGTCGGGTCACGTGACGGAAGGCGGATCGCCTCTTGAGGGCGTGCTCGTCGAAGCATCGTCCGAGAACGTCGGCGGTCTTCTCGAAGCTACGACAGACGCCAACGGGTTCTTCTCGTTCCCTGGCATCGCTCCCGATGACTACACAATCAGCTACGACCACCCGAACGATCAGGTCGACGCCTACTACTACAACGGAGAGCTCAACGGAACTACCGATTGGAGTGATGCAACACTCCTCGCCGGAGTCGACGGCAACGTCACGGCCGACCTCGACTTCCCGGGCGTCTCGACAGTTGTCGCGACGGTGCTCAGCCCGAAGGGTGTAGCGGTCAAGGGCGCATACGTCATGGCTGTTCCCGTCAAGGGCGGCGCGCAGGACTACAACGTCTCGTCGACGACGCTCCTGCCCGTTTCCGGCAAGGCCGGCGTCTACAGCGCAGTGCTGCAGAGCGGAAGCGACTACACGCTGTACGTTTCTTCCGGAACTACGACCTATACCCAGTACCTCGGTGGCGCTGTCGCCGATGCGGAAGGGTCGATCGCAAACGCAAAGACCTTCTCGCCCGAGAACGGAATCAACCCGATCACTGTTTCGCTCGCCGCCCCCGGAACGATCACAGGTGTTGTGAAGTCGACAGCGAAGAAGATCATCAAGAGCGTCGGCGTTACCGTGTTCCAGTGGAACGGCACCGACTGGGTTTCTTCGGGCTACGGCTTCACCAACGCAAAGGGTGCCTATTCGGTTCCCGTGCAGCCGGGTAGCTACAAGGTTGGCTTTGACACCTTCCAAAGCCCCAGCAACGGTTTCGCCAGCAACTTCAACATCTCGACGGGCGACGTTTCTTCTCTCGCACCGGTGCACGTGGGCAAGGGCGCTTCCGTCGTTGTGAACGGCACGCTGGCCCCCGCGGGAACCATTTCGGGAATCGTCGCCGACAGCTCGGGCGTCGTCAAGCGCGATGTCGCAGTTCTGCCGATCAAGCTCGAGGGCGCCCCTGGTGAGTGGGAGACCCGCACGCCGTACTACGCGGGCTTCGGTTACTCGAACGCCAAGGGTGCGTTCACGGCGATCTCGCTGCCGGCCGGTTACTACGCGCTGAGCTACTACGACAACAACCAGCTCCTCGGCGACACCTACTCGCCTGCCGGCGAGGTGGCCTACTACAAGGTCACAGCAGGCAAGGCGACTCCCGCGGGCAAGGTTAAACTTCCCTCCATCGAGGCGACAGACACCGTCACCGTAACCGGCACAGTCTCGCCGGCGACGAGCGGAATCGCGGGTTGGGTTTCGTTGACCAGCGACGACGAGGTGCGCTACTACACCGCAGAGATGGACGAGAACGGCGCCTTCTCTGTGAACGTCGCACCGGGTGACTACACCTGGGAAGCCCTCTTCGGCACCGACACCAACGGCGACTTCGCCGGCCAGCGCGGAACGTTCACCGCCGAGGACGACGATGTCACCCTCGTAGTGCCTGCTGAGTCGAAGACCCCGCTGACCTTCACCGAACACCCGTCGATTCAGACCTGGGATGGTCCGATCACCGATCCGCAGCGCGTGAGCACGCTACTCGTTGCCGTCGCCAGCTGGAACTTCGGTCGTGCAGTCGAGAGCTACCAGTGGTTGCGCGATGGAATTCCGATCTTCGGAGCCACGAGCTCGACGTACTTTGTGGGCGGTGGAGATCTCGACAAGTCCATATCGGTTCGGATGACCCTCGACAACCGGTTCTCGCCGTACAGCTCGTCGTACCAGAGCGTCGTTGAGTATTCCGATGGTGTGCAAATCATCAGTGGTGGGGAGATCGAAAACGACGGCTCCCCTGAGGTGCTCTACGACACACTCACACCCGGCAGCGTTCTGACCAGCTCAGACGGCTACTTCTACCCTGGCCCGGCCTCTCGTACCTTTGAGTGGCTCGTTGATGGAGAGGTCGTCGCAGGTGCAACGTCAAAGACGTACACGATCCGCACGGCAGACATTGGGCTCGAGATTCAGTCGCGAGTCGTTGCGCACCGTGTCGGATATGACGACTCGGATGCTGTGCTTTCGTGGAACTCGGTCGTCGCTGAAATTGGCGCTGCGCCGACCCAGGTGAAGAAGCCCACGGTCAAGGCGACGAAGGTTGGCGCGAACATGAAGTACACGGTCACGCCGGGTACCTGGTCGCTGACCGGAGTCACTGCGTCGTACGTCTGGTACCTCGATGGTGAAGCGATCGAGGGCCGCACGTCGGCCGCCGAGACGTTCTCGCTCGAGCAGGCTCCGGCCACGGCTGCGATCACGGTGGGTGTCACGGGCTCGAAGCAGTTCTACGCACCTTCCGCTGAGACCGTTGTTCTGGCCCGCAAGGGAGCCGCACCGACAACCGGTGAGGCTGGAGTGACGAACGGTGAGGCATCGGTTTCGAGCGATTCGCCGGTCACCGTCGGTGACACGCTCTCGGTCAACGGCTCGTACAACACGCCGGATGGTTCTGCGGTCACGCTGAGCTACGTCTGGCAGCGCCAGACGGGCACGAAGTGGGCTGCGATCGCGAAGGCGACAGCGAGCACCTACAAGGTCGTTCTCGCGGATGCGGGAAAGCCCCTGCGTGTTGTGGTTTCGGTTGCGAGCCCGCGCTACGCGACATCCACACTCACGGTGACGGCTGGAATCGGAACACTCGACGACACGCTCGCACAGTATGCGGCCGAGTTCGATGGCGTAGTCGACGGAACGGCCGCCGTGTCGTCCACGCTCACGGCTCCCGCCATCGAGTGGCCCGTATCCGGAGTCAAGACCACCTACCAGTGGGCTACGGTCACCGAGGGTGCACCCGCACCGATCAAGGGCGCGACGAAGTCGACCTATGTTGTGCCGGCGAACGGTGTTGGAAAGCTGTTCGTTGTACGGATCACGGGCTCGAAGGCCGGATACGCGACTGCGGACGCGGTTGCCGAGTCGGCAGCGGGGAACACGGGAACCATCACGGTCTACGAGCAGCCCACGATCATCGGCATCACCCCCGGTGAGGGCGGGACTTCGGTCAAGGTGGGCACAAAGCTCACCGCGAAGCCGGCAGTCGTTGATGTTACGGGAGTCACGCGCACCTACCAGTGGGCGATTGCCGGTCCGGTAGAAGGCGACGAGGGTCCTGAACTCGTGTTCATTCCTGGAGCAACGAAGACGACCTACACGGTGACGCCAGCTGATGCCGCTATCGAGGGCTCCTCGATCGTTCTGCTTGAAGACATCGCAAAGGCAGGCTTCGAAACCTACTACGCGGGCACAAACCCGAGCAGAATCGTTCGCATCCCCGCAAGCGTGACAACGGCACCCAAGGTGACGAAGTCGGGCTCGACCTACTCCGCAACGGCAGGCGTCTACTCGCCGGCCGGTGGCGAGGTCAGCTACGAGTGGTACATCGACGGCAACCTCAGTGACACCGCAACACCGACGTACACACCCGGCGACGATCAGGGCTCCGCGCTCATCGAGGTCGAGGTCACGTACGCGGTAACCGGTTACAAGGACACCCTGACGGCACTCGTCGCGCAGAAGGTAGCGCCGCCCGTGCTCAGCGAGATCGAGCTCGACGCACCTCGCGCACTCGAGACCGCCTACGCGGACTGGGCGTCGTCGAGCGATTACCCGTTCAGCGACTACTCGGTTCAGTGGTACCTCGGCACGGCCGCGATCAAGGGTGCGACGAAGTTTGAGTACACACCGACGCTTGCCCAGGTCGGTAAGAAGCTCAAGTTCACCGTCACGCTGAACTCGCCGAAGACAACCAAGGTGTCTGTCACGAGCACACCGCAGACCGTTCTCGGAGCCTTCGGTCCCGACAACGGAACGGCAGTCAGCACCGGCTACGCCATGGTCGGTTCTACAATCTCAGCGACAGTTGCCGACAAGCGAGCCGGATTCACGGTGAGCTATAACTGGATTCGTTCGAACGATCAGGGAGGTTGGACTCCGATCGCAGGTGCCACGAAGCTGACCTACAAGCTCGCGGCAGCAGATCTGGGCCGATACGTTGCAATTCGCACGACGTACAAGCGCACGGGCTACGAGACGACCGTCTACGACTCCAACTCGTGGCTGATCGGAAGCTCGTACCTCGAGAACCTCACCGTGCCGACAATCGTCGGCTCGGGAGCTGTCGGCGACGTGCTCACCGCGAACCCGGGAACGTGGGCCAACTCGCCCACGCTCAGCTACCAGTGGTTCCGTAACGACACAGTGATCCCCGGGGCTACGAGCGCCAAGTTCACGCCCACCGGTGACTTCTACGGCGACGAGATCTGGGTACGAGTATTCGCCAAGAAGTCCGGCAGCTACCCGAACGATGCAGACAGCGCAGTGATTGCTGTGACGAAGGGCGCGGCACCGACGATCGTCGGAACCGCCACCCCGAAGCTCACGGGAGCCGCAGTGACCTGCAGCACGTTCACGGCCACTCCTGGAACATGGAGCCTCGACGGCATCGAGGTGAAGTACCAGTGGTACCTGATCAATGGCAGCTCGAAGCAACTCATCGAGGGCGCGACGAAGAGCACCTACACGGCGACCGCGGGCAACGCGGGCTACCAGCTCAAGGTCATCGTCACGGCAGAGCGCGCTGGATACGCAACCGGCATCTCTGAGACGAGCACAACCGCTGCCCTCGCGCAGGGCTGCGAGCTCTAGCCCAGTAAAACCTAGCCAAGCAGGGCGGTCGACTTCGGTCGGCCGCCCTGTGGCGTTAAGCGGGACGCGAGCCGCGACATCCACCCGTTAAATAACAAACGGCGGCCGGATGTCGCGGCCGCCGTTCGTTGTAAAGATAGTTTTTGCGCTACGCCTTGCCACGTGCTTATCGCTCCCTCGCGAGCAACGCTGGCGCGTTGCCGCTGCGGCGATCATGCGTGGCAATGCTCCGCTTCGCTACGCCTTGCCACGCATAATCGCCTGCTTGACCTCGGCGATTGCCTGCGTCACCTGGATGCCGCGGGGGCATGCCTCAGAGCAGTTGAAGGTCGTGCGGCAGCGCCAGACGCCCTCTTTGTCGTTGAGAATGTCGAGGCGAACGCCGGCACCCTCGTCGCGGGAGTCGAAGATGAAGCGGTGCGCGTTGACGATCGCAGCGGGGCCGAAGTACTGGCCGTCGGTCCAGAAGACCGGGCAGCTCGACGTGCACGCGGCGCACAGGATGCACTTGGTGGTGTCGTCGAACCGTGCGCGCTCTACGGGGGACTGCTTGCGCTCCTTGCCGTCCTTCGGCTTGGCGCCCGCCATCATAAACGGGTTGATCTGACGGTACGACTCGAAGAAAGGCTCCATGTCGACGATGAGGTCTTTTTCGAGGGGGAGTCCCTTGATGGCCTCGACGTAGATTGGCTTGGAGATGTCGAGGTCTTTGATGAGCGTTTTGCAGGCGAGACGGTTGCGGCCGTTGATGCGCATGGCGTCAGAGCCGCAGATGCCGTGCGCGCACGAGCGACGGAAGGTCAGCGAGCCGTCTTGCTCCCACTTGATCTTGTGCAGGGCATCGAGAATACGGTCGGTGCCGTATACCTCGACGTCGAAGTCCTGCCAGCGCGGCTCTTCATCGACGTCCGGGTCGAAGCGACGGATGATGAGGGTCGCCGTGAAGGTCGGGATGACCTCGGGCACAGAGGGCTTGTTCTCGAGAACTGCAGTAGCCATTAGTACTTTCTCTCCATCGGCTGGTAGCGCGTGATAACGACGGGCTTTGTGCTCAGGCGGATGTGGTCGCCCGCATCGGCGGAGTGAGCGTCACCCTCGAGGTAGGCCATTGTGTGAACCATAAAGTTGGCGTCGTCGCGGTCGGGGAAGTCTTCGCGGAAGTGGCCTCCGCGGCTCTCCTTGCGGCTCATCGCCGAGTAGACGACGACCTCGGCGAGGTCGAGCAGGAAGCCAAGCTCAACAGCCTCGAGCAGGTCGGTGTTGAAGCGCTTTCCCTTGTCTTGCACGGCGATGTTCTTGTAGCGCTCGCGAAGGCCCTCGATGACGACAGTCACCTCGCGCAGACTCTCTTCCGTGCGGAAGACCTGGGCGTTGCGATCCATCGAGTCCTGAAGCTCCTTGCGGATCTTCGCGATCTTCTCTGTGCCTGTCGACTCGCGCAGCATCAGCAGCAGCTCTCGAATCTGACGAGCCGGGTCTTCGGGAAGAGCCGTGAACTCTGCGGTCTTGACGTACTCGACGGCGTTCTTACCGGCGCGCTTGCCGAAGACGTTGATGTCGAGAAGCGAGTTGGTACCGAGGCGGTTCGAGCCGTGAACCGAGACACACGCGCACTCGCCCGCGGCGTACAGGCCGGGAACGACTGTTGTGTTGTCGCGCAGCACCTCTGCCGCGACGTTGGTGGGGATGCCACCCATCGCGTAGTGCGCTGTCGGCAGCACGGGCACGGGCTCGGTGTACGGCTCGACTCCGAGGTAGGTGCGTGCGAACTCGGTGATGTCGGGCAGCTTCGCGTCGATGACGGCAGGCTCGAGGTGGGTGATGTCGAGGTAGACGTAGTCCTTATTGGGTCCACCACCTCGGCCCTCACGAATCTCGGTCGCCATACAGCGCGCGACGATGTCACGCGGCGCGAGGTCTTTGATTGTGGGGGCATAGCGCTCCATAAAGCGCTCACCCTCGCTGTTGCGAAGAATTGCTCCCTCACCGCGAGCAGCCTCTGAAAGGAGGATGCCGAGGCCGGCAAGACCGGTCGGGTGGAACTGGAAGAACTCCATGTCTTCGAGGGGGAGCCCCTTGCGCCAGATGATGCCAACACCGTCACCCGTGAGGGTGTGAGCGTTCGACGTCGTCTTGTAGATCTTTCCGAAACCACCCGTGGCGAAAATGATCGCCTTGCCCTGGAAGACGTGAAGGTTGCCCGTAGACAGCTCGTAGGCGACAACACCAGACGGCTGGTCGATGCCGTCGACCTTTGTCATGATCAGGTCGAGCACGTAGTACTCGTTGAAGAAGTTGATGCCCAGGCGCACGCAGTTCTGGTACAGGGTCTGAAGAATCATGTGCCCGGTGCGGTCTGCCGCGTAGCAGGCACGACGCACGGGGGTCTTGCCGTGATCCGCTGTGTGACCGCCGAAGCGACGCTGGTCGATCTTGCCATCGGGCGTGCGGTTGAAGGGAAGGCCCATGTTCTCGAGGTCGATGACCGCGTCGATGGCTTCTTTCGCGAGGATCTCCGCCGCGTCCTGGTCGACGAGGTAGTCGCCACCCTTGACCGTG
>Ga0247740_1001274_pt1 | contig 10956 bp, 9 predicted proteins | sample UWRJL148409B2_FD_180942 | JGI IMG/M metagenome (GOLD analysis project Ga0247740, IMG submission 180942) | Plant litter microbial communities from Arlington Agricultural Research Station in Wisconsin, United States - UWRJ-L148-409B-2 | ecosystem: Environmental > Terrestrial > Plant litter >...
AACTATCGCAATGTATTTCGAAATGCTTCGCAATGCGGTTGATAACAGCCCCGGCGAATAAAGTGTCTTCCAGGTTAAAACGGTCTTTCCATCCGGCGCAACCGAGTACTACATTCTTTTTTTCAGCTATTAAAAAATCACACACTGCAGATAAGTTGGGAAACGAACCGGAGATAATCGTGTCTGCATTTTTTTCCAGCGCCATGTGTAATAAACGTGTGCCATTGGTGGTGGTAAGAACAAGGGTTTTGTTTTCAATAAATTCTCTCGGGTATTCCATTGGCGAATTGCCATGTTCCAACCCTTCGGCTATCATACCATCTCTTTCGCCAGCGGCAATACCGCCAATGCTTTTACTTATTTCTATTGCTTTGGGAACAGAGTCTACCGGTATTACACATTTAGCACCATTGTGCAATACAGATGCAATGGTAGAGGTAGCACGGAATACATCGATAATAACAACTACAGCATTGCTTAAATCGTACAGATGTAAAAGTGCGGGAGACAGCGATGTGTGGAGGGAAGGTTTGTTGCTCATATTTCTATGGCAAAAATAATGAATCAAAAATAAATACTACGCTATCATTATTTCACCAGCAACTTTTTCCATTTATCACTCTCAGCAAATTCTTTAATGGTATTGTTGCGCTGCTCCAGCAGGCGTCTTAAGTATTTGGTAAGGTAAAGATTGTTGAACCACTCGCCGAGAATACCGTATGGCGACTCGAAGTGAAATAAATCAATGACTATTGTTCCATTATCGCAGGGTTTAAAATAATGCTCATGCTTCATCATTTTAAAATCGCCTTCTACCTGCTCATCGGTAAACTGCTCATGCTTTTTCATATCAGCAATTTTGATACGCAGCAGGCGGTTTTTAAAAAGATGTTTTGCTTTCCAGGTTACTGTTTCATCTTTTTCAATAAGGCCGAATCTTGTTCCGGCTACTGCTTCTTCTTTATACGCAGTCATGGATTGGCGGTGCAAATCAATATTGCGGCTAAGGTCGAATACTACGTTTACCGGAGCAGCTACAAATGTGGTAAGATGAATCGTTGGCATAAACAATAATTGATGTCTGAAATATGATGTCTGACAGATTTTGTAATCCGAAAGCTTCTTTCTGCCTCTTGTCGTGACCTCCCGCTTCTCTTCAAAAATCTTACCGCACTCTTCTATTTATGAAAATGGAATCTTAGAAACTTTTGCATGCAGCAATTTATCCCGCACTTTTATGTAAATATCCGAATCGATTGACGAAGATGGTATTCGTACATATCCCATTCCTATGGCTTTGCCCAATGTTGGTGATTGTGTACCCGATGTTACGTTGCCAATGGTATGGCCGGCAAAATCTTTTATTTCGTAGCCTTGTCTTGGTATTCCTTTCTCCAGCATTTCAAAGCCTACCAGTTTCTTTTCGGCACCTTCTTCTTTTTGTTGCGCAAATATTTCTTTCGAGGTAAAATCTTTGGTGAATTTTGTTATCCAACCCAATCCGGCTTCTATCGGCGAAGTAGTATCATCAATATCATTACCATATAAACAATAGCCCATTTCCAATCGCAGTGTATCTCTTGCACCCAGGCCAATTGGTTTTAATCCCTGTGGAGTACCCGCTTCAAAAATGGCATCCCATATTTTATCGGCAGCCCCATTGCTATCTTCAAAATAAATTTCTACACCACCTGCACCGGTATAGCCCGTTGCACTTATCAATACATTTTCTACTCCTGCAAATTTCCCTTTTACAAACGTGTAGTATTTCAGGTTCATAATGTCCAACCCCGTTAATGCCTGCAAAATTTTTGTAGCATTCGGACCTTGTATGGCCAGCAAACAAGTCTTGTCAGAAATGTTGTGCATTTCAACTTTTTCCGTATTATACTTTTGTATCCAGTTCCAGTCTTTTTCTATGTTGCTGGCATTTACTACCAGCATGTACACTTTATTTTCTTCTATGCAGTACACCAGCAGGTCGTCTACAATACCGCCGGTTTCATTGGGCAGGCAACTGTATTGCGCCTGTCCGGCTTTTAATTTCGAAGCATCATTACTCGTAACCCGTTGAATTAAATCCAACGCCTGCTCACCTTTCAAAATAAATTCTCCCATATGGCTTACATCAAACACGCCGGCATTTTTTCTTACTGCAGCATGTTCGTCGTTAATACCGGTATAACTAATCGGCATATTGTAGCCGGCAAAGGGAGCCATTTTAGCACCAAGGGCAATATGTTTGTCTGTAAAAGCTGTATTCTTCATGTGTATCAAAATTGTGAGCAAAAGTAAGCTAAGCCTTTTACTCTTTTTCATTTTGTGCGGCGTTAAATTATGGTATTTAAATCAGAAAAGCCCCGCAAACGGAGCCTTTCTTTCAGCCGCAACATAGTGAGGCTTCAACCGAGATTGTATTGATGAGTTTTTTGTATTCTCTTTTTTCTCTGTGCGAGGTGTATTTTTTGTCGCCCAGAGGAGAAAGAGAAAGAGGATGCTTCGCATCTGTCGTGCATTTTTTTTCAATTTCTTCTTTAATCGAAGTGAGTTTTTTAGTCGGCTGCATTACTACTATCATCGTCCCTTGCGTCGCACTCTTGTACGACATTAACACGGATGAGCATATTGCAATAGCAAAACAGTAATCGGCATTTCTTCTTTACCGAGCCTGGCTCACGACTCCCGACTACTAACTCCCGACCTTCTTCATCACTTCCGTCAACCTCCCATTCTCAATCATTTTAATCGAAACAACTTTGTCCTCACTCTTCACAAACTCCACCTCTAAATCCATTTCCCTGATAAAAAAATTGTTTTCTCCCGATGCACGCAGTTCCAGTCGCTTATTGCCGTTTATTAATATCAACCTGTTATTCTCTTTTTTTATGGTAAGCAATTTGCCATCGCCATTTCTTTTGTATTGGCCTTCCAGTGCAGATAGTTGATTGGGCGATAGTTCAATTTCCTTCCTGTTTGCTTGTGTGGGAGCGGCTGCATGGTCATAACTTAAAATACGGCTCATTTTCCATACACCATCTTTTACTATCCATAGCTGGGTAAACTTTGCCCAGCCATCCCGAAATTCTGGTTTATCTTTTTGTGTAACGTAGAAAAAATGTTCGCCGGAAATGATGGCGGCATAAATGTCGTTGCCCTTTTGTAAAGGATATACATGTACTGTTCCTGGCACAGCCTCTCTTCTTAAATGAAAATCAGGGTTAGCACAAAGATTATTTTTAATACTGGCCGCAAGGTCAGTGGCACCCAAAGTAATGCCCCCTTTATCATGATAAAACTCCACATCATCGGTAATAAAAGTTTTAAATGTTGCTACATCACAATTGTTATAGGAATTCCAGAACAAACTATCCTTCTGCAGAATAAGTGCTTTTACTTTTTCCTGTCCTGTTTGTGCCATTACCGCCATCGAAAAGAAAGTGGAGATAATTATCATCAGCGCAATAACAATATAGGTGGCTGTATTTTTCATTTTACTTTTATATTCTTACAAGACGATATGAAGAACTCTCCAGGGGTTAATCTTTAAAGACATATTTTTCTTTCAGGAACAACCCTTGGAGAGTTTTTGCGAATAGCTTATTTGTTTGCTGCAACTGTTGGTAACAAATCTGCAGTTGCCCAATGATATGCTGCACAAGAGTGCGACGCAACCACAGCTCATCCGTGTTAATGTCGCTTGTATCCAAAAAATTCTCTTGCCATTAAAACCACTGCGACATAGAAGACACCGCCGAGGGACCACCTACAAAAGAACCTTCTTCTTTATCGGCTTTCTCTTTTACAAATACGGTTGGTTTGTTCTGATTGGCTTTTTCTTTCAGTTCTTTTATTCTCCTTTCATTTTCTTCTGCATCAAGTTTAAGCCGTTCTTTACGCTGCTCTTCTTTTTTTATTTCTTCTTCTATTTGTTTATTGTCCTCCGTATTGGCGTTCTTCGTTACACTGTCTTTTGCATCATACCGGTAGTCAGTAGTTTTTTCAATTACCTTACCATTCACGGTAGTGGTTGTAGTTACTCTTCTTCTGTAAGTTGGTACATTTCCTTCGGGGTCTCTTAATATATTGTCAGTGCCCATAGTATAATCTACATCCGAACGGTATTGAAAATCGCTGTTGTTATTATTGATTTCAAAGCCTCTTATTCTGCCACGTCTGCGGCCTCTATCCATTTTTACATCTACTGCATTCAATTTATCATTCACACTTTCATCGAAACGGATTTTCTTTCCCGGAGGCACCTGTATTTCTATTTCTATATTTTGTCCGCGGTACTTGCTTTCTTTTGCTACAGCAAAGCCATTACCCAGGTCGAGTATACTATCCCTGGAAGTTACATTGTAGATAATTTTTTCTGCACGTGTCCTTGCATCTTCCATACTTCTTCCGCAGCTATATTTATTTACCGTAACATGGTACTGTCCGTCTATACTTGCTTTTACTTCAATCTTTGCTGCTGATAAGGAAAGTGTATCGGGAGTAAGGTTCCAGCCGCTGCCACCATCATTCATCCAACCAAAGTTGCCGGTAAATTCCAATTCTGGTTCTGTAACGGCAACAATCATTTTGCCATTGGCAGGTTGTGTCACTGCAATTGTTGTGGGTGCAGACTCGTAGTACATAAAATCTTTCGACATACTTGCGCCAAGGCATACAATACATATCCAGCCCAATGTCCAAAGGCCACCAAATGTCCAACCCAGGTAATTGCTGCGGGATTTTACTCTCATTATCCGGCGCACCAACCAGGTAATAAAACCAACCAGTGGTACCAGGAAGAAAAATATTAATGTACCCCATGCAAGAAACTGTTGCATCTTACTGGTCCATAAAAAATTATTGATTGGCCACCATGCTACACCACCAAAGATTAAAGCAATAACTGCTACAAATAATGCAAAGGCAATAGAACCTGCAATGAACATAAAGAACACTTTGAACAATACAGCTATAGCATGGCCAATACCACGGCCGCTGCTTCTTGCAGTTTCATTAAACTCTGCTGCAAAGGCTTTACCTCTTGTATTCGAAAATTCTTTTGCCTTATTACTGAAATTTTGTGCAGACTCTTTTACTTCTTCGCTCCAGCCTTTCATTCTTTCTTTCATGTTGCCCATGCCTTCTTTTACATTCTGGCGTATGCGGTTTACATCCACCTTCTCGCCACGCATTTCCATTTTCTGGTAATCGGTATGTGCTTCGGGTAGTACTATCCAAAGCACTACATAAATAAGAATGAAAGTGCCGCTGAGTGAACCGAAGCCAAGATTTAAGGCCAGGTCAAAATCATAATCCCAGCTAATGCCTTTTAATATTCCAATCAACACACTTAAGATAAGTGGTGCCGCAAATATTAAACGGATAGTGTTTACCGACTTATCGAAGTAGGCAGCCAAACCGCCCGCTACACCGGCAAACATTTTATCGTCCGGATTGCGGTACAATCTTTTGCCCATGTACCCTTCCAAATCTTTTGGTGGCAGCACGGCCCATAATATTATATAAGCCAGGAAGCCTAAACCAAAACCACCGAAGGTGATGATGGCAAATAAGATTCTTACAATAGCAGGGTCTACATTCATGTATGCTGCTATACCGCTACATACACCACCTATAAATTTATCGCTGCTATCACGGTACAGGCGGCCTTTTGCTTTTTTCTCGGTATAAGAATAAGATTGTTGTTGCTGCTGCTGACCAGTAGAACCTGATGATGCAGAGGCTGCAGTAGCTTCGGCAGCTTCTTCTGCTTCCAAATCTTCGGGGCGGCCCATCGAAGAAATTACTTCTTCTATATCTGCATCGGCAATGCTTTCGGCACCTTTCCGCACTTTCTCGTGCAGCAATTCCGAAATGCGGCTTTCAATATCGTTGATGATTTCATCACGACTTTCTTCTTTTGCAAAATAGCGGCGCAGGCTTTCAATATAGCTTTGCAGATTTTCATAAGCAGAATCTTCTATCGGTATTACCCGTCCGCTTAAGTTTATGTTGATGATTTTTTTCATTGTAATGTGTTTTTGGTTGAAGTCGTCTCTTGTTGCTTTGATGTATGTTGGTTAGGTTATTGTCGGTTCTTCGTTCTTTTTACTGGTAAGGGCATTTACTCCGTTGGATAGTTCGTTCCAGGTTTGCTCCAGTTCTTTATAAAAGGCTTCTCCTTTTTCTGTGAGCAAAAAATATTTGCGGGGTGGACCGGAGTTACTTTCAACCCATCGGTAAGTTAGCATTTCTGCATTTTTCAACCGGGTGAGGAGCGGATAAAGGGTGCCTTCAAAAATCTGGAGGTTGGCAGCTCTCATTTCTTCCACAATATCACTGGGGTAGGCTTCACCGCGGCGGATGATGGATAGGATGCAGAACTCCAATATTCCTTTCCGCATCTGGCTTTGTGTATTCTCAATATTCATAGTATTTCGAGTTAATAGAAAATGACGGGTGGACGTTTGGGCTTGGATAAGGTTTTGATTGTTGCTTTTCGAATATCCACCTGCCATTTTCCGATTTCAAATCAAAGATAAGGTGATATTTGGTACTATGCAACACAAAGTACTAACTATTTTCTAGTAATTGTTTATAGGTTTTGGCTGGTTTCTCTTGTCATTAATTTAAAATCAATGACTTATGCCGATAAAATTTTTTTACTTTCCGTTTTCCGATTTCTATGAATGGCCAAAAAGCGGGATAATGGCTGGGAAAAATTGTTTTTCCGGTAAGGGAGGATTGGCGATTTTTAGAAAAAAGTTCGTTGGATGATTATATTTTGGTCACCAGGAGCAGTATTTCATGGCATCGTCCCTTGCGTCGCACTCTTGTGCAGCATATTTTCATGGCATCTTTTTGTGGTGGCTGGTGCTGAGAGAAATTTGTTTTTTCGACAACATAAGATTGGCGATTTTTAAATGTGGAAGGAGTTGCCCGCATAATAATCTGAAACTGATATGAAATTGAAGTCTACAAATATTGGAATAGTACTGCTTGTTTGCTTCATTATTATTAGTGAAGGACTTTTTGCGCAAGACTCACCAATAAACATTTCTGTTGATTCTAATTTCAACTCATTTACTGCTATTTCATTAGGCAGGTTTACTCCAAGTTTCAACTATCTAAACCATTCTCCAAAAACAGAAGACGAGCAACGATACAAAAAACATAAGTCACTAATTAATAGCCTTCCAACTAAAAAAAATTACAAATTATATTTTGACCTGGCCTGCACCCTTTGGGAATTAGAGAAAACAGTTGATGCAGAAAAAATGTTTTTAACAATCGTAAAGTCAAAAGAAGCCTTTTACACCTCGTCAACTTATCATTCATCAGATATTCCCGGAGATACAAGTACAAACATTTACGGTTATGGAAGCTTTACCTCAAACTATAAAAACTATTCTTGTATTTATCTGACTAAAATCTATCTGGAACAAAAGAAGTTTGAAAAAGCTTTGGCGTTTTTAGAAGACGCCGTAAAAAAGTATAAAGTTTCCTATAACTGCGGTACTGGTTTTTACAGACAACAAGATGAATACGATTTTCTATATGCCTCCTGCTACGAAGGGTTAAATAAACATAAAGAAGTTATAGATTTATTATTGCCTTCTTGTTTAGAAAGAAATGATGAAATAATCGTTAATTCTATTAAGAAAGTATATTCAGCAGAACAGATAAAAGACCTATTAGGTAATGCGGAAGCCTCTATAACATTTACATTGGACTCTATCCCTTCTTTTAGTTATACAACCAGTAACTATGGCTCTAAAAATGCTAAAACAGACACGATAAAATACGTATCAGGGATAGCCACCATAACACTTTTTGAGAGCCAAATAAATATGCCTTTACCAAATTTTGAGAATGGTCAAATTTTGAATAGAGCGATGATTGTTGCCATTTTTAAAGAGTCTGATTTTTATAACAGGCTTCAAACCGAAACCAGCTTGTAATATTGCCTCGTTTAAGGAAGTATTCGCAATATGCTCAGCCCTTAAAAAAATAGATAATAATCTTATGATTTGTAATTATTGAAGACACAACCATGTTGGGCAAACTTAAAATATACTGAAAAACCATTGGTCGCTTCACAACCCCGATGTTTCAACGTTATGCTTTTAGAAGAGTACAAAAATGCCTGGGCGAAAGACTTTGCTATAATAAAGAAAGTAATTGAGCAATCCCTCATACCTGCTTCTATTTCTATTGAACATATAGGGAGTACTTCTGTTCCTGATTTATCTGCAAAACCTATAATTGATATTGACATCGTTTATGAGACTGAAAAAAACTTTGCTGATATAAAATCCGGTCTTGAGCAACTTGGCTATTATCATAACGGTAACCAGGGTATTACAGATAGAGAAGTATTTAAAAGAAGAATAGATAGCAATAAACACGAAACGCTGGATTTCATTCCCCACCATTTATATGTTTGTTCAACAAATAGCGAAGAGTTACAAAAGCATATTTTGTTCAGAGATTATCTTATTGCAAATGAAGAGGCGAGATTTCAATATCAACAAATAAAAGTTGAACTTGCCGCAGAAGCAAACCAGGACCGAAAGAAATATGCAGCTTTGAAAGAACTAAAAGCTACGGGGCTTATTAATAGCATAGTTGACAAACTGAAAACAAATAATACAAAAAACTTTTGATGGAATTAAGATTATTGGTTTTAAGAACAGGCAATATAAAACAGCTATCAGATTTTTACTCTCTGTTTGGATTAGTATTTGAATACCATAAACATGATAATTCGCCGTATCATTATTCAGCAACATTTGATAAAACAGTTTTAGAAATTTATCCGTTAACGAAAACTCAATCGGAAGCAGATAAAAATCTACGATTAGGTTTTGCCGTTAATAATTTTGAACAGACAGTTTCAACATTGAAGGAAAAGCAGATTTCTTTTTCGATGGAGCCTGCACAAACAGATTTTGGCTATATGGCAATTGTCGCTGACCCAGATGGCCGTAAAATAGAACTTTATAAAAAAGATGGTTGAGTATTTGCAATATGCTCATCTGTGTTAATGTCGCCGAAGTGTGCGACGCAACAAAAGTTGATAGTAGTAATGCAGTTGACCAAATAAACAATTTCCACAATAAAACGACCTAAAAGCCCCTTTAGGGGTTGGGGTTGATAGTAGCAATACAGCCGGTAACAAAAAACTTATTCTCCGAAACATGAACAAACAGTTTCTCCTTATTATAGTAATCAGTCTTTCTCTTTTTTCCTGTGCGCATAAATACCAGGCTTATCGTTCGCACTATACTTTTAAAAGTAAAGATGGCAAACCGGATTTTGCTGATTTAAATTATTGGGCGGCACACCCCTGGAAGTGGGACCCTTCGGATAGTGTACCAAAACCTCTTCGCCATGAGCCGCAGGACTCTTCGGTAGATGTGTTTTTTCTATATCCCACATCGTACACCAAAGAAATGAAAGAACTGAATGCGGCCATCGATGATGATTTGATAAATGCAAAAACCGATTTTACTTCTATATTATACCAGGCAAGTGTGTTCAATAATCAGTGCCGTGTATTTGCGCCGCGGTACCGGCAGGCGCATATCAGCAATTTCTTTTCGAAAGATAAAGAGGCGGCGGCGCAGGCTTTTGAATTAGCGTATGCAGATGTAAAAACCGCCTTTGAATACTACCTGCAAAACTGGAATGGCGGTAAGCCCATCATCATTGCATCGCATAGCCAGGGTAGTTTGATGGCAGAAAGATTGCTGAAAGAATTTTTTGAGGGGAAAACATTACAGAACAAATTGGTAGTTGCCTATATAGCCGGCTGGCCGGTACCGAAGGAATATTTTACTACACTAAAAATGTGCGACGACTCTACACAAACCGGTTGCATCTGTAGCTGGCGCACGGTTCGCAAGGGATTTGTTCCCTTTTACCTGAAAGATGAAAATGGAAATTCATTTGTTACCAACCCGCTAAGCTGGAGCAGCGGCGGCGACTATGCTGCTAAAAAATTAAACAAGGGAAGTGTGCTTACAAAATTTAATAAAGTATACAAGCACACTATCGATGCAAAAATAAGCAATGGCCTGCTCAATGTGAGCAGACCAAAATTTCCATGGAGTTTTTTATATGTTACCCGCAACTATCATGTGGGTGATATTAATTTATTTTATCTCAACATTCGGGAGAATGTAAGGCAGCGAATTGGTTTGTTTTGGAAGCAATGATTAAATACAGGAACACTGATGACACGGAATAAACTGATTTACACGGATTAGTTTATATAGCGCCTTAAAAAGTTTATATCTCTTTATTAAACAACGGATGAACACTGATTATCCTGCTTCGCAGGATTAAGGATGCTTCAAGCAATCCAATTTTACAGCGAAGCAGTAAAAAATCTGTACTCATCCCTGCCTACCGGCAGGCAGGCATTCATCCGTGTCATCCGTGTTCCAGTATTTGTATTCGGTAATCCTGCAATGCGAAAGCATTCATTCCTTATTTTCTAAAAACTCTTTTTCTTCCGGCGATAATTTTACTACTGCATATTTTTTCACTGCATTAATAGTTGTTTCATCCAGCATGTTCACTACGTTTTGATAGGAAGATGCGGCACCCGGTTTTATCAGCATCATTAATCCATCACGCCCTTCTTTATTGATAGCAATATTTGCCTGCAGTCGCAATTGCTTTTCAATAATAATTTTCCGAAGGCCTTCTTTGCCGGAGTACGTTGTTTCAAATATTTCATTTTTGCTCACGGCATCTTTCCAATCGCCATTATAATAATAAACTGTATTATTTTTTCCAAGCATAAAGGTTAGTGCATTCGACTCGCCAAGCGGCATTGGCGCACCATCGGCTGGCATATACAAATTCATCATCGTAGGCTTGTTCAGCTCGGTAGTAATTACAAAGAAAGTAATGAGCAAAAAGCCAAGGTCCACCATTGGTGTCATGTCT
>Ga0247740_1001277_pt1 | contig 10928 bp, 12 predicted proteins | sample UWRJL148409B2_FD_180942 | JGI IMG/M metagenome (GOLD analysis project Ga0247740, IMG submission 180942) | Plant litter microbial communities from Arlington Agricultural Research Station in Wisconsin, United States - UWRJ-L148-409B-2 | ecosystem: Environmental > Terrestrial > Plant litter >...
ATGTTTGCACAATTTGAAAATATCATTAAAAACAATAAGTTATCGATTGAATCAGACTACATAAAGTCAATTAATGCGCTTCATCCCAATTGTTACCCACTCCAGCTTCTACAAGGAGCGGGACTTTTAATTGCGCAGCTGCCGACATTCGCTCGATAACTTCGGTACGAACCTGATCAACATCTACTTCTGCAACCTCCAAAACAAGTTCGTCATGAACTTGCATAATTAGTTTTGCATCCAAGCCCGACGCAACCACCCAGTTATCAACATTAATCATCGCAAGCTTAATAATATCTGCCGCCGTACCTTGCATAGGTGCATTGATTGCAGTTCGCTCAGCAGCCATTTGCAAGTTTTTATTTTTAGCGTTGATATCAGGCAAATATAACCGACGGCCAAAAATGGTTTCGACAAAACCCTGCTCGTGGGCCAAAGCACGGGTTTCGTTCATGTAACGCTGAACTCCAGGGTAACGCTCAAAATAGCGATCAATATATTGTTGAGCGTCATTACGACCAATACGCAATTGCTTAGCGAGACCAAAAGCGGACATGCCGTAAATTAAACCGAAGTTAATCGCTTTGGCGCTGCGGCGCATTTCCGACGTTACCGAATCCAGCGTCACCCCGAACACTTCAGCAGCTGTAGCCCGGTGAACATCCAATCCCAATTCAAATGCGTTCAACAACCCCGTGTCATCAGATAGATGAGCCATAATGCGCAATTCAATTTGCGAGTAATCCGCTGCAATTAATTTATAACCGTGCGGCGCAATAAAAGCCTGACGAATGCGTCGACCTTCTTCAGTTTTTATTGGGATATTTTGTAAATTGGGATCTTGCGATGACAATCGTCCGGTAGCAGCAACTGCTTGATGATAACTCGTGTGGATGCGCCCAGTGCGTTTGTTAATTTCAAGCGGTAATTTATCAGTGTAAGTGGATTTTAATTTTGCCAGCCCGCGATATTCCATAAGCACTTTTGGCAATGGATAATCCAACGCCAATTCCTGCAAAACATCCTCAGCAGTTGATGGCGTACCTGTAGGTGTCTTTTTTATAATGGGTAATTTTTGTTGTTCAAATAAAATTACACCTAATTGCTTTGGCGAACTTAAATTAAATTCTTGCCCCGCAATTTCATACGCTTTGCGTTCTAATTGTGTTAGACGATCGCCTAACTCAATACTGTGTTTACCAAGCAAATTTGCATCAACCAAGGCGCCATTACGTTCGATATGCGAAAGCACTGGCACCAAAGGTATTTCGATATTTTCAAATACAGAAGTGAGCGACGAAATATTTTTTATTTGCGGCCAAAAAAACTCATGCAACCGCAATGTGATATCGGCATCCTCTGCGGCATAATGCCCTGCATCCTCAACTTTTAATTGATTAAACGCTAATTGCTTTACACCTTTGCCAGCGAGCTCTTCGAAAGTTACGGTTTTATAATCTAGATAATTTTGCGCGAGCGCGTCCATATTGTGACGGCTACCGATTGAATTCCATACATAAGATTCAAGCATGGTGTCGTATTGAATACCGCGAAGCTCAATGTCGTAATTGAGCAACACACTGCGGTCGTATTTTAAATTCTGACCAATTTTAATTTTTTGTGAATCTTCTAATATAGATTTTAATTCATGAAGTACCCACTCAATCGGAAGCTGCTCAGGAGCGCCCATGTAATCGTGACCACATGGAATATAAGCTGCAATACCAGCCTCAATCGCAAAACTTATTCCAACAATTTTTGCATCCATGATATTAAGACTGGTTGTTTCAGTGTCAAAAGAAAATTCACTGCAATTTTGCAAACGCGCAAGCCATACAGAAAATAATTTTTTGTCAGTGATAATATCGTACTGAATTTCAGCGGGAACTGACGCAGCAATAAATTTTCCTATGGGTTCTTTCGGTTCAGATTCAAAATCAAAAGTTGCATTTGCTGCAATTGAATTTATTGAACTTGGGTCGCTGGAAAAATCGCCTAACTCCTTCACCCAGTTTTTAAATTCCAACTCTTCAAATAATGCACGCAGTTTCAAATTTTCTGGTTTTGCAATTTGAATCGATTCAGGTCCAACCGCTAAAGCCACATCAGTTTTAATTGTTGCAAGGCGATACGATAGATAAGCCATTTCACGATGTTCAATTAATTTCTCCGGCATATTTTTCGCGCCGCGAAATGAAAGCGTGCGAATTTTTTCTAAATCCGCATAAATCGCGTCAAGACTGCCGATACCTTGAATTAATCCTTGCGCAGTTTTTTCACCTACGCCTGGCACACCAGGAATGTTATCGACTTTGTCACCCATAAGCGCGAGGTAATCAATCATAAGCTCTGGGCCAAAACCGTATTTTTCCGTAACACCCGGTATATCTAAAATTGTTTCAGTCATGGTGTTAACAAGCGTGACGTGCTCGTTAACCAGTTGCGCCATATCTTTATCGCCAGTTGAAATCACCACATCTTTTTTTTGCTCTGTTGCTTGTCGCGCTAGAGTTCCAATCACGTCGTCAGCTTCAACGCCTTCTACTACTAATAAAGGCAACCCCATGGCTTCAACGATATCCAAAATCGGCTGAACCTGAGGGCGCAAATCATCAGGCATAGGTGGGCGATTAGCTTTGTATTCCGCATACATATCATCGCGAAATGTTTTGCCCTTTGCATCGAAGACAACGGCTATTTGACTGCGGGGATAATCCTTGATTAACCGACGCAACATATTAATTACGCCTTTTACTGCACCCGTAGGTTGGCCTTTGGAGTTTGTGAGTGGAGGTAACGCGTGATACGCACGATATAAGTAAGAAGAGCCATCTACGAGCACGAGAGGACCAGCAAATATAGATAAAGAAGCTTGTGAATCCATGGTGTAAGTCTTTGAGTTTGCGGAGGAGTGAGATTTAGGCCGCAGAATACACCAAAAGTAATCCTTCAAAGCATCTTGGCGCTGTCTTAAACACGCTTATGTGCGTGAGTACCAGATTTTAAAAGTGACTAAATGTTACTTAACTGCACAAAATACCGGTTCACACTAAAAATGAGACAAAAATCCCAATTCATTGATATTGCTTGAAAATTTATGCTTATGCCGAAATATTCAATAATTAGGACTAGGCATAACGATAATTTGTGTTACCATGTGTAACAAGAGGTAACACAATTGCCTCGGTAACGAAAGTAACCCCCCAAAAGGAGATCGCACATGAAAAAGTCAATTTTAGTATTTGCAGCTTTATTAATAACTGCACCTGTATTTGCTGATGAAGCAAAGACAGCTGTTGAACAACCCTTAACTTTGGCATCAGCCGATACCAGCGCATCAACCAATTTGAAAATTGTTGAGGCGGATGAATCAGCTACTCGTTTAGAGAAAGAAGCCAATGCAGCATCTGATGTTGTAAGTGCAGCTATCCAAGCGAGACTTGCAGAGACCATTAAAAAAGAAGTTGCTGTAAGCGTTAAGTTTTAATCTCACCGCGTTTTGCGGAGAGTTTCTGGAAGCCGATGCTGATTAGTAGTTTTGCCAATTGCAAAGCGGGGCACACGGAAAGATTTGCGCAATTAAAATAGCGCAACTGATGTGAAAACATTGCCTATGTTTTTAGTTATCTCTTCCAGAATTTGGCGCTTGTAGCGCAATTTAAATTTAAACCGATCTGTAATTTCACAGATCGAGAAAGTTTTAAGTTTTTTGATGTACCAGTAGTAGTGTTTGTTGTTTGTTTTACGTGGTTTTACCTCCTGCTTGACCCTGCATAGGCTCCGTTCGTTATATCTTTTTGCTATGACGATACGGGGCCCTTTTTTTGCCTCCATCACAAATCTTAAATCAACTGAATTAATGGCATTTGAAGAAACACGCATGCTTATTATTTAACCTAGACTGTATTTTCTGTAATCAAACGGCAAGCCAGAGTCGCTCGTTAACTAACAACTAAGCATGACGTCATACGTCTAAGGAGCTTTTTATGGACACGCTAATTTTTTCTCAAACAGCTATTTTTCGCCTGCAACAATTAGGTAGTCAATTTTATCACCATACGGGTGTTCGTCATCGCCTTGCTAACGAAGGTGGGATTTTAGACTTACTGCAGAGCAGCGCTTTAATTACTGATCGTAAAGTACGTGGCGCTTATGAAGCCTTTGTAACTGAATTGAACAAACGTCAAATAGATGCATTGTCAGAGCGCGGCATTAGATTACGTTTCCCCATTCACACCTCTTCATCAATTCGTCAGGCAGGTTAAAAAAGAAGTAGACATTTGTTCCAGGAGTTGCGAGTAATCTGCTACACCTTGTGTTCCCAAGGAGTCAAGAATACCCACGCGTAGATTAAACTCTTGCGCCAAATTACGAGCTGATTGAGTATCACCATAAGGCTCTAAAAATAAGCACTTTCCCTCTTTTGCTAAAATCAGTCGAAGTTGGTTTAAATGTCGTGCGCCTGGCTTCTGCTCTGGCGTGTAAGTTACATAATCCAATTGACGCAAACCATAGTGGCTTACAAAATGGCCAAATCCTTCGTGATAAACCACAAAGCCTGCAGCACTCAATGGCGTTAATGATATTTCCAACTTTTCATCCAGCTTTTTAATTTTTTCTGCAAACAATCGAAAATTTTCACGATACTGCGCTGAATTTTTTGAATCGATTTGTATCAACTTTTCTGTGAGCGCTTGCGCTATAACAATTGCATTTCGAGGATCAAGCCAGACATGTGGATCTTTTTCGTGATCATGCCCCGCTTGTGCAGTTGAGTGATCACTGGCTGGCCAATTCATACCATTTAATTTGTAAACGGAAATGCTTTTGGTCGCGTCCAAATTAGTCACCGGTTTTTGCAAAAAGCTTTCCAGTTCGGGGCCGACCCACAGAAAGATATCTGCCTTTTGCAGGCGAGTGTAATCAGATGCTTTAAGAGGATAATCGTGATGCGAGGCTGTAGCCGGTAAAAGTGTATCTACATTCGCCGATGTGCCGGTGATTTCTTGCGCAATCAAGGTTAGGGGTTTGAGGCTCGATAACACCACAGGTTTCGCACAGCTGATTTGAGCTGACATCCCGAATACAAATGCCACACTTAAAGAAATTAACAACTTCCTCATAATTTAAAGATCGCCTGCGCCAAGTATGCTTACAGCCAAACGCTGTGAGATAAAAGGTTATAGTGTAACATATCGCTTTTTTACCGACTGCGGATTTCACCATGTATACACTTGCAAAAGCCTGTAGCCATCATAACCACGGTCACTGTATTAGCGATGCGATAGGTGCCGCTCGACAGCTTTGTGACGAACGCGGTGTGCGGTTAACCAGTTTGCGGGAACAGGTTTTAGAACTGGTATGGCAAAGCCATAAACCGCTCGGAGCTTATACGTTAATGGACATGCTTGCCGAAGCATCCACCCGTCAAATTGCACCGCCTACGGTTTATCGCGCGTTGGATTTCTTATTAGAGGAAGGGTTGATTCACCGGATTAATAGCCTGAATGCCTTTATTGGTTGTCCGTCCCCAAGCCAAAAACATCAAAGTCATTTTCTGATTTGTCAGAGCTGTAAAGTCGCTGTCGAGCTAGACAGCTCGCAGCTTAATCAAAGCATTAATGATGCAGCCGCGAAATCCGGCTTTAGCGTTTCCAGCCACAGTATTGAGATCAATGGCATTTGCCCAAGCTGTCAGAAAAATAAAAATGAGATTGATCTATGACGCAACCTCTTATTCGCGCAAAAGGCGTTGGCGTAATTCGCAACGGGCGGCAGCTTCTGAAAAATGCCGACCTTACCCTGGATCAAGGCAAAATCGTTACCTTGATTGGCCCCAATGGCGCAGGTAAAACGACTCTAGTTCGCAGCGTGCTTGGCCTTATCAAAACTGACGAAGGCACGATTGAGCGAGCATCTGAACTACGCATCGGCTATATGCCTCAAAAACTTCATCTCGATGCCAGCCTGCCTCTGAATGTTGAGCGCTTTCTATTATTAGGTGGAAAGCCGCGGGCAGATTTGGCGGAAATCCAGCAACTCACTGGCATCCAAAAATTGCGCAAAACACCTATGCAGCTTTTATCCGGCGGAGAAACCCAACGGGTTTTATTAGCCCGCGCATTGTTGCGTGATCCGCAATTACTGGTGCTTGATGAGCCCGTGCAAGGGGTTGATGTAAGCGGCCAATCTGCGCTTTACGCATTGATCAATGAAATTCGCAAAGAACGAAATTGCGGAGTGCTGCTGGTTTCCCATGATTTGCATTTGGTGATGGCGACTACGGATACCGTTGTTTGCCTCAACCAGCATGTATGCTGTCAGGGCCACCCGGATAAAGTCACTAATGATCCTGCTTACCTCGCTCTGTTTGGCGACGCACTATTAGAAAATCAGGGACAAGCCGCGAGAATTAAATCTCAGGTTGCGCTCTATCACCATCACCACGACCACCAACATGATGCTCACGGCAACGTGATTAAGGGTGGCGTTGGCTGTTCAGATTCCTGCGAGCACGATCACCATGCCTGATTTTTTACTCAACGCTTTATTAGCCGGAATTGCAGTAGCTTTAGTTGCGGGCCCACTTGGTGCCTTCGCGGTGTGGCGGCGCATGGCCTATTTTGGCGATACGCTTGCTCACTCTGCGCTCTTAGGTATTACGTTTGGACTATTGCTCGGCATCAACCTCAATTTGGCAGTCGCCATTGGGTGTTTACTGCTCGCGCTGATATTGGTGGCGATGCAAAACAACCGCTTTCTGGCCACTGACACCCTGTTAGGAATTTTATCCCACTCAACGCTGGCGCTCGGGTTAGTGTGTGTGAGCTTGTTTAGCAATACCCGTATTGACCTGCTTGCTTATTTGTTTGGCGACATTCTCTCGGTAAATAAACTAGACATCATCACTATCTGGCTAATTTCAGCAGCGGTTATAGGTGCATTGATTTGGCTTTGGCGACCGTTGCTTGCCATCACCGTGCATGAAGAGTTGGCGCAAGTAGAAGGTATCCCAGTCAACAAAGTCCGCACTGCACTTATGTTGTTAATGGCATTGGTGATCGCAATCGCCATGAAAGTTGTTGGCGTTCTACTAATCACCGCACTTTTGATTATTCCTGCTGCTGGCAGCCGCCGTTTGACTCACACACCAGAAACGATGGCGATAGTCGCAAGCCTGCTCGGTGCCTCCGCGGTTACCATTGGGCTCTATGCGTCCTATCTTTGGGACAGCCCAGCCGGGCCTTCCATTGTGCTCGCCGCCGCTGCATTGTTTACTCTTACATTAACTAAAAAACAGGTTTTGTGAGATTTGGCTCACAAAACCTGTAGCTTATGTCGTCTGTTAGAGCCTGAAAAAAACGTGGATAATACAAACTCGGAAGGAAATCTCAGGAGATTAGAATGACAAAACTTAGCATTGGCAACGTCGAGCACAATAGTGAAGATGTAGCGCGAAAGGTAGAAAGTGATATCGCGTTCCTAACTGAGCGACTCCATTTACTTGAGCAGCAAAAAAAACCCAACGCGGTAATTTTACAAACCTATAAAGATATGCTGGAAAGCCGCCACGCCGTTTTACATTGGCTGCGACAGGATTTGGCGCAAATTGGTGAGCAACAAAAAATCAACTAACACGTCTAACTTTTTATTGGTCAGCAGTTGTAGATAAAATAAAAATTATAGCTGCTGCAATGCATTAATCCTCGTCACCAAAAATTCACACAAATGTTGCCTTTCCGTCATATGGCTTTGCAAAAATAATTGCACACAACCATATGGAAACGCTTTATGAATGCATCCACGTCTGTGTTGTCCAATGCATTGCTTAATGAACTTGGCGAAAATTTAGCAACACGCCCCGCAACACCACTTATCAATGCACGCACCATCTGGATTTCTGATATACATCTCGGCTATCGCGATTGCAAAGTCGAATATTTATTAGATTTTTTAAATCATATTCATTGCGACACGCTTTATCTCGTTGGCGATATTGTCGACCTCTGGTCCCTCAAGCGTCGCTTCTGCTGGCCGCAAAAACATTATCAAGTTATTTTAAAATTTTATGAATTAGCTGCACGAGGTGTTCGTGTAATTTATGTACCCGGAAATCACGACGAACCGATTCGCCGTTTTTGCGGCCACCATTTCGGCCCCGTAGAAATTCAACACGAACACGAATACACCAGCGCCGATGGCAAACATTTTTTAATTATGCACGGCGATGCCATGGATGCTTACATCAATCACAGCTGGATTGCCCGTGTAAGCGGTAATATGGGTTACGATTTATTATTATTTATTAACCGCTGGACAAACCGCGTTCGCAAATGGATGGGTCGCCCGTATTTTTCTTTGTCCGGCTTAATTAAAAGCAATATTAAAGGTGCGAAAGCAGCAATAAATACTTATCAGCAAGAATGTTTAGCTGAAGCAAAACGTCGTGGTTACGACGGCGTCATCTGCGGCCACATTCATTATCCCGCACTATTCGAACAAGACGGCCTACGCTACTGCAACACCGGCGACTGGATCGAAAACTGCAGCGCACTTGTCGAAGACTATCAAGGAAAAATGCAGATTTTGCATTACACGGATAAATTGAAATGGCAGGAAGAAGTTAATAGCGCAGATGTGCATGCGTGACTTATAAACCAAGGAATAATTAAATTTTAAAAAGCCAGTTTATCTAGCTTACTCACTCGACAGCAAAATGTGCGCTTAATCCCAATAACTTCTCAGTATTACATTTTCATTTGCGCATGCTCTAAAGATAGATTACATTTTGACCGCAATCTAAAACCTAAAAGGAACAGGTATGGAAACTATCAGTAAATCGGTCGGAAGGTCGGGAATAAATCTACCTAGCGACGTTAAAATTATACAAATCTTTTTAAATAAAATAAGCTCACCTACCGAGACTACGCCTTTAAAGGTCGATGGAAAAATAGGTGAAAAAACTTTAAGTAGAATAGAAGCATTTCAGAAAAAAAATGTTTTTATGGCTAAACCTGATGGGCGCATAGATCCGAACGGAAAAACGTTTAATAAGCTTCTTCAAGTGCAATTACAAAGTAGAGCAATAACAAGGCTCACATTAAGCACTAAAAGTATAGATCTACTGAAATCAATCGAAGAGTTGGCGACATCCCCCTATGACGACCAATCAGGTAAAGACATAAAAAGCTGGGTCAAAGGCGCTACAATAGGTTATGGGCATTTAATCGCTCAAGCTGACTGGGAAAAATATAAGAATGGAATAACAGAAGCAAAGGCAATCGAATTATTTAAAAGCGATTTGTCTCCTTTCGAAAGCAAAGTCAACACATCACTTACGACTACCGTAACACAACACGAATTTGATGCGCTGGTAATACTGGCATTCAATATAGGGCTCACAGCATTTGCCGGCTCGTCGGTGTTAAAACTTGTGAATGACTCAAAAGCCATCACTTCTTATGCAAGTCTCGAAAGCGCTTGGAAAGCATGGAGCAAATCACAAGACGCTGCCAGTGCTGGACTTGTCAATAGGCGTCAAGCAGAATGGAACGTCTATTCAAAAAACATATACAAGAAGTGGTAATTATGAAAGAAAATGTATTTTTTAAAAGATGGCGGTTAATTAGCTCAATTTTTTTCTTATTATTAAGTGCTCACTCTTGCGCGATTGATAATCCTGATACAAAAGATGGCGTTGCTCAATTTGAGGAACGCAGCAAACAATTCAAAGTCGCCATAGAAAACCCAAGCAATAGTAGCAGGGCCTACAGTGTAGCTTATGACAACTACCAAAATTTTTTAGACGATGAACTGAATAAAGTTTATGGACAGTTAAAGTCAAAACTTTCTTTGTCACGAAAAGCTGAGCTTGAAATTTCGCAAAAAAACTGGTTGAAATTTCGCGATTCGGAATTCTTACTTATTGACAATAATTGGACGAAGGAAAATTTTGGTAGTTCATATATTATTTCTCGCGGAGGATACCGTTGCACTTTGATTGAGCATCGGATTCGTGAACTTTTAAATTACTCTGCAAATTATTAAACTAACGGTTAGGGATAGCCAATTAAAACGGCTACCCTTAACTTTTATTGAAAAAATTTTATACGGCAATACATCTAAAATCTGCAAAAAAAACATTTTGTGACTTAAAAACCAAACAGTGCAATAGCTTTATAGTGCATTTTTTTAATTTAACCAGCCGCATAAGCCTCAAGCACCCGGTTCAAAAACCTTCGCCCAAATTCTGTTGGGCGTAAATTGCCGCCAATAACTTCAACCAATCCTTTCTGTGTTAACTCAGCCCATTGTGGCTCAAGTGAAGTTACCTGCAAACCTGTGCGATCACTTAAATATTTTGTAGGCGTGCCATCGTTTAGACGCAATACGTTCATTAAAAATTCTAGAGGCAAAGATTCCGGAGAAAGAATATCGCTGCCGCCGCCGAATACATTTTGATGTCCGCTTAAATTGGTAGAAATTTTATTGCTTGTGGCTGTTTCTAAATAATGTTTTGGTAAACGGGTTTTCCATAGGCGGATGATACGATCTTGTTCTGGTTGTGTAATTTTTCCATGTGCGCCTGCGCCAATTCCAAGATAGTCGCCAAATTCCCAATAATTAATATTGTGTCGAGCGCGGTTTTTATTTTTTGCGTAGGCAGAAATTTCGTATTGTTCATATCCCGCTTGTGCGAGCATGGATTGTCCCTCATCTTGAATATCGGCAAGGGTGTCTTCGATTGGCAATATTGGCGGTGCGGAGTAAAACTCGGTATTTTTTTCAATGGTAAGTTGATACCAGGAAATATGTTCTGGTGATAGCGCGATGGCTTGCGCCAAATCAGTTTTGGCATCTTCAACGGACTGTTCTGGCAGGCCGTGCATTAAATCCAAGTTGATGTTATCGAATCCGGCATTGCGGGC